>JADMIO010976103.1_pt1 | contig 74495 bp, 64 predicted proteins | sample 8958161 | NCBI WGS metagenome assembly JADMIO01 (sample SAMN16585339, study PRJNA669376) | soil metagenome | isolation source: Crop rotation soil | place: USA: Cullars Rotation, Alabama | collected 2011 | reverse complement strand
CCGCGACTTCAAGTCACGTGAATTCCAAGCTTCGGATCCCACTGTGCTGGAAAGAGTGGAATTGCAATTGCCATAACTGTGACGGCGTGCGGCGCGGCACCGTCAAAGCGAAGCGCCGTACTCAATCGTCGATTGCCGTCAGCGCGAACGGCGAGGACTGGCTTCTCGTCAACGCATCGCCCGATCTGCTCGCGCAAATCGCCGCCAGTCCCGAACTGCAGCCCGCGCGGCAGCCGCGCGACACCGGCATCGCGGCTGTGCTCGTCATGGACGCGCAGATCGATCACGTGACGGGCCTGCTGATGCTGCGCGAGCGCGGCACGCCGTTGCCGCTCTACGCGACGCCGGCCGTCTGGCAAGATCTGAGCACGGGTTTCCCGATCGGCCCGATCCTCTCGCACTACTGCGGCGTGGAACATCATGCCATCGCGCTCGACGGCGCACCGATCGAGCTCGCCGCGCTGCCGCGCGTGCGCATCGATCCGTTGCCGCTCACGAGCAAGGCGCCGCCTTATTCGCCGCATCGCGAGGCACCCGAGCGCGGCGACAACATCGGGCTCGTCATCACGAATCTCGATACGGGCAAGCGCGCGTTTTACGCCCCCGGGCTCGGCGTGCTCGAACCTCATGTACTGGCGGCCATGCAGGAGATGGATCTGCTGCTCGTCGACGGTACGACCTGGACGAACGATGAAATGATTCGCCTCGGTTTTTCGAAAAAGACCGCCGCGGACATGGGCCATTTGCCTCAATCGGGCCCGGGCGGCATGATCGAGGTGCTCGATGGAATCGGCGCATCGCCTGCGCGGCCGGTGCGCAAGGTTCTGATTCACATCAACAACACGAACCCGATCCTGGTGGAAGATGGTCCCGAGCGCCGCACGCTCGCCGAGCATGGCATCGAACTCGCCGAAGACGGCATGACGTTCGAGCTCTAGTGCGCCGCGGTCCGCCGCCGCAAAACCAATGCGATGATGCGCTACAGGCTGGGCACGGGCGCAACAGGAGACGAAAACCGATGAACGTGAACGATACATTCGGCACGGCGCCCCTGCCTGCGGTCGATCCCGCGCTGCCGGCCTGGAGCCGGGAGGAGTTCGAAGCGCAACTGCGGGCAAAAGGCGCCGGCTATCACATCCATCATCCTTTCAACGTGCGGATGACGAGCGGACAATGCTCGCGCGAGCAGATTCGCGGCTGGGTGGCCAATCGCTTCTATTACCAGATCAGGATTCCGATCAAGGATGCGGCCATCCTCTCCAATTGTCCCGATCGCGAGACGCGCCGCCAATGGGTCGTGCGCATTCTCGATCACGATGGCTACGGCGACAATGCAGGTGGAATCGAAGCGTGGTCTCGCCTTGGCGAAGCCGTCGGACTGACACGCGACGCGCTCTGGTCGCTCGAGCAGGTGACGCCGGGCGTGCGCTTTGCCGTCGACGCCTATGTCAATTTCGCGCGCCGTGCGCCTTGGCAGGAGGCCGTCTGCTCTTCGCTGACCGAAATGTTCGCGCCGCAAATCCACAAGGACCGGCTGGCGACATGGCCGCAGCATTATCCGTGGATCGACCCGGACGGTCTCGCCTATTTCCGTTCGCGCATTCCGCTCGCACAGCGCGATGTCGAGCACGGCCTGAAGGTCACGCTCGCGCATTTCACGCGCCGCGACCAGCAAGAGCGTGCGCTCACGATCCTGCAATTCAAGCTCGACATTCTCTGGTCGATGCTCGACTCCATCGAAAAGGCATTCCCGGCATGAACGCAACCTCGCATGAATCGAGCGCGGCGACGCCCGCCGAGCGCCCCTCGCTCAAATCGGTTTTCCGGCTGCAATGGGAACCGGCGCAAAACGCCCATGTGCTGCTCTACCCCGAGGGCATGGTCAAGCTCAATCAAAGTGCCGCCGAAATCCTGAAGCGCTGCGACGGCACGCGCGATCTGCAGGCGCTCGTCGCCGAGCTCGAGCGTGCGTTCGAGACGACCGGGATCGAGGCCGAGGTGCGTGCGTTCCTCGCCGAAGCGCGCACGCGCGGATGGATCGCTTAGCCTGTCGCCAGGTCGCAATCGACGGAGCCATGTCATGACCGATCTCGTTTCTCCCGTCGCAGGTGCCACGGCCGACGACGCCCAAGCCGCCGGGGGCGTCGCTCCTCCGCTGTGGCTGCTTGCCGAGCTGACGTACCGTTGCCCGCTGCACTGCGTTTTTTGTTATAACCCGGTCGACTACGCGGCGAACCGGCGGGAGCTCGATACCGCGCAGTGGATCGCCGTGCTGCGCGAAGCCCGCGCACTCGGCGCCGCGCAACTCGGTTTCTCGGGCGGCGAGCCGCTGCTGCGCGATGACCTCGAGGAACTCGTGGCCGTCGCGCGAGAGCTGGGCTTTTATACGAATCTCATCACCTCGGGCATCGGGCTGACCGATGCGCGCCTCGGTGCGCTCAAGAAGGCCGGGCTCGATCACATCCAGCTGTCGTTTCAGGACTCGACGCAGGAGCTGAACGATTTCCTGAGCAGCACGCGTACGTTCGATCTGAAATGCCGTGTGGCCGAGGCCATCAAGCGCCATGGCTTCCCGATGGTGCTCAATTGCGTGCTGCATCGCTATAACCTGCCTCATGTCGACAAGATCATCGAGATGGCGCTCGCGATGGGCGCCGAGTACCTCGAGCTCGCCAACACGCAGTACTACGGCTGGGCATACAAGAACCGCGCGCAACTGCTGCCGACGCAAGAACAGCTGGTGGAGGCCGAAGCCGTCGTCGAACGCTACCGGCAATCGCATGGCGATCGCTGCCGCATCTTCTTCGTGGTACCCGATTACTTCGAGCGTCGCCCGAAGCGCTGCATGAACGGCTGGGGCGCGGTGTTTCTCGGCATCGCGCCGGACGGCACCGCGCTACCGTGCCACGCGGCACGCTCGCTGCCGGGCCTTTCGTTCCCGAACGTGACCGATACGGCATTGGCCGATATCTGGTATCGAAGCGACGCGTTCAACCGGTTTCGCGGCTTCGAATGGATGAAGGAGCCTTGCAGAAGTTGCGAAGAAAAAACGAAGGATCTCGGCGGTTGCCGTTGCCAGGCCTATCTGCTTACGGGCGACGCGGCCAACGCCGATCCGGTCTGCGACAAGTCGCCCGCGCACGCGCAAATCGTGCAGTTCGTCGAGCGGGCGAGCGAAGTCGCAGCCGGGGGAGGCGGTGCCACGCAACAGCCGATCTTCTTTCGCAACGACGCCAATTCGCGCAAGCTCAGCGGGCTTTCGCACGAGGCGGATGCACCGAGCGGGGGCGCATGCGGCACGCGCAACGAGGCTGGAGCCAAGTCGTGACATCGGTGTGCATTTGTCGGCGCCCCCACCCGGTCCACTACGTTCCCAGTACCGCCAGCTCCCGAACACCCGACACGCTCTGCATACTCTGAGCGTTGAGCAGGAACGACAAGCCCAGTGCGCGTTGCGCGCCGAGCGACTCATAAGCATAGAGCGACTGCCTGCGCCAACTGCTTTCGCTGGCGAGCACATGGCGGATATCGGCATTGATGCGCGCGAGCTCGCGTGCTTCGGCGGCGCTGAGCTTCGGCGGTCGCTCGTAACGCTGCTTCAGATGAAACAGGAAGTCGAGCCGCTTGGCCGCCTCGCCGGTCATATCCCAGCGCTCGCCCATCACCACGTTGCCGGCAGCGGAGCCTTTCTTGATCGCAACGATGATGTCGTCGAGCTTCTTCACTGCATCCTTGTCTCCGCCAAGAGCGGCAAGCCACTCCGCACGATAGCAATCGACATATTGCTTGAACTCCTTGAACGTGCCGAACTCCGTATCCCGGAACGTATGCTTCGGTACGATACGATCGCTATCGTGACCGATGCGCAGCGCTGCGTTCGTATTCTTCGCAAAGAGTTTTGTGCCGACGCCTATATACGGCGCCGATGGAAACGAGAAAGCCGCTAAATGCGGCGCATGAGCATGCCCGTTGTGATGGGGCTGTGCGTCCTGATGGAGTTGCGCGCCCGGCAAGCCCTCCACAATGGTGAACGCAACGGGCGTCACCCGCCCGCTCGCCACCGCTGCAACATCGATCCCGTGGTTGCCTGTCTTGTCGACGAGCCGCGATTGGGCCTTGTGAACCAGCGTCGTGCCTGCCGAGATCGACGGGCCCCATTTGGTCGTGGCGGTGCCGACACGCGCGGTGGCGCTGGCGGAACCCGACGTCGCGCTGGTCCGGTCCCGGTTGTCGGTCCAGCTCACGGAGAGCGCCGGGTCTTTCCAATAACGCTGCGCGAGGCCCGACCACATTTCTTCCGCAGTCCTCGGACGCCCGCTGTTCGGCCCCGAAGTGCGCAGCGCACCGAGTGCACCGAGCATCTTTGTGCGCCATGCGTCCGGAATACCCTGCGCTTCGTCATCGGATCGGCGGGTGCGAATCGTCACGCCACACGGGCCGCCCGTATTGCGGCTGCGGCGTGCTCCACCCGAAACGCCCAGCATGGCAAGCCCCTTCTTGCCGAATGACCATCCCGCGAAGCCGCCTATGCCGCCGTAAATGGCATTGCGCGAATCCGTGCCGATAAAAATGTGTCCGAAATGCTGATTCGAGCCGATGTCGATGACGGCATGCCGTCCTTTGATTGCGCCGAGATCGGGCAAGACGGCGACCATTGGCACGGCTGCCGCACTCGACAAGGCAGCGAGCGATTCGGACGTCACGCTCGCGACACCATATGAGCCGCCGCTGCTCAAGCGGATGTCGTAGGTGTCGGGCATCTCTTTCGCGATCGCATCGATGGCATCGAGTTGCGCTGCGCTATCGCCGGGCTTCGGCCGCACGTCGACAAAGCGTGCTTCGAATGCACGGATTTTCTGAGCAACGGTGTCGGGCAGCAGCGAAGTATGCGCTCCCTCGTCACTGTCGGCGCCGCCGGCTTTGTTCGCGGGTCGCCGGGCATGCTCGCCCCAATCGCGCAACAGCGAGGGCGTCATCCTTTTTTCCAGTTGACGCAGGGCCGCTCGTATCGCTTCGCTATTGCGTCTACGGTCTCCCAGCTCCTCGCGCGGCAGCGGGGAAATCGTCTTGCCCGGTTGCGCCGAGGTCGAAGGAACCGCTTCTGTCTCGCCACCATGGTCGACCCCGAAGTAGGCCGCGCTCTCCTTCTTGCTAAGCGGTATTCGGTTCGGCGTGAGCGCGCGTGCGCGAACGGCGATCGCCTCCAGATCGGAGGACGAAAACCGATAGCTCGATCGCAACCCCTTCGATGCCATACGCTGATGCCACTGGTCCAACGCAGCGATCTTCAGCGCATATTGCACCTTCTCGGGGCTGAGTACCGTACTGTCGTTCAAGCATTCGAGGAGACGCGCCTTCACAGCGTCGAGCGCATCGGTGAAAAGGGCAAATTCGTGATGAGGCTGACGCAGCATCAGTCCGTTCGTCCCGAGGTTTTGCAGGGCCGAGAGCGGCGACTTGCGCATCCCGAAGAATCCGGACATCGCGCGTGAAACGAAGCTCGTTTCGGCCGCGCGGTCCGCGTACGTCAGGAGTTTGAAGAGACGATGCTGGCATTTCGAAAGGTCGGTTCCGGCTCCCTCGCGATCGAAGCCGTTGCGCCAGGCGAAGTAGGCTTCAGCCAGATGTCGAGGGCAATCGGCGGCTGGGGCGGCGCGCAGGAGATTGGCCGCCTTCAGCGCCTTGACGGCAAGCGTATTGGTCGGATCGACGAGCCAGGCCGGCACCGGGTCCGAGGCCATGTCGGTGGGTTCGATCCGGTTGCCTGACGAGGCGCGCGGCCGCTCCCGCTCCGCAATGGGCAGCGCGGCTTCGGCGATCGTCGAAAGCGCATCGAGGCTCGTTGGGCCGATCTCCGAAGCAGGTTTGTTTGCCAGCAAGACCTCGGCCGCGCGCAGGGCCTGGCGAAACGCTTCGCGCTGGATCTCGGCGCTCGTGGCGTCGCCATACGCTTGCGGCGGCAACGTGTGCGGCGCGATCGCGAGCAGTGTCTCCATGCCGACGCCGCTCGTTCCCAGCGCGATTTGCAGCGCGAGCACGTCAGCCTGGACTCTCGGTGAGGCGGACGTATCGCCTTCGATGAGAGCCGTCAATGCAGCCTGTGCGCGAAGCGGGTCGCCATTCGTCGCTCGCGCAAGCGCGTCCGATACCATGATCGCGCATGTGCCGGCCTGGACGACCGCTTCGCCGCCACGGTCGTGCGCGGCCGTGTCACGCTCCAGCAGATATTTGCTCAACGTCTCGGTCAACCGGTCGATATCCCCTGCCTGGAACCGTCCGTTGCGCACGACCTCTTTCCACTGTGTGTCGATGTAGCGTCGCGCGCCCTTCGGCGTGTCGATATCGACCGGTAATCCGAAGCGAATCTCGGCTCGCGTGGAGACCGATTTGTCTTGCGGTACGACGGCATCGATATTGCGTTCGTGTTTATGGCCCAACGAACGCGGCGGCTTGGGATCGTTCCCGGGCAGTATCGACGCGTCGCCCGCGGCCGCCTCGGGCTTTGGCTTCGCGCGGGTGGGTCGAGTCTTCGTCGTGCCGTAGAACGGATAAGTGATAGTCAACGACGTCGCCTTCAACGTGCGTTTGGATAGCGTTTTCAGGTTGGCGAACATGCCGCGGTCACCGCGGCGGTGAATGTCGGTGGATGCGGGCCTCGCCGACGCAAGAGAGCCATCGAGGAGCGTTGTCTCAAGGCTTTCTGCCTGAGACGAGAGTGGCGATGCGAAAGGGAATACCGATCTGCTGCGCAACATTTTTTACCTCGCATTTTTATTGATGAGGTTGCTGCATGAACGGAATGCACGGACTGAAAGCGATGCGCCGGCCCGACACTCACCGAGGCATCGCAGATGACATTTTTTTGTCAGACGAATTAAAGGCTGGTCTTGGGGAGAGAAAATCCGGCGAACTGAGCGAAATCGTCACGCTGCGTTCGCCGGCGTCGCGACGAACGCACGGCGCCTCGCATCGACTCGAGACGCGCTCGAACAAAGTCGTGGAAATCGAAGACCGAGCATCGATTCCAGGCAGCCAATGCGATGCTTGCGCGCGGCAATGGAACCCGGCACGATCAAGCCTCCGATGCATAGACGACGCAACCAGCGAGCGGGAATGGAGACTATGAAAAAGATCGCGCGGGCATTGCACCTCAGGCGACCGCCCGGATTCAGCCTGGTGCTCGCCGGCGCATTGACCGGCTTGTCGGCATCCGTGCTCGCACAGCAGACACCGGCTGCTGCGCCTGCTGCCCCTGCGGCGCCGACAATCTCGCCGCAATCGACACCGGCCCCGGCCTCCGGTTCGACCGTCCTCGCACCGGTCATCATCGTGGGCACCACACCGTTGCTCGGCCTGGGCACCCCGCTATCGCAGGTGCCCGCCAACGTCCAAACGGTCCGTGCGCGCGATCTGGACCGCCAGCACCGGGCGACCCTCGCCGATTACTTCGAGAAAAATCTGCCGAGCGTCGATATCAACGAAGCGCAAGGCAATCCCTATCAAACCGATGTCAACTATCGCGGTTTCACCGCATCACCGCTGCTCGGAACACCGCAAGGACTCTCGGTATTCGTCGATGGCGTCCGGGTGAACGAGCCGTTCGGCGACGTCGTGAATTGGGACCTCATTCCCGAAGCCGCCATCGACACGATGCAGTTGATCCCGGGCTCGAATCCGACCTACGGTCTGAATACGCTCGGCGGCGCGCTCGTCATCACGACACGCAACGGCAAGACGACCCCCGGCGGCGAAGCGGAACTCACCGCGGGCTCATGGGGCCGCAAGACAGCGCAAATTCAGCAAGGCGGCACGCTCGGCGCACACCTCGATTACTACTTCACCGCAAACGCGGCCAACGACAACGGCTGGGCCGCACACAATGCGAGCCGCGTGCGCCAGGCATTCGGCAAACTGCGCTATACCGATGCCGATACGACACTCGCGGTTTCGGCGGGCGGTGCCGATAACACGCTCGAAGGGGCCCAAGCGCTGCCGCGTTCGTTTCTCGGCAACCCGAGCCAGCCCTACACCTTCCCCGATCGCAATCGAAACAGCGTCGGCTATCTGACGCTCTCGGGCGATCGCGCGCTCAACGACACGTTCCAGCTGAGCGGCAATGCCTATTACCGGCACTATCGAAACGGCAATCTGAGCAGCAATACCAACAGCGATTTCGGTACCGCCGACGCGACGGGCGCCATCGATACGCTGCAAGGTACCAATCAGCAATCGGTCGTCACCACCGACAGCTACGGCGCGAATCTGCAATTGACGACGCTCGGCACGATTGCCGGACACGACAACCAGCTCGTCACCGGTGTATCCGCCGACATCGCGAACTCGCGCTACACGGCTGCCCTGCAAGACGCGTTCTTCAACGACCAACGCGAGGCCATCGGCATTGGCGGTTTCGCGCCGCAAACAGATGCGAAGACACGCAGCGCCAATTACGGCATCTACCTTTCGGATACCTTCTCGCTTTCGAAGCAGTGGACGCTGACGCTGGCCGGGCGCTACAACTGGTCCAGCGCACAAATCGGCGACGCGAGCGGCACGCAGCCGCAACTCGATGGCCGACACGTGTTTTCACGCTTCAATCCGGCTGCCGGCATCAACTGGAACCCGACACCAGCCTTCACCACCTACGTCACCTACAACGAAGGCATGCGCGTGCCGACAGCCATCGAGCTGGCCTGCGCCGATCCGAGTGCACCGTGCTCGCTGCCCAACGATTTTCTGAGCGACCCGGCGCTCAAACCGGTCATCTCGAAGACGTTCGAGATCGGAGCCCGCGGCAAACTGGGCGACGCGACGAGCTGGAGCGCCGCCGTCTATCGCACCTCGCTCAACGACGATATCCAGTTCATCGGCAGCGCCGGCAGTGCGCAAGGGTTCTTCCAGAATGTCGGCACGACCCGGCGGCAAGGCATCGAGCTCGCCGGGCGCACGCAGTTCGGTGGCTTAGGCATCGGCGCGAGCTACAGCTATGTCGATGCCACCTATCGAACGGCATGGACCGAACACAGCGCGAGCAATTCGAGCGCCGACGCGAGCGGCGATATCACGGTCAAACCGGGCGACAAAGTACCGGGCATTCCCGCACATACGTTCAAGCTGCGCGCCGATTACAGTGCGACGCCGAAGTGGGACGTCGGCGGGAACCTGACCTACCGCGGCAGCATCTTCGCCCGCGGCGACGAAAACAACGCCGACACGCACGGCAGGATCGCGGGCTACTTCCTCATCGATCTCGACACGACCTACCGCATGACCAAACAGCTTCAGGTGTTCGCGCGCGTGACGAACCTGCTCGACAAGCGCTACGCAAGCTTCGGCGTGCTGGGCGCGAATGTTTTCAACGGTCCGAATCACACGTTCGACGGCGCCAACCCGGTGAACGAACAGTTCGTCGGGGTGGGCGCGCCGCGCGGGATGTGGGTGGGTCTACGCTATGCGTGGAACTGATGCCGCGGCACACGCGCCGCGGCTCGCTCACAGGGAACGCTCTTACCGGGACTCGATCGACCCGTCGCTCGGCGGATAGGTGACGATGCCCCACGCAAGCGGCAGACTGCCGATCTGCTTGATCGGCGCGTAAGTCTTCGCGTCGAGCACATAGACGGCATCGGAGCGCCCGCACGCGAGCATCAGCTTGCTGCCGTCGGGCGTGAAGCTGAAGTGCCAGCAGCGCTGGCCAATGGGCGCGTCGGTGACATGCGCATAGGTCTGCGCATCGAAGACCTGCAGCGTCTTGTCACGCGCCGCAGCCACGATGATATGCTTGCCCGCCGGTCCGTAGGCGATACCGTAGGGGCCGAGCTTCGTATCGACTGTCTTCACCACGTGGTAATCGCTCGCATCGAGCACGACGAATTTGCTCAGCGATTCGAGCGTGACGACATAGGTCTTGCCGTCGGGCGACGCCTTGATCCCGCGGGGCCGCCCGCCCGCGGCCAGCTTGATGGTGGTGACCGGCTCGGCCGTATCGGTGCGATAGACCGAGACGGTATCGTCGCCTTCGTTCGTCACGAGCATCAGGCTGCCGTCGCGCGAGAACTCGACACCCTCCGTCTCATGCCCGCTCTTCACCGAGCGGATCACCCGCCACGTCTTCAGATCGACCACCGCGATCTCCGCGGGCGGCTTGTTCGCATCGTCGTCATCGCCCTTGCCGCCCGCCGCGGACGGCTCGGGCTTGCCCGTATCGCCCGGCTCATAGGTGACATAGGCCCGTCCCCCGTGTACGCGCACATACTCGGGGTTCTTGCCGATCTTCACGTGCTCGACCACTTTACCCGTTGCGGTGTCGATGGCGGCCAGCTCGCCCGTGTTCTTGTCGGCCACCAGGAGGCGCGTGCCGTCGTCGTTGAGGCCCAGCCCGCGCGGGCCGCTCGCGCCGATCGAAAACGTCTTCTCGAGCGTCATGCTGTCGAGGTCGATGACCCCGACCCCCGCCTTCTCGCTCGTGACGTAAGCCACCGGCGCCGCCGCGTGCGCGGCACTTGCCATGACGAGTGCGGCAGCGGCAATCGCGAGAGGCCTCGCCGCGCATGCGCGTTGATATCGTGTCTCCAGCATATTGTTCGTTCTCCGTGATGAATCGAGTGCAAGCTCGAGCGGCGGATGACGCCCGCCGTCAAGGTATCCCATTATCGGCAGCGGTGACAACGCCCCCATCCGGGCGGGCGTCACGAATCGCACCCCGCGGGCGCCACGGTCGGAATCGAAGCGAGGCGAGGTAGCGCCCGACGAGCACGATGAGCGCAAGCATGGCGGGAATGCGGCGCACGTCCGTCGGCACGCGTTCGCGATGGGCGAAACGTACGTCGCGCAGCGCTCGCGCGAGCGAATCGGCACTGCTCAAGCGCCGGTACGAGAAGCCGATGCGCGCGGCGACCTTCGCGAGATACTCGCCTTGCAACGCCGAAAGCTCTTCATGGCTTTCGGCCGTCGGCGAAGCGCGCAGCGACGGCGGGACCTGGACCACCTCCGAGGCCCCCCAGAACCCGATGCGATTGCCGTCGGCATCGATCTTCGGAACCGGCGCCGGTTGGTCGCCTCCGACGCCGATCAGCCAACCGCCTACGCCCGGCACGGCGATATCGACCTCGGGGGAGTTCGACGGCAAGATGGGCGGCGCCTCCTGCCCGTCGGTGAAGAAGACGACTTCGACGCCGCGCCCAACCTCGCGCGCCACACGCACCGCCGAATAAACGCCGCCCTCGGCAATGCGGCTCCAGTTCGTCCAGCGCATGCGGCCATCGATGCCTTCGAGCGATGCGAGCAGCGCGTCGAAGTTGCGGCAAACCTCGATCGGCGGCATGAGCGGCAGCGTGGCTTGCCCCGTGAAGATGCTCCAGCCAATCTTCGAACCGCAGGGCAGGCGCGTGAGCGCCTCCCGCATGGTCGCCTTCGCGAATGCGAGCCGGCTCACCGGCGCACCTGCCGAAGTCATGTCTTCGGTCTGCATGCTTTGCGTGATGTCGAACGTGACCATGTAGGTGAAGGTATCGCGCGGCAACTCGATACGCGGAAAGAAGAGCGCGATGGCGAGCAACACCGCCGCCGCGACGACCGCCGCATCGCGCGATTGCGCCATGACGCGCACGCGTTCGCGCAGTGTCACGGCAAATCCTCGCTCTTTGCGCCGCGCAGCTTGATGTCGCGCTTGCTCGTCCCGTTGGCGGCATCCGTATCGGCGACGGTCTCGGGGGCGACGCGCAAGGCGCGCTCGAGGTTGTACCGCGCATCCCAATCGTCAGGCGCGACGCGAAGCAGCGCGCGATAACGCGCCTTGGCCTGTTCGACGAGCGGCAGCGAGCGTAATGACTGGGCTGCGTCGCCCGCGCCCTGGCGAAGATACATATTGGCCAAATCGAACAGCGCCGCGCGGCCGATGGCGTCGTGCGGCCCGTCTTCGGCGAGCGCTTCGAAAACGCTGCCGGCCTCGCCATAGCGCTTGGCGGACGACAACGCGATCGCCCACGCGAGCTTCGCCTCACGCGACGCACCGTGTTTCTGCGCTTCCCCTCCAGGCCTTCGCGCAACGGTTGCAGCCACGCGCTCGCTTCCGGAAGAGACTTGCGCCTGCGATTGCACCGGTGCCTGTCCCTGCCCCTTCGCGGCGTCGGCAATGGCGGCCACCTCGCCGTTGACATGCGCAGCGTGCGCGAGCTTCAGTGCCTGAGCGCCCGCGTACACCGCACACACGAGGCTCACGGCGGCGAACGCGAGATGAACCGACCTGCGTCTCATGCCCAACTCCTGACCTGAATCGCGCGCGAGGCGATCACGAGCGCGCAGCATACGAGGGCGAGCGCAAAGCACCAAGGGCTGCGATCCTGGCGCGGTAGACGTTCGACAAAGGAGACGGGAAAGTTCTGCTGGCGATTGATCTCATTCATCGCGGCCGTCATTGCGCCTGCATCGCCCGCCTGAAACAATCGATAAGGCGTTTTGAGCGTCAGAAAGAACCGATGCAGCTGGGCCTCCGGCGAGTCGCCTTCCGCTCGCGCGGCGCGATCGAGCTCGGGGCTGAACACGCTGCTGCGCAAGTAGATGAAGTAAAGCGCGATCCGGTTGCGCTCGAGCCCCTCAGCGATTCGCGCACGGGCCGCGGCATCGAGCAGCGCGCCGCCGTCGGACACGAGCACGATCGCGCGATGGCCCGTCCAGGGCCGTTCGTCGAACTGAGCGATCGCGGCGATGAGACCACGGCCAAGCTGAGTGTCCGGCTGGCCGCGCCCGATCTTCGTCCCGTCGATCGCATCGCGGATGATCGCGTGATCGTAGGTGAACGGCATCGCGAGCACGGGGCTGATGCCGAACATCATGAAGGCCAGGCGATCGTTCGGGCGACCGTCGACGAAGTCCGTCAGCGCGGCGCGTGCGACCGCGTTCTTCGAGACCCCCGACGTATTGACGCCTTTGCTCGCCATGACGCCGTTCATGCTGCCGCTGCGATCCATCAGGATCAGAATTTCCGCGCCGCGGCCGGTGCGCCGCGCTTCGAGATGAGACCGGCCGGGGCCGGCGAGGCCCACCACGATGGCCGCGATGGCGAGCGCCGCCGCCACACGCGCGACGAATCCGAGCCAGCGCCCGAGCCGGTCCCGCGGAATCCAGGCCGCCCACGAAAACGGCAACGTCTCGCCGCGCCGCGGCAAGAGCGGCAGCAGCGCGAGCGGCAGCCACAGCAGCATCGCGGGCGACGTGAAATCGAGAGATGCGCTCATCGACGCCGGTCCTTTTCCGCGCGACAAAGCGAACGCGTCAGCGCCGCGAGCACCGGCGGCGATGGCTCTACGGCAAGCCCGTCCGGCAGCTCGTCGGGCGTCAACGAGAAGAAGCGGACGTCCGAGCGCAGATAGAACTGCTCCAACTGCGGCCGCAACGGCTGCAGCCACGGCGCGCGGGCGAGAAGCCGGGGCAACGAGCTCCGTTGCACGACGAATCCCGCCGTTTCGTTCACCGCTTGATGCACGATCCGCCATGCCGCATCCGAATACTCGCCGCCGTCATTCGCCATTCCTTGCCGGCGAAGCTCGCGCCAAGCGCGGGCGAACGGCAAGCGAGCGGCGTCGCGGCGGTTTCGCGCGACCCACCACGCCAGCCACGCGAGGAGCGTGGCGGCCAGGCCGCCGAGGCCGATCGCGATGCGCCGCTCGATCGGCGCAACTGCGAGCGGCGCCGGGCCGCGATCGGGCTGCATCGCGGTCAGCCCGCCGGTGTCGAATGCGGCATCCGGTGCGAGCGGACCGATGCTGATCGGCCAGGCCGGCACGCGCAACACGTCGCCAGCGCGCGTGCGCAACGCGAGCGCCGGCAACTCGGCTTGCGTAAGCGCACTCGGCACGTTCGTCACCTGATACGCGAGCAGGAGCCAGCGACTGCCGTCGGCCGCCGTTTCGATGCGAGCCGGTAGCCGCTCGAGCCAGACATCGACGCGGCCGCCCGAGGGCAGCACCGGTTCCTCGCCGCCGCCGGAGCGCCCGGCCCTGGCAAGCCGCACGCGCTGCACGAGGACATCGCCGATCGTATGACCGAACGCGCGCGGCTCATCGACATGGGCGATTGCATCCGTCGCAGCAACACCCATCGTCGGTGCGCCGCCCGCCAGCGCGAGCGCAGCGCAAATCGCCCATGCAGCGCGGGCCGCGAGCGAGCGTCGTGCCGCAACCCATCCCGTCCTTGCGCGAAGCAAGCGTATGACGCGACTCATGCGCTTTGCTCCATGAAGTATTGCGAGAGCGCTTCGCCATCGAACCCGCCCTCGATGTAGAACGGACGCACGCTGCGCTTCGCGAACAACGCGTCGATCTCGCCACGGCGACGCGCCACCGCCTCGCGCCACGCGGTGCGCACGCGCGGCGAGAGCCACACCGTCCTGCGCGCGCCCGACTCCACGTCATGGACCGCGAGCAGCCGACCGTCGTCGGGTGGCGCGAGCTCAGCGGGGTCCCAAACGACGATCGGCACGACACAGGCATGCGCGAGCGTATCGAGCACGGCCGGCAGCGCATCGAGCGGCCAGTGGAAGTCCGAGGCGATGAAGACGAGCCCGGGGCGCCCCGCGAGCGGCATCAACGCGCGCGCAAGCCCGGCCGCGCCATGGCCGTCGTGGCCCGTGCGCGCGGCGCGCAGCATGCCGGCCATGACCTCGCCGGCGCCGCGGCCATGGCGCGGCGGCATGAAGAGATCGTCGCGCTCCATCGCATCGAACGCGCTCATGCCCACCCGGTCGCCGGAGCGAAACGCGCTGAAGCCGAGTGCCTCGACGAAATCGGCGACGATGTCGAGCTTCGTGCGACGCACACCGAAGCGCATCGAGGACGACACATCCACCACCGCGTGTACGGGCACGGCGACACGTTGCAAGCTCAGGCGCACGAGCCATTCGCGCCGCACCGATTGCACGCTGGCACGCAAGTCGAGGCGCCGCGGGTCGGGGAAGTCGACGAGCCGCGCATGCATGGCGAACTCCTGACCCGCCCCCAGGCTCGTGCCCGGATGCGAGCCAGGACGCGAGCCGCTTGCGCGCCCCGGCATGCGATAGTGGAATTCGGTCGGTCCGTTCATGCTGTCGGGTCAGGGCACCGCCAGCCGCGCGACGATGGCGTCGATGAGCGCCTGCGCCAACTCCTGCCGGCGCAACTCGTAGATCGGCGTAAAGAAGACGCGATGGCCGAGCGCGGCGGGCAGCACCGCTTGAATGTCGTCGGGGCTCACATGCGAGCGGCCGCCCAGCCACGCGTTCACGCGCGCGGCGCGCACGAGCGCACTCATCCCGCGCGGGCTTGCGCCGGCCAGAATCAGCCGATCCATCTCGACGCCTTCGAGCGCCACGCCGAAGCGTTGCGGCGCCTCCGTCGCCTGCCAGATATCGAGCAGATAGCGCTCGATCGCCGCGCTCGCGTGAATGCCCCGCTGGATCGCCGCCCCCATCGCGTTGAGCCGTTCCCAGGCCACGACGCCCGGGCGCACCTGCTCGACGAGCGCATCCGCATCGTGAAACGCCGTATCGAAGACGAGCGCGCGCCGCACCTCGGCGTCCTCGGGCGTGGGCATATTGAGCTCGAAGAGAAACCGGTCGCGCGCCGCCGAGGCGAGCTCGAAAGTCTCCTCTTTCTCGACCTTGTTGCGATCGGCGAACACCGTCATGTGCGGGAAGCGATATTCGCGATCGAACGCCGCGACCGAGCGCTCGGCCATCGCCCTCAGCAACAGCGATTGAACCTGCGGACGGGCGCGGTTGATCTCGTTGAAAAAGAACGTGGTGAGCTGCTCGCCGCGCCGCAGGAGCGGCCCCGGATCGATGCGAGGCTTACCTTGCGCATCGACATAGGTGTGATAGACGAGATCGCCGGGCATCAGGTCGATCGTGCCTTCGATGCGCTCGAACGCTCCGCCGACGGCACGCGCGAACGCGCGCAACACCGTGGTCTTGCCGACGCCCACCCCGCCTTCGAGCAGGACGTGGCCGCGCGCGAACAGCGCGACGGTGATCAAGCGAATGGTCTGCTGCTGGCCGATGACGACCTTGCCCACCTCGTCTTCGAGGCGCAAGGCGTCGCTACGCCAGTCTTGAAGCTCTTCCCCCAATGCCATCGATCGATCCCCCACCCGCCGCATAGCCGAGCGCCGCGCGCGAAACGCGCGCTCGTCGCGCAAGGCCGCTTCAGCCGGCCCCGGGTCTAAGCAGAGTTCATGCCGAAGCGAGGGGACGAATGCGCGCGTCGCGCCGGGCGTGCCTGAGCGTCGAAGGACGGACGCTTGCCGCGCAAGCAACGCTGTCTGTCACGGCACGCCGGGACAGACTGTCACCGAAAGGACAGAGGGGCCGCCCGCGCAGACGTTGCGGGGCGGATCGAGACATTCGCCGCGGACGATCAGCGGGCGATGCGATAAAAGAACAGCGCCGTGCTGCCGGCAAACATGCCGAACAGCGTGAGCGCCATTGCCATTGCGAGATCCATGCGTTCTCCAGAGGGACGGGAGGGGCGGCACCGGCAACCGTTTCGGGCGGCACGAAAGTCGCATTATGGGCATCCCCCCATGCCGGACAAAGTCGAGATTTCCCGAGCAAGGGTTTTTCCCAAGCCGCAGCTGGCGCACAATATCGGCTTCGGCGCACACCGGCCCGGTGGCCTGCGCCGCCTCTTCCCCGCTACCCACGGACCATGATGACCCGCTTTCAAGATCACGACATCGTAGAACTGCGCCACGGCGACTCGCTCATTCGCGTCGCACCTCAATTCGGCGGCCGCCTGCTCTCCTGGGACATCGGCGCCGAACCGGTCATCTACTGGCCCGATCAGGCGGATTGGAGTCAGCTCGCCCGTGTGCGCGGCGGCAATCCGCTGCTCTTCCCGTTTCTGGGCCGCCATCGCGTGGACGGCCGGCTCGGAGAATGGCGCGATAGCGCGGATGTCGTGCGGCACATGCCGATGCACGGCTTTGCGCGCGATTTGCCGTTCGCGGCCACGATCGATGCCGACGGGCGCGGCATCCGCATGACGCTGACCGATACGGAGGAGACCCGCGAGGCCTACCCGTTCGCTTTCCGTTTCGAAGCCTGCTACCGGCTCATCGATGACCAGACGCTCGAGGTGTCGCTGACCACGGCCAATACCGGAACCCAGCCGCTGCCGTCCTACCCCGGCCACCATTTTTATTTCGCACTGCCGCATGAGATGCGCGCGCATACCACGCTCGAGCTGCCCGCGACGGACCGGCGGCATCAGCTCGACGACGGCGCCATCACCGCGCCGGTCCCGGGCGAGCCGAGCTACACGCTCGACGAGGCACGCATCCACGACCGCTTCCATTGTCTGCGTGCGATTCCGTCCGCGCCGATCAGCATCGTCTGCCCACCGCTTCGCAAGCGGATCGAGATCGATCTCGACCGGCCCGGTTCGGTGCCCTGGTATGCGGTGACGACGTGGACGGAGAAAGACACTTCCGACTTCTACTGCGTGGAACCCTGGCTCGGGCTGCCCGACGCGATCCATAACGGCTTCGGCTTGCGCTGGATCGCCCGGGGGGAGAGCCACACGGCCATCCTGCGCATTTCGGTCTCGAATATCGGCTGACTGCCGACTGACTGCCGGCTGACTGTGGGCTGACTGTGGGCCGACATCGCCGCCGCGCGCTCGCAAGCCGTTAAAATCCGACGTTTGGAGCGCGCCGCGCCGCCCGCCGGGGCTGCCGCGGCTCGCTCATGTCGTTCAAGCGAGGATCAATGTCGAGAACAACGATGAGGCGGCTGGCCGCCGCCGCGATGGTGGCGACGCTGGCCGCATGCGGCACGCCCAGTGTCGCGCCGGGGTACTACCGCGTGGAACGCGGGGACACGATATCGAAGATTGCGCGTGCACACCGCCAATCGGTACCGAGCATCGTGCGCTGGAACAGTCTCACGAACCCCGATGCCATCGAGGTCGGACAAGTGCTGCGCGTGGCCCCGCCCGGCGCGGGCTCGACGCGTACCGCGCCTGGCGACGTCCGCACGACACCCGGCACCGCCTCCGCGGGCGTCACGCCCCGTGCGGGTTCCGCCACGGAGGCCACGCCCGTGCCCTCCTCGCGCATCGCGCTGGTATGGCCCGCCCAAGGTACGACCGTGCGCACCTTCGATGGCGCCAGCTCGAAGGGCATCGACATCGCCAACGCGCTGGGTACGCCCGTCGTCGCCGCGGCTGGCGGAACCGTCGTCTACGCGGGCAACGGCCTGCGCGGCTACGGTAATCTGCTCATCGTCAAACATAACGCGGACTATCTCACCGCCTATGCTCACAACAGCAAATTACTGGTTCAGGAAGGCCAGACGGTCTCGGAAGGCCAGCAAATCGCCGCCATGGGCGACAGCGACAACGATCGTGTCGCGCTGCACTTCGAATTGCGGTACAAAGGACAGTCGATCGATCCCGCGCGCTATCTGCCGACACGTTGAAAGCGCAACGGTCAGTAGTCCTGATGATTATTGCGCCCCCGCATGACGCCCGCCGCTCGGCGAAAAAAAGGCCCGGCAGTGCCGGGCCAACGGGGGTTCGGCGCATTGAGGCAAAGGACCGGTTCGCCGTGCGCCGAGTAGAAATCTAGTCGTTCGGTGCAACGCCCACAATCGCCGGGGGGCCGCAAGCGATCTAAATGTCCGGCAAAGCCGAGGTAATGTCAGGGAAACGATGATTCAATGAGGATTAAGCTGATTTAACGGCGAAAACTTTCTTCAGAAATTATTATGTAATTGCGGCCATTTCCAATCAGTTCAATCAAGCGTCGGACGAATTGCTGGAGCGAGACAGATATGCTGACGAAGACCGATACCTACGAAACCCTCGCGCGCTCTTTCGCGTGGCACATTCCCGCACGCTACAACATTGGCGTCGATGCATGCGACAAATGGGCCGATGGAAGCGGCCGCCTTGCCCTCGTATACGAAAGCAGCGACGGCACGATCGCGCGCTACAGCTTCGACGATTTGAAGGCGCTCTCGAACCGGCTTGCATCGAGCTTCGCGGCTCGCGGCATTGCCCGCGGCGAGCGCATCGGCATCTTCCTGCCGCAGGCACCCGAAACGGCGCTTGCCCATCTGGCGGCCTACAAGCTGGGGGCGGTTGCCGTGCCGCTGTTCGCGCTGTTCGGTCAGGAAGCGCTCGAATATCGCCTCGCCAACAGCGGTGCCGCGGCACTCGTCACGAACGCGGCAGGCCTCGCGAAAATCGCACCGATCCGCGCCGCGCTGCCCGAGTTGAAAGCGGTGTACTGCATCGATGGCGATGCCCCGTTCGCGGCGCTACCCGAGGCGCTCGCCTTCTGGCCCGAGCTCGAATCCCACTCGCCCGAGTTCACGCCAGCCGATACGCACGCCGACGACCCCGCGGTCATCATCTATACCTCGGGCACGACCGGCAAACCGAAAGGTGCGTTGCATGGCCACCGCGTCCTGCTCGGCCACCTGCCCGGCGTCGAGATGCCGCTGTCATTCTTCCCCGACCAAGCGCGGATGATATGGACGCCGGCGGATTGGGCCTGGATCGGCGGACTGCTCGACGTTCTGTTGCCCGCCTGGCACCACGGCGTGCCGGTGCTTGCACGCCGCTTCGAGAAGTTCGAGCCCGAAGCCGCGTTCGATCTGATGGCCCGCCATGGCGTCACGCATGCGTTCTTGCCGCCCACGGCGCTCAAGATGCTGCGTACGGTCGGCTCGCCGCGCGAGCGCTACGCGCTTTCGCTCGTCGCGGTTTCGAGCGGGGGCGAATCGCTCGGCGAAGAGTTGATCGAATGGGGACGCGCGGCGCTTGGCGTCACGCTCAACGAGTTCTACGGGCAAACCGAGTGCAACGTCGTACTCAGTTCGTGCAGCACGCTGTTCGAGCCGCGCATCGGCTCGATCGGCAAAGCCGTGCCGGGCCATCGCGTCGCCATCGTCGACGACGAAGGACGCGAACTGCCGCCGGGCACCGAAGGCAACATCGGCATTCGTTCGCCCGATCCGGTGATGTTCCTCGGCTATTGGCGCAACGAGGAAGCGACCCGCGAGAAGTTCGCCGGCGATTATCTGCTGACGGGCGATCTCGGCGTGCTGGACGAGGACGGCTTTTTCCGCTTCGTCGGCCGCAACGACGATGTCATCACGAGCGCCGGCTACCGGATCGGCCCGGGGCCCATCGAAGATTGCCTGCTCGGCCATCCCGCCGTGCGGCTCGCGGCCGTCGTCGGCGTACCCGACCCGACGCGAACCGAGATCGTCAAGGCGTTCATCGTACTGAACCCGGGCTTTGCCCCGTCGCCCGCACTGGAGCGCGAAATTCAGGAGCACGTGAAGACGCGCCTTGCCGCGCACGAATATCCTCGGGCCGTCGCTTTCGTGACGAACCTGCCGATGACGGCGACCGGCAAGATTATTCGCCGTGCGCTGCGCGAGAGCCCGCCCGACACGGCTTAGGCGCGACCCGCGATGGCGCGCGTCAGGCCATGCGCCGAAGCACGCCGTCGCGCAAAATGAAGTGGTGATAAAGGGCACCGGCGAGATGCAGGCCGATGAGACCCAGCAACCCCCAGGCGAGCACCTGATGAAGGTCGCCCATTTCATGGCCGAGCGGCGAGCCGGTGGGGGAAAGCGCCGGCAACGGAATGGCGCCGAATAGCGTGACGTGCCAGCCGCGCGATGAAGCGTTGATCCAGCCCATCACCGGCTGCACGACGAGAAGCGCATAAAGAAGGCCATGCGTGAGGCGCGCGACGAGGCGCATCGAGGGCGTCGTTTCGACGACCTCGGGTTCGCGCCGCAGCAAGCGCCAAACGATTCGTACGAGCATGACCGCGATGATGACCGTGCCGATCTCGAGATGCCACGTAATGAGGCCGACCGGCTGGGTCCCTTTATGAATCGCGGGCATCGTCCATGCGAGCGCATACTGCACGACGATCAGTGCGACGATGAGCCAATGCAAAACGCGGGCAAATGGGTCGTAGCGCGAAATCGAAATCGCTGCCATGAGCGGATGTCCTTTGAAGTGAATGATCGGGTAGCCATTTGAGCGACGACGGATTTTAGCGTGCCGGACAGTCCGCAACATTACCGCCCGTTACCCGAGACAACCGCGCATCGAAAACCGGCAATCAGTTATAGTGACGCCCGCCTTGAACCGCATATTCCCATCATGAGTTCCGAACACCCCGACGCCGGCAACGGCCAACACAGCCCGCTCTATCTGAAACTGCTCGGCGAAACGGCCAAGATTGGCTGGCGCGAGCTCGAGCGCTTTTTTGCGCGGGGCATGCTGCTGCTCGTCGCACGCGATCTCGACCTCGTGAGCGTGGCCGAAGCCATTGCCGCAGACGATTCGCAACAAGTGGCGCAATGGCTGTCGGCCGGGCTCGTCGAGCGGCTGCAAGCCGAAACGGCGGCCGAATTCGCCGAGCGCGACCCCGAACTCTGGGCCGTCGTCGTCTCACCGTGGGTCTGCGTGCAGGCGCGCGGCTGACGCCCCCCGTTTAGCGCTGCGCTATTCCTCCGATTCGCCGAGAAGTGTCCTAATATGTACTCGTCGCTTCATGGCGAAAGGAGGCATCCATGGACGCTGAATCGATCGCCGGCCTGGTCGGACTGGGAGTGGGCCTGCTGGTGCTGGTCGGGCTGACAATCTTCGAATCGCGCTCGTACAAGCGCGAACATGGCGAAGGCATCCTTCACCACTGGCTCTCGGCCCATCACATGCTCGACTGGCGCCGGAAACACTGATGGCGTCGAGCGTCGCGCCCACCCCCGCGTGACGCCTTTCAGGTCGATGCGAATTGCCGAAGCGCGGCTTGCTCCGCAGCCAGCGTCGCGGGCAGTTCTGCGCGCATGAAATCCACCCACGTCCTGATCTTCGCATCGAGATATTCGCGTGACGAATAGAGCGCGTGGATGTTCATTGGCTGCGACGTATAGTCGGGCAGGACCCAACGCAGGTCGCCGCTTTTCAACCCTCGCATGACCGTATAAGTCGGCAATACGGCGATGCCCATGCCCTCGCGCACGGCCATTGCCATTGCCTCCGCGCCGTTGACCTGAAACGGTGCGGGAGGCAGCACGAACGTTTCGGCGCCGTTGGGGCCGTCGAAATCCCATTTGTCGAACGTCGAACCCGGCGTCACGAGCCGCAGACAGACGTGATCGGCCAGTTCGCCCGGCGTTTTGGGCACGCCGTGCGTTTCGAGATAGGCGGGCGATGCGCACGCGATGCTGAACGCGGTGCCGAGCCGCTGCGATATCAACCCCGAATCGGGCAGGTGGTAGCCGAGTACCAGCGAGACGTCGAAGCCTTCGTCGAGCAGATCGGGGGTGCGCTGCGCCAACGTGAGTTCGACCGACACGTCCGGGTAGCGCTGCCGGTAGCGGCCGATCGCCGGCACGACGTAATGTCCGCCGAAGCTCGCCATCGCGTGCATGCGCAGTTTCCCCGACGGTCGCGCGTGCGCATCGCTTGCTTCGGCCTCGGCCTCTTCCACGTAGGCAAGGATCTGCTGGCAGCGGCGCAAGTAACGCTCGCCCGCCTCGGTGAGCGCAATGCGCCGCGTCGTGCGGTTCAAAAGACGCGTGTGCAGATGCGCCTCCAGATCGGATACCGCGCGCGAAGCGTAAGCGGTCGTCGTATTCAAATGCTGCGCAGCCGCGGTGAAGCTGCCCGATTCAACGACGCGCGCGAAAACGCGCATGTTCTGAAGCGTGTCCATAGCCGGTTTTCCCTTCAACGATGCGGCTCGATTGTTGCACGGCCCGCAACGTCGATTATCTCAAAAACTGCAAAGATCTCTTACATCCTTACCGCTTATTCCACAATGAGGCAAAAAATATAATCGATTCAGTCTATTACCGCTGTCGAGGAGAGAATCGTGCTACTGCGGATCGGGAAACGAGGCATGGTGTTCTCGTTTCTTGCACTACTGATGATAATGACCGGCTGCGCAAGCACGCACGGCATTACACCGCAGGCGCAACTGCCGGACGCCGCGACGCTCGATGTCGGTCCCGCCATCGACGCGGCGAACGCGAGCGCGCAGTGGCCGAAGACCGACTGGTGGCAGGCGTTCGGCGACGCCCAGCTCGATAGGCTCGTGCATACCGCAATCGCGTCGAACCCGACACTCGCGGCCGCTTCGGCCCGCGTGCGCGAAGCGGCGTCGATAGCAGGTGTGGCCGAGGCAGCCGAAGGTCCGCAGGTCGCCGGCAGCCTCGACATCACGCGACAGCACTGGCCGGAGAACGTCTATTACGGTCCCGGACCGCTCGCGGGACGCACCACCTGGAACAATACGGGCGCCTTGCGCCTGTCGTACCGCCTCGACTTGTGGGGGCACGAAAAGAACGCGACCGAGCAAGCGCTCGATGTCGCACACGCACGCGCGGCCGATGCGCGTGCCGCCCAGCTCGAAATCGAGGCCAACGTCGTACGCGCTTATATCGATTTCGCTCAGCATTACGCCTTGCTGGATATCGCGACCGATGTGCTCGCGCGCCAGCGGCAATTGGCCGACCTGGCGCGGCGGCGCCTCGCCGGTGGCATCGGCACGCAGCTCGAGCTCAGCCAGGCCGAGGCGCCGCTGCCCGAGTATGAACGGACCGTCGAGGCGCGCCGGGAGGCCATCGAACTCGATCGAAACCAGCTTGCCGCACTGCTCGGCAAAGGTCCCGGTGCCGCTGCCACCCTCGTGCGCCCGGCACTTGCACTGAATGCACGTGCAGAGCTTCCTACCCACCTGCCGGCCGAGCTGATCGGTCATCGGCCCGATGTCGTCGCCGCGCGCTGGACTGTGGCCGGCGAGGCACGCGGCATCGACGTGGCGCACGCGGCGTTCTATCCGAACATCGACTTGGTGGCAACGCTCGGCGGCTACGCGGCGGCCGGTCCGCTATTCGGTTTCCTGCGCGCTGCGAGCGGCGGCTGGACCGGCGGACCGGCGCTGTCGTTGCCGGTCTTCGACAGCGGCGCCCTGCGCGCGCGCCTTGGCGCAGCCGCCGCGAGCTATGACGTGGCGGTTGCCCGCTACGATCAATCGATCGTCGGCGCGCTCAAGGAGATCGCCGATGCAACGGTGCGCCTGCGCTCGCTGGACATGCAGCAGCACGATGCGGAGCGCGCCGCCGATGCCGCCGAGCGCAGCTATCGCCTCGCCAATCGCGGCTTCCAGCGCGGGCTCACCGATTACGTCAATGTCATCGTCGAAGAGACGCGCTGGCTCGGCGCCAAAGAACGCGTCGCCGAGACCCGTGCCGCGCGGCTCGCGGCCTATGCCACGCTGATGACCGCGCTGGGCGGTGGATTGGCGACGCCCGCCGACGGGCCGGCCGACGAGCACCTGATGCCGGCGCATAGCGTGCAGGCTGCGCGTGCCGGCATCCGGTCGACACGATGATGGGGCGAGCGACGATGTCCGACAAGGTGAACGCTATCGTCTCCCGTACCGCGGCTGGGCGCACCGCGCTGAGCGACTGGTGGGACACCGAGGGCCGCACCTGGATACACGTGGTCAAGGCGCTGCTGGCAGCATTCGCCGCGCTTGCGATTGCGCTGCGGCTCGATCTGCCGCAACCGCGTACGGCCATGACCACGGTCTTCATCGTCATGCAGCCGCAAAGCGGCGCCGTGCTCGCGAAGAGCTTCTACCGGATCGGCGGTACGCTCGTCGGCCTCGTCGCCACACTTGCGCTCGTTGCGCTGTTCTCGCAGCAGCCCGAGTTGTTTCTTGGCGCGCTCGCACTTTGGACCGGCATCTGCACGGCCGGCGCGGCGCGCAATCGCAACTTCCGCTCGTACGGATTTCTGCTCGCGGGTTATACGGCCGCGCTGATCGGCATTCCCGCCGCGCAGCATCCCGACGGCGCGTTTCTCGCCGCGCTCACGCGCGCGGCCGAGGTTTCGCTCGGCGTCGTATGTGCCGGCTTCGTGAGCGCACTCGTGTTGCCGCAGCATGCCAGCGACCAGATGCGCAGCACCGTGCGCGCGCGCTTTTCGAAGTTCGTCGAGTACGTGGCATCCGCGCTCGCCGGGAACATGGCACGCGAGCAGATCGAGCGTACCAACGCGCGCTTTCTGGCCGAGATCGTCGGCTTCGAGGCCATGCGCAGCATCGCCGTCTTCGAAAGCCATGATGCCCGCTTGCGTAGCGGGCGCCTCGCTCGTTTGAACCGCGAGTTCATGACGGCCTCTACTCGCTTTCACAGTCTGCACCAGTTGATGAACCGCCTGCGCGCTGCGGGCGCGCGCGAGATCATCAACGCGCTCGAACCGTATTTCTCCGAGCTTGCACCGATGCTCTATACGCCGGGCGAGCCGGTGCTCAGGGCAGCCGATGCGACACGCTCCGCCGACCGGCTTCAGCACTTCAAGCGCGAGCTGCCAAGCCGCATGCGCGCAACGCGCGAGCAGCTGAGCGCGCTATCCGATTCGGCACTGCTCGACTTCGATACCGCTTCCGAGCTGCTCTATCGTTTCGTCGACGACATGCACGCTTATGCGCAAACCTATGCGTCGCTCGCAACGGCCAGCCATGCTCGCGAACGTTCGCCGGAGCGCTACGAGCCGAAAACGAGCGCCGTCGTCACCGCAATCGCCGGCGTGCGGGGCGCCATCGTCATGGCCGCGCTGAGCGCATTCTGGCTCGCCACCGCCTGGCCGAGCGGCGCCACGCTCGTGTTGAACGCAGCGGCGGTTTGCGCGCTCGCGTCATCGTCGCCGCGCCCGACCCGCATGGCGCTGCAGATGAGCATCGGAACATTGCTGGCGGCAGCGGCAGGCGCGATCGTCGTGTTCGGCGTCTACCCTCGTATCGACGGGCTTGCCCTCCTGTGCGCGGTTCTGGCGCCGCCGCTCGCGTTCGGTGTGTTTCTTGCCACGCGCCCCAAGCTGGCCGGCATCGGCGCGGGCTTCTGCATTTTCTTTTGTGTGCTGGCGGGGCCCGACAACGTCATGCAGTACGATCCGGCCGGATTTGCCGACAACACGCTCGCGCTGATTTTGTCGATGGTTGCCTGTGCCGCCGCGTTCGCTGTGCTGCTGCCGCCCTCCACGCCCTGGCTCATCGGCCATCTCGTCGCGGACTTGCGGCGCCAGGTGGCGCTCGCCTGCCGCGCGCCGCTCGCCAGCGTACGGGCCCGCTTCGAAAGCCGCGCCCGCGATATCGCATTCCAGGCTTACGCGGTGGCCGAACGCACGCCGGCCGCGCAGCGCGATGCGCTGGCCTGGCTCGTCGCCGTACTCGAAGTCGGCCACGCCGTGATCGACCTGCGCGGCGAGCTCGTCGGGCTGCCGCGCGACGCGCGTTATGCGCCGACGATGCCCTGGCGGCGCAGCATCGCGGCCGCGGAGCGCGAGCTTGCGGCGCTGTTCGAACGCCCGCGCGGCAGGCGTCTCGACGCGGCGCTCGCGGCGAGCGTCGACGCCATCGCGGCCACCCGGCAGGTGCTCGTCGCCTTTGCGCCGCCACGCGAAGAGCGTCATCGCCTGCAGCGCATCCTGAGCCACTTGCACTTCCTGCGCACCGCGCTGATGGATCCGCAATCGCCGCTCGCGGCGTTCGCCTCACACGGGCAGCGCGCGAACGAAGGCGGCGATGTGCCGCCCAACCATGGAGCTCGTCATGCCACGTGATCTCGCCATTTTCGGCGCCTACGTACCGGCCATCGTACCGCTTTGCGTCGGCGGTGCCGCGCTCACCTGGCTGCTCGATCGCCTGCTTGCGGCCGTGGGGCTGTATCGCCTCGTCTGGCATCCGTCGCTGCTGCGCGCGAGCCTGCTCGTGACCGTATGCGGCGCGCTCGGCCTGGCCGTCTATCGTTGAATCACCGTTCGAGCCCATCATGAACACTTCCGCAGCTCACCATCCGGCATGGCGTTACGTCATCAGCTTCATTGCGACGGCCCTGGTGTTCGTCACCGCGCTGGCGATCGGCCGCACACTCTGGATTCACTACATGGACGAGCCCTGGACACGCGATGGGCGTGTGCGCGCCGAGATCGTCAATGTTGCGCCCGATGTATCCGGTGCTGTCGTCGATCTGCCTGTCGTCGATAACGGGTTCGTCAAGAAAGGCCAGGTGCTGATGCGCATCGACCCATCGCACTATCAGGTTGCCGTCGAGCAGGCCGAAGCGGCCGTCGCGGCGCGCCGGGCCGAATGGCAGATGCGCCGTGCCGATGCCCAACGGCGCGCCGATATGGACAGTCTCGTCGTCTCGAAGGAAAGCCGCGAGAACGCATCGCAATCGGCCACGTCGGCCGAAGCGCAGTATCGGCAGGCACTCGCGGCGCTCGACGCGGCGAAGCTCAATCTTGCGCGCACGACCGTCGTCTCGCCTGTGGACGGGTATGTCACCAATCTGTCGCTTTACCGCGGCGACTATGCGACGGCGGGCGCGCCGAAGCTTGCGATCATCGACAGCCGCTCTTTCTGGGTCTATGGGTATTTCGAGGAAACGAAGCTGCCGCGCGTGAAGATCGGCGACAAGGCCGAGATTCGCCTCATGAGCGGCGGCACGCTGAAAGGCCATGTCGAAAGCATTTCACGCGGCATTTACGACCGCGACAATCCGCAAAGCCGGCAACTCGTCGCCGATGTGAATCCGACGTTCAACTGGGTACGTTTGGCTCAGCGCGTGCCGGTGCGCATCCATATCGACGAAGTGCCGGCGGGCGTCATGCTGGCCGCCGGCACGACGTGTACGGTGGTTGTTTCGCCGAGTTGATCGGTGTCGGCGCTTGAATATGCGCCGTCCCGAACGTCACCGGCGCCTGGCGCGCAACCGGTCTTCTCTGACGCGCTCGTCGTGCACTCGCTGTTCGTGGATGCGCTCGTCGTGCAATCGTTGCTCGTGAACTCGTTCGTCGTGCAACCGTTGTTCGTGGATGCGCTCGTCGCGCAACCGTTGCTCATGAACGCGCTCGTCGTGCAACCGCTCCTCCCGTAACCGGAGTTCGCGCACGCATTCATGATCCGGCCTCGCCCCGGGTAGCCGCGCCTCTTCGCAACGTCCCGCCCGGGCAGATCCGGCGCACGCCTGCCCTGGCGCCGACGCCGAGCACGACGGGTCGCCAGGCCCGGGGAAAGCCTGCGCCAGCGCGTTTGCCGATGCAAACCACAACGCGCACGCCGTACTTCCCGCCAATACCGCTAAGCGCACCGGCAACATCCGATCTCCTTGACGAGCCGGACATGAAGATAACGCGCGCATTCCGGTCGCTCGCAGCGAACGAGCGAAACGACGTACCGCGGAGCGAATGCTGTTACGCATCGCTCATCGGCTTGCTTGCACCTATGGCGTGCCGTGCAGGATCGCTACCGTCTGCACGCCATAGCGTACGAGGTAGCCGCCATGCTCGGCCTGCCAGGCGCGGGCCGTTGCGTGGTCAGGAAACCAGTTGGTCGCGAAATCGGCGAAGCATCCCGCATCGAAGCGCAATGCATCGAGTTCGGCACGCGGACGCGTATCTACACCGCGCTTGCAAGCGGCCCAATCGGGGTAGCCAAGCTCGGCCGCGAGCATGTTGAGTACGTGCTTGAGCCGAATCCCTTCGCGCGCAGCGAAGAGTTCGGCGAGCGTGTGCGCCGGAACCACACTGGCCGCCTTGATTCGCCTCAGCACGGGCAAAGCGCGGCTTGCGTCGGCGTGCGCGGCGCGCAGCAACCGGCGCGCATGGTGGCGCAGAAACTCGACGTGGGAAACATCGGAACGGGTGGGATTGGCGGTGGACCACATGAACGCTCTCCTTTCATTGCGCCGTTCTCGCTGCGGCTTGAAGGTCGAGGTTGCGATGCGTCCGAGAGGATCGTTCGACTGCTAGGCAGGTGCGGCGGCTTTCGCGAGAACGGGCGCCCTGCCGCACCCGCCGCGCATTCTAACGCGAGATTGAGGGATGTGCACGCGGTGGCGGTCGGCGGTCGTTGCAGCGGGTTGCCTTCGCCGGAACCAGCGCCGCTCAGCTTCCCCCCTACTCACCCGTGCAGCTTGAACTTCCCAACGAGCCGCTTGAGCGCCTTCGCCTGATCGTCGAGCGAGCGTGCCGCCGCGGTCGCCTCTTCCACGAGCGCCGCGTTCTGCTGCGTCCCCGCATCCATCTGCGTAACTGCGCGGTTGATTTCCTCGATACCCGAACTCTGCTCCGTCGATGCCGCGGAAATCTCGCCCATGATGTCGGTGACACGCTTGACCGCCTTCACCACCTCATCCATCGTGCGACCCGCGTCCTCGGCCAGCGTCGAGCCGTTTTCGACGCGTTCGAGCGAGGTGTTGATCAGTGTCTTGATTTCCTTGGCCGCGGCGGCACTGCGCTGCGCAAGCGATCGCACCTCCCCCGCGACGACGGCGAATCCGCGCCCCTGCTCGCCCGCGCGTGCCGCTTCCACGGCCGCGTTGAGCGCCAGAATATTGGTCTGAAACGCGATACCGTCGATGACGCCGATGATGTCGCCGATATTCTTCGCGCTCTCGTTGATTTCGCCCATCGTCGTGACGACGCGTGAGACCACCGAACCGCACGTCGACGCAATCTCCGAAGCGTTATTCGCCAGCGAACTCGCCTGCTTCGCGTTATCGGCGTTTTGGCGCACGGTTGAAGTCAGCTGCTCCATGCTCGATGCGGTGCGCTCGAGCGAGACGGCCTGTTGCTCGGTGCGCTGCGACAGATCGAGATTACCCATCGAAATCTCGCCTGCCGCCGATGAAATAGCCTCGGCACTCGCCGCAATCTCGCCCACCGTCCCAGCAAGCCCGGTGCGCATTTCCGAGAGCGCGTAGAGCATGCTCGACGTGTCCTTCTTGCCGAGCGCGATCGGGTGCGAAAGATCGCCCGATGCGATCTGGCTCGCGATGTCCTTGGCATAGACCGGCTCACCGCCCAGCTGGCGCGTCAGGCGCCGCACGACCCACTCGCTGACGACGATGGCGATTCCGATCAGCGCGGCCGTCATCGCGGCCATCATGACGAAGGACGATTTGAAGATGAATGCCGACGCGTCGATCGTCGCTTTCGCCTGGGCGCCGCGCGCGGCGACGAGTGCATCGACGAGCTTTTCGAGCTTGCCCGTTTCCACGAGCAGCGAGACATCCTGCATGCCGACTTGCCAATTCATTTGCGACAGGTCGAGCGGCTGCGCCTTCATGAGCGTGACGAAATCGCGTAGATGCCCGGCCCAGGCCGATACCGCCGCCGCCAGCTTCGTTTGCTGCTCGAGCGCGGCCTTGTCACCGACATCGGTGTATTGCTTGAGCGTGCCGAGCTCGCCGTTGATCGCGACAAGGCCCCTGTCGATTTCGGCTCCGAGTTCGTCGCGTTCCTTGGCCGTCGTCGCCGTAAGCAGCATCTTTTGCGCGCGGCTCGAGCGCAGCATGTTGCCCCGCACCTCTTCCGCGGCCCGGCTGGCCACATGTCCCTGTTCGTAGATCGACCGGGAGGAGTCGTTCAGGCGGCTGATCTGCGCGAGGGCGAATATGCCGATCGCCAGCGTACCGGCGAGCAATACCGCGAATGCCAGTCGCAACGACATCTTGACCGACAGTCCGCTCAGACGCCCCTTTACGCCGACGCCGCGCGATCTGCCGTCCGCCACCGCATCATCGGGCACGAACTTCGCGCCCGCACGCAATCCCCGCGAAACCACCTTCATGCAACCCCCTTCTGGATAATGCCCCACCTTGTGGGCGGGTTGGACGGCACATGCGGCCGCTACCGTTGGTCAACGGCATATTCGGCGGCCTTCTTGAGGCGGGAAGCACGAGTGAAAACCCGCATTCCGCACGCATTTTTTGCATGCGTCTCCCGCATGCCGGTGGGGTTATAACGTGTCAAAAAGCGCCGGAACAGGAAACCCGGCATGCTTTACGGATAAGCCGAGCGCTACCGCGGCGGATCATCGATATTCTCGGCGCATCCGACGATGATGTCTCGTTGGCGACAAACAATGTCCGAGTTGTCTTTTTAAGACAACCTACACTTACGAAATCGGACCGGCACCGCTCGGCCCTCGTCCGGGTCTTGCTCGCGCCCGCGTCGCTCGATGAAGCGACGAATGCTTACTCTTCTCAGGATGCCTGGCATGCAAAAAAACGCTCTCGCGGCGAATGCCGCGCCTAACATACCCGCCCCCACGGCTGCCGCCGGCGGTATACAGCGCACCGTTTATTCCGTTCTGGGGGCAATCAGCTTCTCGCACTTGCTGAACGACATGATTCAGTCGCTGGTGCTGGCGATTTATCCGATGCTCAAAGCGAACTTTTCCCTGTCGTTCGCGCAAGTCGGCCTCATCACGTTGACCTATCAGATCACGGCATCGCTGCTGCAACCGCTCGTCGGGATCTATACCGACAAGCGTCCGCAGCCATACTCGCTGCCGGTCGGCATGGGGTTCACGTTGAGCGGGCTGCTCTTGATGTCCGTTGCCCCGAGCTTCGGTGTACTGCTCGTCGCGGCGGCGCTCGTCGGATGCGGTTCGTCCGTGTTCCACCCCGAGTCGTCGCGCGTGGCGCGCATGGCCTCGGGAGGCCGCTACGGGCTCGCGCAGTCGCTGTTTCAGGTGGGCGGCAACGCCGGTACGTCACTGGGCCCGCTGCTCGCCGCGCTCGTCATCATTCCTCACGGTCAACGCAGCATCGCCTGGTTTTCGGTTGCGGCGCTCGTCGCCATCGTCGTGCTCGCGCAAGTCGGCCGCTGGTACAACCGGCATCCGGCCACGAAGAAAAAGGCGCAGGTCCGCGCAGGCCACCCGTCACTCTCCAGGCAACGCGTCGCGCTCGCTATCGGCGTGCTGGTGCTGCTCGTGTTCTCGAAGTACTTCTACCTCGCGAGCATCAACAGCTACTTCACCTTTTATCTGATCGACAAGTTCCATCTGAGCGTGCAGGCCGCGCAGATCCATCTGTTCGTCTTCCTGGCGTCCGTCGCGGCGGGGACGATCGTCGGCGGCCCGATCGGCGACCGCGTCGGGCGCAAGTATGTGATCTGGGTGTCGATCCTTGGCGTCGCCCCGTTCACGCTGCTGCTGCCGTATGCGAATTTGTTCTGGACCAGCGTGCTGACCGTGCTCATCGGTCTCGTGCTCGCCTCGGCGTTCTCGGCCATTCTGGTCTACGCGCAGGAGCTGATCCCGGGCAACGTCGGGATGGTGGCCGGCTTGTTCTTCGGGTTCGCGTTCGGCCTCGGCGGGATCGGCGCAGCCGTGCTCGGCAAGCTGGCGGACGTGACGAGCATCGACTACGTCTACAAGGTCTGTTCGTTCCTGCCGCTGATCGGCATTCTCACCGTCTTGCTGCCCGACGTCGAACAAAAGCGGCAAGCTCGCGCCGCCTAGTCCAAGCACCTTGCCCCGCACATCGCGGGGCTCAATTCGTCCGAATTCTCGCCCCGCGCCGGGGGCGAGAACTGAAAACGACTACCTTGCGCCATCGGGTCCACCGTTACCGCAAGGAGTCGTGAATGACCGTTTTCCAGCGAGGCAGAAGCACTCGCCGCCTGGCGTTGCCGCCTGTCCCCGCATCGCGTGCCCTGCTCGCCACCCTCCTGTCGAGCATGCTCGCCGCATGCAGTGGCGGCGACGACGCGCCCGCGGCCACTGCCAGTCCCGCCCCTGTCGACGCACGGCCGCCCACCGATCCGCTCTTCCAATACCAATGGCATCTCGTCAATACCGGCCAGCTCGTCCGTCCCGACCGCTGGTGGCGGGGGACGCCGGGTGTCGATATCAATGTCGCGCCCGTGTGGAACCAGGGCTTCGAGGGTCACGGCGTCACCGTTGCGGTCGTGGACGACGGTATCGAAATCGGGCACGAGGACTTGCGTGCCAACATTGCCAGCGGACTGAGCCGCAACTATGTGACGGACGATGGGGACCCGACTCCTTCCATCGAAGAGAGGGCTCACGGCACGTCCGTAGCGGGCATCATCGCCGCCGCGCGCAACAGCCTCGGAGGCGTCGGCGTTGCGCCCGGCGCCAAACTCGCGGGCCTCAACTTACTGTTGAGCAGAAACGAGTCCGACCTCGCCGACGCGCTGGGTCTGGGCATCGCCGATGGCCGCATCGCCGTCTCCAACAACAGCTGGGGCTCCGCCAACGTTGCCATGCCCGGCATGCGCGATGTGATCGAAGAGGAGATCGTCCGCAAAGGCGTCGACGAAGGCCGCAACGGTAAAGGGATCGTCTACGTTTTCGCCGCTGGCAACGGCAACAAGGATTTCAATGAGTCGACGCAGCCCCGCCTGCCTCACTACGGATGGAGCAACTTCGACCGCTATGTACCGACGCAAGCGCTAGCGGTATGCGCCGTCAATGCAAACGGCGTCGGGTCCGAGTATTCGTCGAACGGAACGAACCTTCTCGTCTGCGCGCCGAGCGACGACATGCCCGACGCGCGCGGCGTACCGCAGGGCCCCGCCATAACGACGACAAAGCCCTACGGCAAATACACGCATGAATCGGGCGGCACCTCGTCCGCGGCGCCGATGGTCTCGGGCGTGGTCGCACTGATGCTGCAGGCGAACCCCGAACTGACGTGGCGCGACGTGCGACTTGTTCTCGCGCGCACGGCTCGCATCCTGCCGTCGATGGAAAACGACCCCGGTGCCAATTGGATCACCACTGGGGCGACGAATCCGTACACGGGCAATTCGTATCGCTACAGCACCCGATACGGCTTCGGCCTCGTCGATGCACAAGCCGCGGTCTCGTACGCGCAGCGCATCAAATCGGTCGGCGGCTCGAATCAGGCGTTCTGGGCGCAGCCATGCGGGGGCTCCGTCAGTGACGACGATCATGCGGTAGCGGCAACGGGTTCCGTCGAGCGACCGTTCAAAATGTCCTGCGGCAACCGCACGGTTGAATTCCTCGAAGCCGACATTGCGCTCGAGCATCCGAATTTCCGCGCGTTGCGCGTAACGCTGGAATCCCCTCGCGGTACCAAGCTGCTGCTGAGCCCCGAGTACTCCCGCTGCGTGGCTTCATACGAGAACTACGGCCTGCCCGCCGAGGCATGCAGTTCCGAAATGTTCGACCACCGCTTCCGGACTCACGCCGTCACGGCCCTCGACGAACCGGTGAGCGGCGACTGGACGCTGCGGATCGAGGATGCCCTGAACACGGGCGAACCGATCCACCTGCGCAGCGCCACGCTTAGCATCTACTGAACGAGGACCATCATGTTACGACCCGCTCTTTTCGCCATGGGCGTTGTCACGCTGCTTTGCGCCACGGGACAAGCTCCCGCCGTCGCCTCCGAGGCGCCGGCGCCCACTTACTGGTACAACGGCGATATCAAAGTGCCGCTCTACCGCCAACCGCAATTGCATGCCCGGGGCCATCGAGAGACAGCGCCGCGCGGCGCAGCGCGTATCGCGGCCGGACGGAATTTGCCCCCCATCTACGAACGCGCACCGCAGGAGTCGGCCGGCAGCCCGTCGGCACTCACCGTATATTCGACCCGCGCCGATTGGCGCCGCGGAAAACTCATGGTCCAGGCACCGGGCGTCGTGTTCACGGTCGCGGACGGCCAGCGCGCGAAACGCGCCGAGGCTTGGCTCGCTGAACGCGGATTGCGCGCCAAGCCCATTGCAGACGGCGCCGCATACAAGATCGACAACGTCGCGGGCGTACAGGCACTCAACGTGGCAAATGCACTCTATGAGAGCAAGCTCGTGCGCCATGCGCAGCCGAATTGGATGATCGACATCGACCGGCAGTAGTCACGCGACGAATCGCTCGTGGAATTGGCGCTAGGCGCCCGCCGGCGCGGCAGCGTCCGCATAAGCGCGCAAGAAGCGTTGCAGCACGCCCGATGAATAAGCGCCGGCGATATCGCTCAAGAATGTGGTGAACAAGGCGGTTGCATGATCGTCGGCCGTGTCCGAAATCGTCCGCACGATCGCGTGCGGTACGTCATGCTCATAGCAGACCTGCGCTATGGCCGCACCTTCCATCTCGACCGCCATCGCCTCGGGCAATGCATGCGCCAGCGCGCGTACTTCAGTCGTGCTCGAGACGAACCTGTCACCGCTGATGATCAAGCCACGGTGCACGCGCGGCGCCGCAAACCCAAAGCGTTCGGCCAGCAGCGCGCCTTCGTCGGCAAGAAACCGCTGACAGGCGGTTGCAAGCAGATCGGCCAGCAGCGCATCAGTGGGAAAGTGCGCGCGCTCGAGCAGCGGCACCTCATAGCGCGGGAAAAGCGGCGAAGCATCGAGATCATGCTGTAGCGAGGAATCGGCGACCACGATATCGCCCACTCGCACGCCGGGGCCGACGCCACCCGCGACGCCCGTGAAGATCATCGAATGGACACCGAAGACGTGAATCAGCGCGCTCGCGCTGGCAGCCGCCGCGACTTTGCCGACCCGCGCAAGCGTGGTCACGCAGGGCACGCCGTAGGCGGTGCCTACGTGATAGTCGCGCCGGCCGAGCGTCACCGTGCGCGTCTCGCCCTCAGCGCGCATCGCTTCGACGAGATCGCCCAGCTCTTGCGGCAGCGCCGCCAGCACGCCCAGGCGGCGCACGGCCTGCTCGCCGCGGTGTGCGGCGCCGCTGCCGCTATCGTTGTACGTGCCCATCCGCACCCTCACTCGACCACTTGCAGTTTGGCGACGGCGAGTGCGAGCCACTTCTCCCCGTGCCGCTTGAATCGGACATGCGCGCGCGCATCCGCACCGCTGCCTTCGAGCGCGGTGATAGCGCCTTCGCCGAACTTCGTGTGAAACACCTGCTGGCCGACCCGGAAACCCGTATCGGCCGCGCGCTGTTCGTTCGCAAACGCGGGCAGCGGCGCCGCGGGCGCCTCGGCGGCGGCGTAACCGCCGTAGCGTTGTTGCTCGCGGCCGGGCCGCGCGAACCAATCGCGCCCCCAAGCGGCATTGTCGGATCGGCCGCCCCAGCGCGCGCCCGCTTCGGCTTTCGGCGTCAGCCACTTCAGCGTGGCCTGCGGCAACTCATCGAAAAACCGCGAACGCACGTTGTAGCGCGTCTGCCCGTGCAACATGCGGCTTTGCGCAAAAGAGAGATACAGGCGCTCCTTCGCGCGTGTGATCGCCACGTACATGAGGCGGCGCTCCTCCTCGAGCCCGTCCGGGTCGATCGCACTGTTTTCATGCGGGAAAAGCCCTTCCTCGAGCCCCGAAATGAAGACAGCCGTGAATTCGAGTCCCTTCGCCGCGTGCACCGTCATCAGTTGCACGGCATCCTGGCCCGCCTGCGCCTGGGAATCGCCCGCTTCGAGCGACGCGTGCGAAAGAAAGCCCGCGAGCGGCGTCATCGTGTCCGGGTTTTGCGCGGGCTCGCCCAGCCCCGGTGCGTCGAGTACGGTCACGCCCGCGTCGTCCGGATCGGGCGCAAGAGCCGGTGCGGCAGTAGCACCCGGTGCGAGTGGTATCGAACGTGCGGGGGTATCGAGACCGTAGCCCTCCTCGCTCACGAACGCGGCAGCCGCGTTGACGAGCTCCTGCAAGTTCTCGAGCCTGTCCTGCCCCTCGCGCTCGCCCTCATAGAAAGCCGCGAGACCGCTCCCGCGCACGACATGCTCGACCGTCTCCGGCAGGCTCATGCGCTCGGTTTCGGCGCGCATCTTCGCAATCAGATTCGCGAACGCAGCAAGGCTCGAACCGGCTTTTCCGGTCACGTAGGGAATGGCGGCCGCCATGGAACAGTTGTAAAGCCGCGCCGCGTCGGCTAGCTGCTCGATCGAGCGCGCACCGATACCGCGTGTCGGAAAATTCACCACGCGTGTGAAGGCCGTATCGTCGTTTGGATTGTCGATGAGCCGCAGATACGCCAAGGCATGCTTGACCTCCTGCCGCTCGAAGAAGCGCAGCCCACCGTAGACGCGGTATGCAACGCCGGCGTTGACGAGCGTATGCTCGATCGCGCGCGATTGTGCGTTGCTGCGATAAAGGATGGCCATCTCGCTGCGCGCGAGCCCGTTGTTCATGAGCGCGCGGATTTCTTCGACGATCCAGGCGGCCTCCTGCGTGTCCGTGGCCGCCTCGTAGACCCGTACGGGCTCGCCGTGGCCCGCATCGGTGCGCAGGTTCTTGCCGAGCCGGCGCGCATTGTTCGCGATCAGTTCGTTGGCGGCGTCGAGAATGTGCCCGTGCGAGCGGTAGTTCTGTTCGAGTTTGATCAGATGCCGCACGTTGAACTCGCGCTCGAAATCGCGCATGTTGCCGACGTTCGCCCCGCGAAACGCGTAGATGGACTGATCGTCGTCGCCCACCGCGAAGATGGCATTCGACTGTCCGGCCAGCATCTTGAGCCATGCGTACTGGAGCTTGTTCGTATCCTGGAATTCGTCGACGAGGATGTGGCGAAAGCGCGCCTGATAGTGCGCGCGCAGCGGCGCATTGTGCGCGAGCAACTCGTAGCAGCGCAGGAGCAGTTCGGGGAAGTCTACGACGCCTTCGCGCTGGCATTGTTGCTCGTAGGCGCGGTAGAGCTCGACGAACTTCAGGTTGAAGTTGTCGGTGGCGTCCACCTGATCGGGCCGCAGCCCCTGCTCCTTCGCATTGTTGATGAAGTATTGCAGATTCTTCGGAGGATATTTTTCGTCGTCGACGTTCAAGCCCTTCATCAGCCGCTTGATTGCCGAAAGCTGATCGGCCGTATCGAGAATCTGGAACGTGGCGGGCAGCGCCGCATCGCGATGATGGGCGCGCAGCATCCGATTGCACAGACCGTGAAACGTGCCGATCCACATGCCGCGCGTGTCGATCGGCAACAGCGCCGACAACCGCGCCATCATTTCACGCGCCGCTTTGTTCGTGAACGTGACGGCGAGCACCGTCGCAGGCGACGCGAGCCCCTGCTGGATCAGCCATGCGATCCGCGTAATGAGCACGCGCGTTTTGCCGCTACCGGCACCGGCCAGAATCAGCGCCGGTTCGTTCGGCAGCGTGACGGCCGCGAGTTGTTCGGGGTTCAGATTGGCAAGCAGATCGGGCATGGAGGGGGCGATAGACGAGGCACGGCGCCCATTATAGCCAGCGGGAGTGCGCCGGCGCTCACCTACCGGCGCGTCCGGCCAAGGCGCTCGGCCCGCCGACGCGGCCGCCCGAACGTGCGACCCTTTATAATTCAACGTTTCGTACGGTCTTTTCATGCATCTTTCCGCGGATTTCCAACCATGAGCGACACCACGCTGGCGAAGAGTTTCGAGCCCCAGACGATCGAGGCCCAATGGGGGCCCGAATGGGAAAGACGCGGCTACGCCGCCCCGTCTTTCGAGCCGGGCCGGCCCAATTTCTCGATTCAGCTGCCGCCGCCGAACGTCACGGGCACCCTGCATATGGGGCACGCCTTCAACCAGACGATCATGGACGGTTTGACGCGCTATCACCGCATGCTCGGCGACAACACGCTCTGGCTGCCCGGCACGGACCACGCGGGCATCGCCACGCAAATCGTCGTCGAGCGCCAGCTCGATCAGCAAGGCGTGTCGCGTCACGATCTCGGGCGCGAGCAGTTCGTCGAACGTGTCTGGGCCTGGAAGACGCAATCGGGCTCCACGATCACCCAGCAGGTGCGGCGCCTCGGCGCATCGATCGATTGGTCGCGCGAATATTTCACGATGGACGAGAAGATGTCGAAAGTGGTCTCCGACGTCTTCGTCCGGCTTTACGAGCAAGGTCTCATTTACCGCGGCAAGCGGCTCGTGAACTGGGACCCGGTGCTGATGACCGCGGTATCCGATCTCGAAGTGGCGAGCGAAGAGGAAAACGGCCATCTCTGGCATATCCGCTATCCGCTCGTCGACGGTAGCGGACACCTCACCGTGGCCACGACGCGCCCCGAAACGATGCTCGGCGACGTTGCCCTGATGGTCCACCCTGAGGATGAACGCTATGCGGCGCTGATCGGCAAGAAGGCAAAGCTGCCGCTCACCGATCGGGAAATTCCGATCATCGCCGACGATTACGTGGACCGCGAGTTCGGTACGGGTGTGGTGAAAGTGACGCCCGCGCACGATTTCAACGACTACCAGGTCGGCCAGCGTCATGGGCTGCCGCAAGTCGAAATACTCACGCTCGACGCGAAGATCAACGACAACGCCCCCGCGGCCTATCGCGGTCTCGATCGTTTCGAAGCCCGAAAGCGCATCGTGGCCGATCTGGATCAGGCGGGCCTGCTCGAAGCGGTCAAGCCCCACAAGCTGATGGTGCCGCGCGGGGACCGTACCGGTGTCGTGCTGGAGCCGATGCTGACCGATCAATGGTTCGTCGCGATGAGCAAGCCGGCGCCCGCCGGCACGTTCAACCCAGGCAAGTCGATCGCCGAAACGGCACTCGATGTCGTGCGTCGCGGCGAGATCCGGTTCGTGCCCGAAAATTGGACCTCCACCTACTATCAGTGGCTCGAGAACATTCAGGACTGGTGCATTTCGCGCCAGCTCTGGTGGGGCCACCAGATTCCGGCCTGGTATGGCGAGAACGGTGAAGTGTTTGTTGCGCACAGCGAAGACGCGGCGCGCGCGCAAGCCGCGGAACGTGGTTATACGGGCGCGCTGAAGCGCGATGAAGACGTGCTCGACACCTGGTTTTCGTCGGCGCTCGTGCCGTTCTCGTCGCTGGGCTGGCCGAACGAGACGAAAGAGCTGCAGTGCTTCCTGCCCTCCTCGGTGCTCGTCACGGGCTTCGACATCATCTTTTTCTGGGTCGCGCGCATGATCATGATGACGACCCACTTCACCGGGCGCGTTCCGTTCGGGACCGTCTACGTTCACGGGCTCGTGCGCGACCACGAAGGCCAGAAGATGTCGAAGAGCAAGGGCAACACGCTCGACCCGATCGATATCGTCGACGGCATCGATCTGGAAACCCTGGTGTCCAAGCGCACGACCGGCCTCATGAACCCGAAACAGGCCGAATCGATCGAGAAAAAGACACGCAAGGAGTTTCCCACCGGCATTGCCGCGTTCGGCACCGATGCGCTGCGCTTCACGATGGCTTCCATGGCGACGCTCGGGCGCAACGTCAACTTCGACCTCGCGCGCTGCGAGGGCTATCGCAATTTTTGTAACAAATTGTGGAACGCGACGCGCTTCGTCCTGATGAACTGCGAAGGCCACGATTGCGGTTTTTCGAAACCGAAGCCCTGCGCGCCGGGCGACTGCGCGGCCGGCGGCTACACCGATTTCTCGCAGGCGGACCGCTGGATCGTCTCGCTGCTGCAGCGAACCGAAGCCGAGGTGGAAAAGGGTTTCACGGATTACCGCTTCGACAACGTCGCGAACACGATCTACAAGTTCGTCTGGGACGAGTATTGCGACTGGTACCTCGAGCTGGCCAAGGTGCAGATCCAAAACGGCACGCCGGCTCAGCAGCGCGCCACGCGCCGCACGCTGTTGCGTGTGCTCGAAACGGTGCTGCGGCTCGCGCATCCGATCATCCCGTTCATTACCGAGGCGCTATGGCAAAAGGTCGCGCCGCTCACCGACAGCTACCCGCAGGACGCAGCCCCCGGTGCCGCGTCCGTCATGGTGCAGCCCTACCCGCGCGCGCGGGAGAGCAAGATCGACGAGGCGGCCGAGCGCTGGGCAGCCGATCTGAAGGCCGCCGTCGACGCCTGCCGCAATCTGCGCGGGGAAATGAACCTGTCGCCCGCAACGAAGGTGCCGCTGCTCGTGCACGGCGACGCCACCCGTTGGACGAGCTTTGCGGCCTACGCCCAGGCGCTTGCGCGCCTTTCCGAGGTGCGCATCATCCCGGACGAGGCCACGCTGGATCGCGAAGCGCACGGCGCGCCCACCGCGATCGCCGGGGGCGATCGGCTCGTGCTGAAGGTCGAGATCGACGTCGGGGCAGAGCGGGAGCGCCTTGGCAAGGAAATTGCTCGGCTTGACGCGGAAATTACCAAGTGCGCTGCGAAACTTGGCAACGAATCTTTTGTCGCAAAAGCACCGGCCGCGGTCGTGGAGCAGGAGCAAAAAAGGCTGTCACAATACAGGGACACCGTCGCCAAGCTGAGCGCGCAGCTGGCACGGCTGCCTGTATGACGCGTGCCGGACGAGTCGTTTCGACGAAGCCAATCGATAAAATCAGGGTAATGCCATGCTAAAAGTCACCAAGGCAGTCTTTCCCGTGGCCGGTCTCGGCACACGGTTTCTTCCCGCCACCAAGGCGAGCCCCAAGGAGATGCTGCCGATCGTCGACAAACCACTGATCCAGTATGCGGTGGAAGAAGCGATGTCAGCAGGCATCACCGAAATGATTTTCGTGACCGGACGCAGCAAGCGCGCGATCGAAGACCACTTCGATAAGTCCTATGAGATCGAAGCGGAGCTCGAGGCACGCGGCAAGGAGCGGCTGCTCGAACTCGTGCGCAGCATCAAGCCGAGCCATGTCGACTGCTTCTACGTGCGGCAGCCCGAGGCGCTCGGGTTGGGGCACGCGGTGCTGTGTGCCGAGAAGCTCGTCGGCGACAATCCGTTCGCCGTCATCCTCGCGGACGACCTGCTCTACGGTGTGCCGAGTGTCATGAAGCAGATGGTCGACGTGTTCGACCACTATCACAGCTCGGTCATCGGCGTTGAGGAGATTCCGCCGCAAGAGACGAAGTCTTACGGGATCGTCGATGGCAAGGAATGGGAAGACGCGATCATCAAGATGTCGGGCATCGTCGAGAAGCCGGCGCCTGATGTTGCGCCGTCGAATCTCGGCGTGGTTGGCCGGTATGTCCTGAAACCCCGCATTTTCGAGCATTTGCGTTCGATCAAGCCAGGTACCGGCGGTGAGATTCAGCTCACCGATGCGATTCAGTCGTTGCTCTCGGACGAGCAGGTGCTTGCGTACAAGTATCACGGCACGCGTTTCGATTGCGGCAGCAAGCTCGGCTATCTCAAGGCAACGGTGGAGTTCGCGCTGCGCCATCCGGAAGTGGCCGAAGAGTTCGAGCATTATCTGCGTACGCGCTCGCCGGTGATGGATAGCTAGGATTGGGTGTGCGGGCGGCGCGAGTGACGCACTCGCCGCCGTTCGCAACTGGTTGAGGGCGTGCCGCGGTTGGATTGAAAGCGATCGTCGTTCAGTGCGGTGGGGCCGCTGGCACGAGCCCGTACCTGGACATGACCTCGATAAGTTTCTCGCGGTCGGGCGGGCCGCCGGCATTCACGATTGCTCCGACATCACGAAAATACTGAGCGCCAATGTCGGGAGTCAGAACAATCAACGCGCGGGCAATGCCATCATGTGGATTGCTGAAGTGATGGACCGATCCGCGTGCCGTGAACATCCATTCCCCTGGTGTCAGGTCTCGGACTACCCCATCGACCGAGTACCGAAGCACGCCCTCGAGCACATAGACGCATTCTTCGTTATCTGTATGGCTGTGTGGCGGGGGAACATGCGCGTTAGGGGGCACGGTCAACTCGAAAACACCCATCCCGCCTGTCGCAGTTCCATCTATCAGGTATTGGATCCTCAATTGACCCACGTGGATTGATTCGCGTGTCGCCGTGCCGCTGAGAGTCATGTTCAAACTCCTCGAGATTACGGATTCTTATCGATCCGTCGACGTTGTCCGCGAGCGGCGCCGCTCACCGGCGACGCATCAAAAACACGAACGTCTTATCCTGCGCCGAACTTTCGACGATCTCATTGCCCGTTTGCTTGGCGAACGCCGCAAAATCGCGCTGCGAGCCCGGATCGGTTGCCAGCACCTTCAGAATCTGTCCGCTCTGCATGTCCGCCAGCGCTTTCTTCGCGCGCAAAATCGGCAGCGGACAATTGAGCCCGCGCGCGTCGACTTCCTTGTGAATTTCCATCGGTGATCGGCCTTCGTCGTGAACGGCTCGGCCACGTCAGCCGTGGCCAGTTGAATCGAGCAACGTAAACGTGGAATTTTACCGCAGCGCACCGCGCGACGCTTGCGTCATAGCTTCTCCCCACCACGGCAGCTCCCCGCTGCTCCAACTGCGAGCACAGAACTGTACGGCGCCGAGAGCGGCGCCATCGGGCCGCTCGGGAGGCACAACGACAACGGCGACCGGACGATCTGAATCGGTCGTCCCCGCAACGAGCACCTTGTTGCCGACATGGTGCGCCCGGCCGATCGCCATCGCGATGTTGGTGAGCGCGCTACCCGCGCCCATATCGCCCAGGCGCGCCGCCGTGTTGAAGCTTTGCTTGCGGTAATCGAAGGCTACAAGCGTTTCGGTCAACGAACGGCCAAGCGTGCCAAGCCGCGCCGATGCGAGATCGCTACCCGCGCCGGCGTCATGGATCACGTAATCGATATTTGCTACTTCGCTATGCGCATAGGCAGCCGCCATCGCAACGGTCTCTCGCCATGCTTCGAGCGCCCGCACCGCACCTGGCCTCGGAACGTAGTTCTTGATACTCCCGGTGACCGCCCTGCCGATCCATGCAAGCGGCTCGCACCGCGCCTCGTAGCGTGGCCCCGCTAGCACCAGCAACGCCATATTCTCGCTGGACCGTTTGCCTTTCGACGGACGATCCGGTGCGTCCCAGTTCATCACCCACACGCTCTTGTCCGGATTCTCCTGCAGATAGTCCATCGCCGCATTCAAAGAGGCGAAGCCGGCATTCGCGCCGCCGCGCGTCAAATTCACGCGCGGCCACACCTGAGCGCCGCGGCCGTCCAGCGGCGCACTCTCACGCGCGAATTCACGGACGAGCCGCCCGCGCACATACTCTTGGACTTCAGCGGGATCGAGCCGATAAGCAGGGATGGCGTATTCCACGCGTATATCGCGGATATCCGCCCCTGGGCCGAAGCCGTCAAAGCGCCCGCGGGCGAGCAGCCCGAACATTTCATCGATATAGCTTTGATGGGTTCGATGGAACGTTTCGCTATCGCCGTTTTGACCTGCGACTGTCAGCACAGGCCGCATGGCGCCAGGTTTCATCGCGCGCGTTCCCGGCCAATCACAAACCTGATCCGACTTTATCAAGCCAAGTGTCCAGAGAATTCGCCATTCGGTCGGATAATCGCGTCGACACAGTGGATTGAGCCAAATAACGCCGACCACCTGGGCCATGTCCAACGCCCTGCGCTCCTCCCCCGCGGACGCCGGTTTCGATGCGTTGCGCACCTCGTCTCGAGCGCTATCGAAACCCGTCAGCGCGAAGCAAGCCACGAAAACGTAGAAGCTCACCGTCAGCGGCACAATCAGCAATCTCCTTATCAGGTCGTCCGTCGTCAAATACCCTATCTCGACGCCGCTCATTCTCACGAGCGGAAAAACACAAATGCCGAACGAGAGCGCCGTCAATGCAGCCGCCCAACCAACCTTGTTGCCATTCACCAGGATCACTCGATTCACAGCAACCTCCGGTCTATAAAAAGATGCCCTTATCCGATTATCTGGATTTCGCAGGGCGATAAGCCGCGGCACGACCTACAGGCCACGCCAACGGTGGAATGTTCGCCGCGCGAAAAAATGAGCGCGCCCCATCCTCGACATAAGCCGATTAGCATTCCTAATTATCGAGATGGAAAATGACGTGTGATGCGGAAACAACTGCGGCAGAACTGAGCGATAAACTACCGACGGAAAAGATCGGCGAAATCGATGCTCGGGTTTCTCGGACGAACGCCCGAAAGAACAAGACGGGCCTGCTCAACAGGCCCGTCGCAAGGGATCGGTTCCACGCAGTGGCGAGCGATACGCCACTGCGCCACCGCTATAGCGCGACAGGTTGTCCGCTTTCGAGCGCCCGACGCAGGGCCTGTCCGATACGCGTCGCTTCGAGCGCGTCGGCAAGCGAGGCTCCGGACGCCACACCGTCGCCCGGGCCACCGGACGCAACCGATGCGACCGATGCGACCGACGCGACAAAAGCCTGCGCCTCGCATAAGAACGCCTCTTCGAAACGATCGAAGAACGTCGGCGTGCATTCGTTTCGCACACCGCGTTCATCGTAGATCTCGACGCGATTGGCGCGCGGGTTCTGACCGATGGTGAGCGCACCCGACGTACCGATCACCTCGCTGTGCGTATCGTTTCCATGCGCCATCGTTCGCGAAGCGTAAAAAACCGCAAGCCGGCCGCCCTCGAATTCGACGACCCCCACGCCATTGTCGACATCGCCGCACTCGCGCAAGCCCTCGTGCAGCGCGATCGTGCCCGTCGCATAAGCACGCGTGGCGCGCGCGTTGCCGAAGAACCAACGCGCGATATCGATATCGTGCACGGTGCAGTCGAGAAAAATGCCGCCCGATGTCGGCGCGAAGCGGACGAAGAACCCTTCCGGATCGTTCTTGTCCGTCGTCTGCGAGCGGATCATGAACGGCCGCCCTATCTGGCCCGCCGCCACTTTGTCGTATGCATCGCGGTAGCTGGGATCGAAGCGGCGCATGAACCCGATCGTGGCAATGAGCGACGGATGCTCGCGCGCCACGGCCAGCACGCGCTCGCACTCGGCCACATCGAGCGACAACGGCTTCTCGCAAAACACATGCTTGCCCGCTCGCAGCGCGGCCACGATCTGCTCGGCGTGCAGCGACGAAGGCGTCACGAGCCACACCGCATCGATTTCGCTGTCGGCAAGGAGGGCTGCGTAATCGGCATGAAGCCGCGGCCCGGGCAGCGCCTCGCGCGCCCAAGCGCGCTCCGCCTCGACGGGACTGCAAACGGCTGTCAGTACCGCCCCCGGAACCCGGTAGGCCAGATTCATGGCGTGCCGGGCGCCGAGGCGGCCAAGCCCTGCTACGCCGATCCTGATCGGCGCGTGGTTGGCAATAGTCGTCATCTCCACACTCCACGCGGTTCGATCAAGCCGCCGTTTCGGCGATGCGCACCGCGCGCCCTTCGCGCCACGAACGCGTCGCCGCCTCGGCCAGCTCGAGCGCCTTCACGCCGTCGGCAATCGTCGTGCGTACGGCTGTGCCGCGCGTCACCGCATCGAAAAAATGGGCAATTTCATTCGCGTACGCGGCACGGTAGCGCTCGAGAAAAAACGCCTCGGGAACGTCGGTCGATACGGCCCGCGCGCTGAATGCCGTCACCTCCGTCGGCCGTACATTGCCCGCCTGCAGCATCCCGCCGCTGCCGAGCACTTCGAAACGCTGATCGTAGCCATAGGCCGCCCGCCGTGTCGTATTGATCTGGCAAAGCCGCCCACCCTTCGTGCGGATCGTGACCGCGGTCGAATCCGCATCCCCCGCCTGTTCGATCGCCGGATCGGTCAGGCAGCTGCCCGTCGCATGCAGGGACTCGGCTTCATCGCCGAGTATCCAGCGGAAAATGTCGAAGTCGTGAATGAGCATGTCCTTGAAGATGCCGCCCGAGCGCTTGATGTATTCGACGGGCGGTGCGCCCGGATCCCGGCTCGTCACGACGAGCATCTCGGGCGTGCCGATTTCCCCCGCGTCGAGCCGCGCCTTGACGGCCGCGAACGTCGGATCGAAGCGGCGCTGAAACCCGATCATGCAAACCACGCCGGCACGCTCGACCGCTTGCGCGCAGGCACGCGCGCGTTCGAGCGCGAGATCGACGGGCTTTTCGCAAAACACATGTTTGCCCTGCGCGGCCGAGCGCTCGATCAGATCCGCGTGCGTATCCGTGCTCGAGCAGATGACCGTCGCACCGATCGAGCCGTCGCCCAGCGCGACATCGGCCTCGACGACTTCCGCACCATGCTCGCGCGCCAATGCTTCGGCCGCTTCACGGTTCACATCGACCACATACTTGAGCCGAACACCCGGCTGCCGCGCGAGATTGCCTGCGTGAATGCGGCCAATGCGGCCGGCCCCGAACACGGCAACGTTCATGGTGCCGTGGGTCTTGTCAGTCATCGTATCCTCCAGTGTCTTTGGATTCTTCAACTTTGAGTTCGAGCCTGTAGGCCAGCGCGACGAAAAGCGCCTGACACAGGCAGATCGTGCTTGTCAGCGCGCGAAATGCAAACGCGCTGCCTTCCTTCACAAACAGTTGCGCGCTCGCATACCGCGCGAGCGGAGACAGGCGGCTATCGGTAATGACGAGCGTTTGCGCCTGGTGATGATGCGCGACGCGCAGGCAATACTGCGTTTCGCGGCCATAGGGTTCGAAGCTGATGGCGACGACGACGTCGCCCTTTTTCACGCTGCGGATCTGCTCCCGGTACATACCGCCGAAGCCGGAAATCAGATGCACACGCTTGGCTGTGTGCTGGAGCGCATAGACGATGTAGCTCGCCACGGCGAAAGAGCGGCGCACACCCACCACGTAGATGTTTTCCGCGCGTTCAAGCATCGTCACGGCCGCGTCGAACTGTTCGTCGTCGAGCGAGGCATCCAGCTCGTCCAATCCGTTGCGGCAGGCCGTGATGAATTCGCGCGCCATCGTCCGGCCCGACAGGCGTCCCGGCTTGTCGTCGATCAGCTTGCGGATACGCTGCTTGTAGGTCTGCCCCGAAGGGTTGTGGCCCGTGTAGGCCTGCTTGAACACTTCCTGCAGATCGGAAAACCCGGAAAACCCGAAGCGCTGCGCGAAACGGACGACGGCCGACGGGTGCACGCCGCAACTCGCCGCGATGTCGCTCGTGCGATCCACCATGACACTCGAGCGGTGCTGCTCGAGATACGTGGCCACGCTTTTCAGTTGCCGCGGCAGCGAGTCGTACGCATCCGCGACACGCTGCATCAACTCTTCGACGCTCGGAAGCTGGTCTGTGCTGTCTTCCTGCATGACTGATGTCCCCCCTGTTCTGCCGCACTGCACAACGCTTAGCGCAGCAGGCGATGGATGCGGATTATAGGCGTTGGCCTGTCGAAATGGAATGAATTTTCCATTTCTCACATGGATGAAATTTTCTTTGCAATCTCGCGCAAGTTCGCCTACTCTTTTCCGTGAGCGATATGGCCGGGTTCTGCGCCGCGCTCGTCACAACATAACTTCGAACAGGTGGAGACAAATGAGACAAGGCAACCGCAAGGCCGCTTTGAAGACGATCGCAGCAACGCTCGCATCGGGGTTCGCCATCGCATTCACGGCGTTCGCCGCGCCGGCCGCCCAGGCGGCCGATGCGAAATTCGTGCTGATCAGCCACGCGCCCGATTCCGATTCCTGGTGGAACACGATCAAGAATGCGATCAAGCAGGCCGACGAGGACTTCAACGTTCAGACCGATTACCGCAATCCGCCCAACGGCGACTTGTCGGACATGGCGCGTCTCATCGAGCAGGCGGCGGCACGCAACTATGACGGCGTCATTGCGACGATCGCCGATTACGACGTGCTGAAGGGTTCGATCAAGAAGGTGACGGACAAGCACATCCCGCTCGTGACGATCAACTCGGGCACGGAACAGCAGAGTAAGGAACTTGGCGCGATCATGCATATCGGCCAGCCCGAATACGCGGCAGGTCATGCCGCCGGCCTGAAGGCGAAGGCGGCGGGCGTCAAGTCGTTCCTCTGCGTCAATCACTACGCAACGAACCCTGCCTCGTTCGAGCGCTGCCGCGGTTTTGCCGAGGCGCTCGGCGTCAATTTCAAGACCTCGACGCTCGATGCGGGCACCGATCCGACGGGCATTCAGACGAAGGTTCAGGCATACCTGCGCAACCATCCGGACACCGGCGGCGTGCTCGCGCTCGGCCCCAATTCGGCTGAGCCGACGATCAAGGCACTGCAGCAAATGGGCAAGGCCGGGAAGATCTGGTTCGCGACGTTCGACTTCTCGCAAGATATCGCGAACGGCATCAAGGACGGCACGATCCAGTTCGCGATCGACCAGCAGCCCTACTTGCAAGGCTATATCCCGGTTGCCGTGCTGGCCATCGTAAAGAAGGACCACACGACCGATCCGGTCAAGATCGAGAAGATCCTGCAAAGCAACGAGAAGTTCAAGAAGCGTCTGGCCGACTACGGTCTGGACCCCGTCTATGAGGCGACCACGATCCGCTCCGGCCCCGGCTTCATCACCAAGGAGAACGTCGATAAGGTCGTCAAGTTCGCGGGCCAGTACCGCTGAACGCAGCCGCGCTTAGCCCAGGCGCATAAGCGCGGCTCGACCTCCGATTCCACTTTTCTTGCGCGGCACGAACGGGCTTGGCCCGGGGATGCCTGGCCCGGTTCGCCCGCGCGATTCAGCTTGGAGACATTCGATGAGCGTCACCGATCAAATCCACGGCAACCCGAGCCACCCCGAGCAGCCGGGTTCCTCCCCAAGCGCCGCTTCCGCGGCGGCCGCCGACGAACGCGTGCGCCGCGAGTCGTGGTTCAAACATCTGCTCAACCGTCCGGAATTCGCCGCGCTCGCCGGCACGGTCATGGTGTTTCTCGTCTTCGCGCTCGGCGCGCGCGATTCGGGCATGTTCAACCTCGACGGCATCATGAACTGGTCGCAGGTTGCCGCCTATCTCGGCATCCTGTCCGTCGGCGCATGTCTGCTCATGATCGCCGGCGAGTTCGATCTGTCGATCGGTTCGATGATCGGGTTCGCGGGCATGATGGTCGCCCTGCCGACGATGTACTTCCATTGGCCGATCGAACTCTCGATTCTGTTCGCCTTCGTGGGCTCGATGGCGCTCGGCGCGCTCAATGGCTATCTCGTCATGCGCACGAGGCTGCCCTCGTTCATCGTCACGCTTGCTTTTCTCTTCATTCTGCGCGGCCTGACGCTCGCGCTGTCCGTCATGTTCGCGGATCGAACGATCATCTCGGGCGTCGGCGACGTGGCCACCCACAGCGCAATCGCGCATACGCTCTTCCAGGGCGTCGCGTTCCACGATTTCTTCCGCTGGCTCGCGCATATCGGCATCGTGCGGCTGCTCGATAACGGCGAACCGCTCGTGCCCGGCGTGCCGAAGGTAATCGTCTGGTGGATCGTGCTCGCCGCCATCGGCGCCTTCACGCTTGCCAAGACTCGCTTCGGCAACTGGATCTTCGCCGTCGGCGGCGACGCGAACGCGGCCAAGAATGTCGGCGTGCCCGTTCGGCGCGTCAAGATCCGGCTTTTCGTGCTGACCGCGTTTTGCTCGTGCCTCTTTGCTGTGCTGCAAGTCTGCGACATCGGTTCGGCCGCGGCCGACCGCGGCCTGCAAAAGGAGTTCGAGGCCATCATCGCCGCGGTGATCGGCGGCACGCTGCTCACGGGCGGCTATGGCTCCGTCGTCGGCGCGTCGTTCGGCGCGCTCATCTTCGGTGTCGTGCAGATCGGCATCAGCTACACGAATATCGATTCGGACTGGTTCCGCGTATTCCTCGGCCTGATGCTGCTTTTCGCCGTGCTCTTCAATCACTACGTCCGCAGCCGCGTCGCGACGTCGCGCTAAGCGCGAACTCCGAACGACAGGAGACTGAACGATGTCCACCCTCGAACACCCAACGACGAACGACGACGATTTCATCCTCGCGCTCGAAAACGTGAGCCGCTACTTCGGCAATGTCATTGCACTCAAGGATGTCACGATAAAGCTGAGGCGCGGCGAGGTCCACTGCCTGCTCGGCGACAACGGCGCCGGCAAGTCGACGCTCATCAAGACGCTCGCGGGCGTGCATGCGCCGAGCGAAGGCACTTATCGCGTCGACGGCAAACCCGTGCATTTCGGTTCGCCGAAAGACGCGCTCGACCTGGGCATCGCGACCGTCTATCAGGATCTCGCACTCGTGCCGCTCATGTCCGTTGCGCGCAATTTCTTCATGGGCCGCGAGCCGCAGAAAAAGCTTTTCGGGCTCGTGAACGTCATGGATATCGAAACGGCGGCGCAGACGGCTCATGACAAACTGGCCGAAATGGGCATCCACGTGCGCGATGCGAACCAGCCGATCGGCACGATGTCGGGCGGCGAGCGCCAGTGCCTCGCCATCGCACGCGCGATTCACTTCGGCGCGCGTGTCCTGATCCTCGACGAGCCGACCGCGGCGCTCGGCGTCAAGCAAAGCTTCAATGTCCTCAGGCTGATTCACAAGGCACGCGAGCGCGGCATTTCCGTTATCTTCATCACTCACAACGTCCATCACGCCTATCCGATCGGCGACTCGTTCACGCTGCTCAATCGAGGCCGCTCGATGGGCACGTTCACGAAGGAAACGATCAGCAAGGAAGCCGTTCTCGACATGATGGCGGGCGGCGCCGAGATGCAAAAGATGATCGCCGAACTCGATGGCGCCACGATCTGACACGCCCTTTCACAACGATCCCGAACTTTCCATGGCAGCGAACCAACCTACCCTCGCCACGGCCACGCCGAGTCGCTTCGCGCCGGGCCGCACACGCGACATCATCTGCCTCGGCCGGCTCGCGGTCGATCTCTACGCTCAACAGATCGGCGCGCGACTGGAAGACGTGTCGAGCTTCGCCAAATATCTTGGCGGCTCCTCGGCCAACATTGCCTTCGGCTGCGCCCGGCTCGGCCTCGCCTCGGCGATGCTCGCACGCGTCGGCAACGACCATATGGGCCGTTTTCTGACCGAAACGCTCGCGCTCGAAGGCTGCGACGTCAGCCACACGCGCGTCGACACGGATCGGCTCACCGCGCTCGTGCTGCTCGGCCTGAAGGACCGCGATACGTTTCCGCTCATCTTTTATCGCGAAAACTGCGCCGATATGGCGATCGACGAAAGCGACTTCGACGAGGCATTCATCGCGTCGAGCAAGGCGCTCCTGATCACGGGCACGCATTTCTCGACCGAGCGCGTCAATCGCGCGAGCCGCCGCGCGCTCGATTACGCGCGCCGCAATCAAGTCCGCACGGTGCTCGATATCGACTATCGGCCGGTGCTTTGGGGCCTCACGGGCAAAGCGGACGGAGAAACGCGCTTCATCGCGAACGAGAGCGTGACCGCGCACTTGCAGCGCATCCTGCCGCTTTTCGATCTCGTCATCGGCACGGAGGAGGAGTTCCGCATCGCCGGGGGCAAGCATGAACTCGTCGATGCGCTGGCGATGGTGCGAGCGGTCACGAGCGCCACGCTGGTCGTCAAGCGCGGGCCGCTCGGCTGCACGATCGTCGATGGGGCCGTGCCCGCATCGATCGACGATGCGCCGACTTATCGCGGTGTAGAAGTGGAAGTCCTCAACGTGCTCGGCGCGGGGGATGCGTTCGCCTCGGGCTTTCTGTCCGAATGGCTGCGCGACGCGCCGTTCGAGCGTTGCGCGCAGACCGCCAACATCTGCGGTGCGCTCGTGGTGGCGCGCCACGCGTGCGCGCCGGCGATGCCCACACCAGCCGAGCTCGCCTACTTCCGCGAAGCCGCCGCGCAGGACCCGGCCCGCATGCGTCGCCCCGATCGCGATGCCGCCCTCTCGCGGCTGCATCGCGTCAGCGTCAAGCGCACGCCGCGCGATGAAGTCCTGGGCTTTGCCTTCGATCATCGGAATCAGTTCTTCGAGCTGGCGCAGCAAACCGGTGCGGACGAGACGCGCATCGCCGCGCTCAAGCAGCTTTTCGTGCAAGCCGTCGCGCTCACCGAGAAAAGCCTCGCGCTCGAGGGACGCATCGGCGTGCTCATCGACGATCGCTACGGGCAGGATGCGCTGAACGCGGCAACGGGCCGCGGCTGGTGGACCGGTCGTCCGGTCGAGCTGCCGGGGTCGCTCCCGCTCGTCTTCGAGCACGGCCGTTCCATCGGCACGACGCTCGCAAGCTGGCCGCGGGAGCACGTCGTCAAGTGCCTCGTCCAGTACCACCCCGACGCGCCGATGGACGAACGCATCGAGCAGGAAGCGCAGCTGCGCGCGCTTTATGACGCGGCTCAGGCCAGCGGACACGAGCTGTTGCTCGAAGTCATCCCGCCGAAGCGCGCCGCGCTCCCCGATGCCCCGGACACGGTCTACCGCGCGCTCAAGCGTCTCTACAACCTAGGCATTCAACCCGAATGGTGGAAGCTCGCGCCGATGACGGCCGTGCAATGGCAAGCGATCGACGCGCTCATCGCCGAGCGCGATCCATACTGCCGCGGTGTCGTGCTGCTCGGGTTGTCGGCTGGCGTCGAGCAGTTGGCGGAGGGCTTTCGCGCCGCCGCCGCGTCGACGGCCTGCAAAGGCTTCACGGTCGGGCGCACGATTTTCCACGAGCCGAGTCGTGCCTGGCTCGCAGGGGAGATCGGCGACGACGCCTTGATCGCGAACGTACGCGAAAGATTCGAAACATTGATCGGCGCATGGCGCGCGGCGCGTGCGAATGCCACGCCGCATGCGTCGACCGCAAACTCGGAGGCTGCATGATGAATGCACCCGAAAACGCTCCCGACCCGAACCTCGCTCGGCACGCCGGTACGGGTGCTACCGTCCGTCTCACCGCCGCGCAGGCACTCGTCAGGTTTCTCGCCGCGCAGCGCGTGTCGATCGACACCGACGACGGCCAGACCGAGACCGTGCCGCTTTTCGGCGGCGTATTCGCCATCTTCGGCCACGGCAATGTAGCCGGCATCGGCGAGGCGCTCTATCAGCACCGCGAAGTACTGCCCACCTATCGCGCGCACAACGAGCAAGCGATGGCGCATGCGGCCATCGCCTATGCGAAAGCGCATTTTCGCCGCCGCATGATGGCCGTGACGACCTCGATCGGCCCGGGCGCGACGAATCTCGTCACGGCGGCGGCGCTCGCTCATGTCAATCGATTGCCCGTCCTGCTGCTGCCCGGCGATATCTTCGTCTCGCGCGCACCGGACCCGGTGCTGCAGCAGGTCGAGGACTTCCACGACGGCGGCGTCTCCGCCAATGACACGCTCAAACCGGTATCGCGATACTTCGATCGCATCGTCCATCCGGCGCAACTGCTGACCGCTCTGCCGCGTGCGCTGCGCGTGCTGACCGACGCCGCGCTGTGCGGCCCCGTCACGCTCGCGATGCCGCAAGACGTCCAGGCGATGGCATACGATTTCCCGGTCGATTTCTTCGCGACGCGGCTGGTCACGTTCCACTCGCCGGCCCCGAGCGCCGTGGAACTGGATGCCGCGCTCGCAGCCTTGCAACGCGCGACGAACCCGATGATCGTCGCCGGCGGCGGCGTGCTCTACAGTCGCGGTGCCGCCGCCGCGCTCACGGCGCTGGCCGAACGCCGCGGTATCCCGGTTGCGGAGACGCAAGCCGGCAAAAGCACGCTGCCTTGGGATCATCCGCTCAATGTCGGTGCGATCGGCGTCACGGGTTCGAGCGCCGCCAACGCGCTCGCGCACGAAGCCGATTGCGTGCTGGCCATCGGCACGCGCCTGCAGGACTTCACGACGGGCTCGAACACGCTCTTCACGCAAGCCGAAGTGGTCTGTGTCAACGCGAATATGTTCGATGGGATCAAGCATCGCGCGGCGCCTGTCATCGCCGACGCCTGCGCGGCAATCGACGCGCTCGCGGCTTGTCTCGGGTCATGGCGGGCGAGCACGGCCTGGACCGAACGCGCACGCAAACTGGCCGGCCAATGGCGCGACACGGTTACGCAGCGCACCCATGCGGAGCCCGTAGCGGGCAAACTGCCGTACGACGCCGACGTCATCGGCGCTGTCCAGCGCTCCTCCGCCCGCTCGGCAGCCGAGGATATCGCGGTATGCGCGGCGGGAACGCTGCCGGCCGAATTGCATAAGCTTTGGCGGGCCGCACGCCCGGGCGGCTATCACGTCGAGTATGGCTATTCGTGCATGGGCTACGAAATCGCCGGTGGCCTCGGGGTGAAGCTGGCCAGGCCGCAGCGCGAAGTGATCGTTCTCGTGGGCGATGGCAGCTATCTGATGATGAACAGCGAGATCGCCACATCCGTGATGCTGGGGGCCAAGCTCATCGTCGTCGTGCTCGACAATCGCGGCTACGGCTGCATCAACCGGCTGCAGCAAGCATGCGGCGGCGCGCCGTTCAACAACCTGCTCGACGATTGCCTGCAAGGCCCGCTGGGCGCACCTGCGATCGATTTCGCCGCTCACGCGCGGTCACTGGGCGCGCATGCCGAACACGTGGCCGACGTGGCCGGCCTCGAAGCGGCGCTCGCGCGCGCACGTGCGGCCGATCGAACGACGGTGCTCGTCATCGACACCGATCCCGCCCGCACGACCGACGATGGGGGCTGGTGGTGGGAAGTCGCCGTGCCGGCCGTATCGGAGCGCGAGGCGGTACGCGCAGCGCGCGCCGACTACGAAGCGCAGCTCGCGGCACGCGGCACGCGCTAAAAGTTGATTTGCGACTGGCGGCAGCCAGGCGCAAAGACAGATTACACATCGAGGATCAGCATGAGTGCTTTCGAAGTCCGCATCGGCATCAATCCGCTGTCGTGGATGAACGACGACCTCCCCTCGCTGGGGGGCGAAACGCCGCTCGAAGTCGCCCTGACGGAAGGCCGGCAGATCGGCTACGAGGGGTTCGAACTCGGCAACAAATTTCCGCGCGAACCGCAGGCCCTGAAGGCACTGCTTGCGCAATACGACCTCTCGCTCGTCTCGGGATGGTATTCGGGCCGGCTCGCGCAACGCAGCGCGGAAGAAGAAATTGCCGCCGTCGGACCGCACCTCGAACTGCTCGCAAAAAACGGCGCGACGGTGATGGTCTATGGCGAAGTCGCCGACACGATCCAAGGCTCGCCGCTACCGCTTTTTCAGCGGCCGCGGTTCTTCACCGAGGCGCAATGGAGCACATACGCCGAACGGCTCGAGCGCTTCGCGCGTTACACCCTTTCGCAAGGCGTGCGCGTCGCTTATCACCATCACATGGGGGCCTATGTCGAAACGCCGGCCGATGTCGATGAACTGATGAAGCGCACGACGGATGCCGTCGGCTTGCTGCTCGACACGGGCCATATCACGTTCGCGGGAGGCGACCCGCTCGCGCTGCTGGAACGGTACGCCGCGCGCGTTTGCCACGTGCACTGCAAGGATGTCCGCCCCGACGTCGTCAAGCTCGCCCGCAATCGCGACTGGAGCTTCCTCGAAGCGGTCATCAACGGCGCGTTCACGGTGCCGGGAGATGGCGCGGTCGATTTCGCGTCGGTGATCGGCAAACTCAGGGAGATCGGCTATCGCGGCTGGCTCGTCGTCGAAGCCGAGCAGGATCCCGTCATCGCGCCCAGCTACGCGTACGCCGAAAAAGGGTACCGGACGCTGCGCGCGCTCGTCGATGCGCCATCGATGGCACCGAACGCCGCCACTACCAGGGAGATCGCCTGATGAGCCTGCTCGTGAAAGCCCAACGCGAGGGCTCGACGATCGCACGCGTAACACCCGAATCGGCCGGCTGGCGTTATGTCGGCTTTGCCGCCCACAGATTGAGCGAGGGCGAGGCACTCGACGTGCATGAAGCGGCGCGCGAAGTCTGCATCGTCGTGCTGAGCGGCACCGTAACGATCGAGGCCGACGGTCAGCGGTTCTCGAGCATCGGTACGCGCGCCAGTGTTTTCGAGGACACGTCCCCCTACGCGCTGTACCTCCCGCCCGGCAAACGCGCGACGGTGCGCGCCGAACGGAGCGCGGAAATCGGCGTCGCAAGCGCGCCGGGTACGGGCCGCTACCCCATGCGTTTGATCGAGCCGTCGCAGATGAAGCGTTCCGTTCGCGGCAAAGGACTCAATACGCGCTATGTCTGCGACATCCTGCCGCAAACCGAGCCCGCCGAATCACTGCTCGTCGTCGAAGTGCGCACGCCGGGCGGGCACGCATCGAGCTATCCGCCGCACAAGCATGATGCCGACAACATTCCGCTCGAAAGTTCGCTCGAAGAAACGTATTACCATCGGCTCGATCCGCCGCAAGGGTTCGCGTTCCAGCGCGTCTATACGGACAGCCGCGATATCGACGAATCGATGGCAGTCGAAAATCACGATGTCGTGATGGTGCCGCGCGGCTATCATCCTGTCGTCGTGCCGTACGGATACGACTCCTACTACCTCAACGTCATGGCCGGGCCGCAGCGCGTCTGGCACTTCAAGAACGATCCCGCGCACGAGTGGATCATGACGCGCGACGTTTGAGAAGGTCCGGCATTGTTTCAATGCCGAGTGCGCACGCTGATGCATCGCCAGACGATCGCCGCGCCGCTACATGTGACGGCGCGGCGATACGCGCGACGGGTGGCGGCTCAAAAGACCCGCGAGCGATTTTCCGCGGATGCCTGCGGCTCGACGTCGACGAATTCCATCTTCATCGAGAGCGGCCCTTCGCTCGTGGTCGAATAGCGGACCGCGGGCGCGTTGAGGACGCTCTCGTCCGTTACGCCGAGCCATCCCGTTTCCTGCTCTCGCCCAATAGTGGTCTGGTAGCCGCCGGCCGAGCCATAGTCGACGTCGAGCCCGTCGGCAACGATCAATCCCACTGCGTGGGCGTCGATCTCGCCGCTGTCTTCGGCCGGCACGAAAAGCTCGGCCGAGCGCCCCGGCGGCAAACGGTAGGGCTTCGCCTTCGGGCGACCGTCAAGTATCAGAACCTGGTCGTCCCAGTTCGGGTCGCCGGAAATGAAAATGTCGCGGCTCGATTGGTTGCTCACTCGTACGATGGCGTCGCTCATGGTTCGACTCTCCTTTGAAAGCGCCGAACCTCAAAACGAGAACGGCGGAGCTTCGCTACGAAACAGCGCGCATTGATTGGCCGTCTGTGCGAATCCGTTCATCGGCGGCGGATAAGGTTCGCCTGCCACGAATCTGCTACCGCTTTGCGCGATCGTTTCATAAACGAGCGTCGGCTCGGGGAACTCGGGGCTACTGACCGTATTGATTGGATAAGCCATTGCGTGCTCTCCTCAGACTGGACTGGACTGACGCCACTGCACGCGTGCTCCGGGCTGAAGCCGCATCTGCAGAAGCGGGATGATCCTATCCGCGCCGGTACCGGACCGGGCTCGCCGCGCACCGACTATCGGACGCTCGGAAGCACGAGGCGCGTCATCGCAATCGAGACCGGTTATCTCGAAGTAAAAGCACGGAAAGCGGCCGTCGACTCACTGTCCAACCGCGATCCATTCATCGACGATATGCGAGCCCAGCGCTTGCATCGGGCCGTCGAATACGAGGCGCCCATGCCCCATGACGGCAACGCGTCGGGCAATGTCTCGCGCGATGGTGAAGCGCTGCTCGATCAGCAGCACCGCGCCGCCCTCCTCGCCAAGTTCGCACAGGCAGCGCAGCACGTCGGCCACTGCCTGCGGCGCCAGGCCTTCGGTAGGTTCGTCGACGATCATGAGGCGCGGCTCGCCAAGCCATGCGCGCGCAAGCGCCAGCATCTGCTGCTCGCCGCCCGAGAGCCTGCCCGCTTGCGTGCGGCGCCGGACCGCGAGCATCGGAAACCGGTCATAGGCGCGCTCGAGCGCGGCGCGTATCGCCTGTCGCCGCTTGCCGGGTTTGACGCCGAGCTGCAGATTCTCATCGACGGAGAGTTCGGCAAAGACATCGCGCCGTTCGGCCACATAACCAACCCCGCGCCGGGCGATCTCGAAGGTCGGTTGCGCGATCAGTTCGTCACCGTCGAAGCAAACCGATCCCTCACGCGCGACCAGCCCGACCAGCGCTTTCGCGAACGTCGATCGGCCCGCGCCGTTGCGTCCGACGAGCGCAACGATTTCACCGGCGTCGATTGACAGATCGACGTCGCGAAGCACCTGCATTTCGCCGTAAAAAGCGCACAACCCGCGCACGGTGAGCAGCGCGCTCATGAGAGTGGCCTGTGGCCGAGATAAGCGGCACGCACGCGCGCATCGGCACGAATCTCGTCCGGCGTACCGCTCGCCACGATGCGCCCCTGCACGAGTACCGAGATGCGATCGGCCAGGCCGAACACGGCCTCCATATCGTGCTCGATCATGAGGAGGGTTTTGCCTGCGCTCGCCGTGCGCAACAGCGCAATGGCTCGGCGCGCTTCCTCGCGGTTCAAGCCGGCAGTCGGCTCGTCGACGAGCAGCGTCGTCGCGCCGCTCGCCAGCGCGATACCGAGATCGAGCGCGCGCGCGTCGCCATAGCTGAGCGCCGCCGCAGGCGCATCGGCATGGCCGCTCAACGCGAACGCGTCGAGCACTTCCCACGCACGCCGGTCGACCTCGCGCGAGCCTGCAAGATAGCGCCGCCAACCCAGCGTGCGGGCGCTGCCGCAGCGCACCGCGCAGCGCAGGTTTTCGAGTACGGTCATCCGCTCAAACACACTCGTCGTCTGGAAACTCCGCGCAAGGCCCCTTCGCGCGATCGCGTGCGCCGCGCGCCCGGTGATATCGGTACCGTCGAGCACGACGCGCCCTCTGTGCGGGCGGCGAATGCCGGCAATGACGTCGAATAGCGTCGACTTGCCCGCACCGTTCGGCCCGATCAGCGCGTGGCGCTCCCCGGCCTCGATCGAAAGATCGATACCGCGCAACACCTCGGTCGCGCCGAAGCGCTGCTCGATGCCTGTCAGCGCGAGCGCCGCGCGCATCATGACCGCGCGCCTCGATGCGCCGCCCCGCCGTGCCCGCTCGTTCGCGCGCGCCGCGCATGAAGCGCCGCGATCGCACCGACGCACGCGAGCGCGGCCACGACCGCCCAGGTCATCGGCGAGGCCGCATCGAACCGGTACGCGCCGACGCGCCATTGCCCTCCCGCATCGGCTGCGAATTGACGCGCATAGAGCGTCTCGACAGCGAGCACGCAAGCTGCGAGCGCAGCCAGCCACGCCACGGCACTCGCGAGCGCCGCGCGCACCATGGCGAGCCGTTCGGCCCGGCCGAGCGTGGGGAGCCGCCCGATCGCCGCGAAGCCATGGCCGACGATACCGGCGATACCGTTGGGTGCGCGCATCACGATCGCCACGAAAATGAGCCCGAGATAGAGCGGCCATGCGCGCGTCACCGACGCCAGCCCGACGCTGAAGCCGGTCAGCACGGCCGCGCCGAGCACCGGTCCGAAAAACGACGCGCTGCCGCCCATCACCGTTGCGATCAGCACGTCGCCCGAGCGGGCCATACTCAGGCCTTCGGACGATGCGACTTCGAGGTCGATTAGGGTCAGTGTTCCCGCCACGCCCGCAAAAAACGCGGAGACGACGACCATTGCATAGCGAACACGGCGCGGGTCGGTACCGAGTGCGGACACGCGCCGTTCGTTGTCCCGCACCGCGTTGGCCAGCCGCGCGAACGGTGTGCGCACCAGCGCCGCCATCGCTGCGAAGGCCAGCATGCACCATGCCGCTACCACCGCGTAGGCTTCGCGCGCCGGTCCGAACGTCCAGTGGCCCCAGGCGGGTCCGGCCGCACGATCGATGACAACGCCGGCCGCGTCGCCGAAACCGGCCGGCGCCGCCCAGACGACAGCGAGCGCCAACTCGCCAATCCCGAGCGTGATCATGGCAAACGCGGTGCCGGCCCGGCGTGTCGCGATGAAGCCGAAGGGCACGGCCAGTGCGGCACCGGCCATGCCGCCGACGAGCGGCAGGTAGGGCAAGGCGATCCCGTAACGGTTGAAGGCCTGCGCGGCCACGAATGCCGCGAGTCCTGAATAGGCCGCGTGACCAAACGAGAGCAAGCCCGTCTCACCGAGCAGCAGGTTGTAGGACAGCGCGAGGACGATCATCGCCGCGGTTTGCGCGAGATAGGCAAGGAGCCCTCGATACTCGGCCGTGAGCGCCAGCGGCGCGGCAAAAATCGCGACAAGCACGACCCACGGGGCGAGCGCGCGTAGGGCGAGCGATGCGCGACGCTGCGGGGCACTCATCGACTCATGCGGCATCGCCGCGCGTTCCGGCGATCCCTCGCGGGCGGCATACGAGCATCGCCACGAGCAGCAGGTACGGCACGAGCGGCGCAAGCTGGGCGAGCGTCAGCGCCCCCCACCGTGAAGGCAAAGCGAGCCCGGCCGCGTCGGCGAGCGCGGCGAGCCGCCACGGGCTGGCAGCCGCGAAAGTCTGAAGACAACCGATCAGCAGAGACGCCGCGAGGGCGCCGCCGATCGAGCCGAGCCCCCCAACGATGACGACGACGAAGACGATCGATCCCATCGACTCGGCCATTCCCGGCTCGACGACGAAAAGCGGCGCACCGACGACGCCGGCCAGCGCCGCGAGGCCCGTGCCCAGTGCAAAAACGAGCGTGCCGATACGCGGCACATCGTGGCCCAGTGCTTCCACGGCCTGCCGCGCGCCAAGCGCGGCACGCAGGACGAGGCCGGTCCGCGAAAGATGCAGGACGGCGTAAAGGAGCGCGAGCATGACGAGCGCCGTCGCCATCACGAACGCGCGATAGCGAGGGAAAGCGGCCGAGTCGAATACGAACAACGGCGCATCGAGTACCGCGGGCACCGGGGCCGCGAGCGTGCCGGGTCCCCAAATGAATTTGACCGCTTCGCCAAGAAGATAGGCGAGCCCGAACGTCAGCAGCAATTCGTGCAACGCGCCTTGCCCGCGCACGTGACGCAGCGCTAGCCGCTCGACGAGCGCACCGGCCGCGCCCACAATGGCGGGTGCAGCAACGATCGCAACCCAGAAGCTCCAATGGGCACCGATTGCCGCGCCGACATACGCGCCGAGCATGTAAAAGCTTGCATGCGCGACGTTGAGGACGCCGAGAAAACTGAAGATCAGCGTCAAGCCCGACGAAAGCATGAAAAGCAGCAGCCCGTAGCTGATGCCGTTCATGGCATCGACGATGAATGTGCTCATGATGCCGCGGACTTCACTGCCCCGGCCTGTCCACGAACTCGAACGGCAGGCCCCGCCGGCGCATCCATTCGGCCAGAGCCTGACCGGTCCCCGCACGCCATGGACGCAGCTTCGCGGGCTCGACGAGCCGATATTCGAGCAGCTCCGGCGACAGCGAAATCGTACCGTGGGCCTGCACGTGATACGCGATGATGAGCTCGTTCTTTCGAATGAATTCATAGACGCCGATCAGCTCGGTCGTCTCGGCATGCAGCGACGTTTCTTCGCGCACTTCCCGCGCAATTCCGGCTTCAGGCGTCTCGCCGTTTTCGAGAAAACCGGTGATCAGGGCAAACACGCCCTCCGCCCAGGCGGCATTGCGGGCGAGCAGAATTTTGCCTTCGTACTCGACGATTGCCGCGACGACAGGCACCGGGTTGTGCCAGTGAACGAACCCGCAGTCCCCATCGGGACAGACGCGGCGCGTGCGGCCACCCTCCTCGGCAGCATCGTCGCGCTCCACGAGCGGCTTCGTGCAATGCGGGCAGTATCGATAATCGCTGGAAACGTTCATGGGTGGCGCGGAATGTGGCTGGCCGGCCAGGGCCGGAACGCGCACATTCTAACGGCTTTGCTTTTGGCGCGCGGCGCCCGTGCTCCACATCGCCAATACCGCAAGCCCCACGGCGCCGGCAACGAGCAGGCCGGCAGCCAGCCAAAGCGCCGGCGAGAACGAGCCGACGCGCGCCGCAATCGGCGCGGCCACGAGCGGCCCGACGATCTGGCCGAGGCCGTAGGCCGCCGTCGCATAACCCATCAGTCCCGCGGCGCGCTCCCCCTTCAGCCGGCGCGCCTCGCGCATCGCAAAAAGCGTGATGGCGGTGAACGGAAATCCGATCAGGATGCTGCCGAGCGCAAAGCCCACGACATTCGGAAACACGATGCCAAGCGCGATACCGGTCGCTTGCAGCAAATAACAGACGGCGAGCAGGCTCCGGTTGTCCCACGCGGGCGGCACCCGCGCGGCGAGCAGCGCGCCCGGAATCAATGCGGCGCCGAACATCGGCCAGAACAGGTCGGGCCACGCGGAGCCGGGCAACGCGTGACGGGCGATAACGGGCAAAAACGTCGCGGTGATGATGTAGCCGAAGCCCGGCAACCCATAGAGCAGCACGAGCCACGCGCCTTGCGCACGGGCCCGCGGCTCGGATGGAACATGCGCATCGGCCGACCCGCTCGCAGCCGGTGCCGCGCCTGCCTTCGCCGAGGAGGCGCGGGCTGCGCCGTCGTCGGCAAACGTGCGCCAAATCGGAACCGCGAACACGGCGCAGAGCACCCCGAAGCCGATCCACCCGGCCGCCGCCCCATAGCGGGCAAGGAGGCCCGCAAAAAGCCCCGTGACGACGATGCCGATGCCCGGCCCCGTATAGATCAGCCCGCCCCACGCGTGCGCACCGCGCCGCGCCAGACGCGCCAGCCCCCACTGCGAGGCGAATACGAACGTCCAGGCGCTCACCGCCCCGGCCGCGAAACGAATCGCTGCCCAGACCCAGAACGCGTCGACGAGGCCCATGGCGCACGTGAGAACGACGGTCGCCGCGAGCCCCGCGCGGACCACCCGCCCCGGCTCGATGCGCAGCGCCGCGCAAGTGAGCGCGCCGACGAAATAGCCGGCGTAATTCGCCGATGCCAACCAGCCGCCTCCGCGCAGATCGAGCGCGCCGCCGTGCAGCATCAGCGGTAAAAGCGGCGTGAAAGCGAAACGTCCCACCCCCAACGCGACAGCCAGGACGACCATACAGGCGATCGCCACCCGCGCTGGGCTGGGCTGAGCGGCAACCGACGGAGTGTAGCTTCGTGGCACGGAATGGCTCATGGCGATAGGGGTGGTGCGCGGCGGTTCGGACATGAAAATCATAGCTTGACCGTTCGTTCTCGAAAAATGAATAATTACGAACGCAATCATCTTCGAGAGAGAACCATGGATCTCGCTGCGCTGACCGTCTTTCGCGCGGTCGTCCGGGAAAACGGCGTCACGCGCGCCGCGATGAAGCTCAACCGCGTGCAGTCGAACGTCACGACGCGGGTCAAGCAATTGGAGGCTGAGCTCGGCACACCGCTGTTCGTGCGCGATGGGCGCAGGCTCGTCCTGACGCCGGCCGGCGAAACGCTGCTGCCGTACGCCGAACGGTTGCTCGCGCTGGCCGACGAAGCGCGTCAGGCGCTCGTCGACGATAAGCCTCGGGGGCGATTGTCGCTGGGTACGATGGAAAGCACCGCGGCAACGCGGCTGCCGGGCTTGCTCGCGACCTATCACCAGCGGTGGCCCGACGTAGCGCTCGAACTGACGACGGCCACGACGGGCTGTCTGCACGAACGGCTCGTGAAATTCGAAATCGATGCGGCATTGATGGCGCGGCCACCGGAGCCGGGCATGCTCGACGAATCGCTCGACAGCGTCCCCGTCTTTCAGGAGTCGCTCGTCATGCTGACGCCGCGCGGCCATCGGCCGATTCGGCAAGCGTCCGATATCGCGCTGTCGACACTCGTCGCGTTCGAGCGCGGCTGCTCGTACCGCGAATATATCGAGCGATGGTACGCCGGGCATGGCATTCGCCCGGCCCGTGTGCTCGAGCTCGGCTCATATCATGCGATCGTGGCCTGCGTGGCCGCGGGCGCCGGTGTGGCCGTCGCCCCACGCTCGGTTCTCGAACTGCTGCCGCGCGGTGCGGACGACGTGGCGGTCCATGCGCTCGACGAACTGGACGCGATCGACACGCTGCTCGTCTGGCGCCGAGGGCAGTGCTCGGCGGCGCTCAAGGCGCTGCGCGAGCTGCTGCTCGCCGCGCGATCGAGCGCCGCGGCGATCAAAGCTGAGCGCGCACCCACCCGGTAACGGCGGCCAACGCGGCAGGCAGCCCAGCGGGCTCGGTACCGCCGGCCTGCGCCATGTCGGGGCGGCCGCCGCCCTTGCCGCCGACTTGCTGGGCAACGAAGTTGACGAGCTCGCCGGCCTTCACCTTCTTGCTCGCCTCCGGCGTCACACCTGCGATGAGGCTGACCTTGCCGCCGTCGACGGCTGCAAGCACGACGGCTGCGTGCTTGAGCTTGTCCTTGAGCTTGTCCACGGTCTCGCGAAGCGTTTTGACGTCGGCGCCGTCGAGCGTCGCGGCGAGAACCTGCACGCCGGCGACATCGACGGCCTTCGCCACCAGTTCGTCGCCCTGGCTCGACGCGAGCTTGGACTTCAGCGCCGCGAGTTCCTTCTCGAGCGATTTGACCTGCTCCTGCACTTGCCCGATGCGCTGCGTGAGCTCCGAAGGCTGCGCCTTGAGCGCCGCGGCCGCGGCCGCCACCTGCGCCTCGAGCGTCTGCGTGTAGCGCACGGCGTTGTCGCCCGTCAGCGCCTCGACGCGGCGCACACCGGCCGCGACGCCGGTCTCCGCGACGATCTTGAAGAAACCGATATCGCCTGTGCGATGCACGTGCGTGCCGCCGCAAAGCTCGCGCGAAAAACCGAGATCGAGCACCCGCACCTCGTCGCCGTATTTTTCGCCGAAAAGCGCCATGGCGCCGCCCTTCACCGCTTCGTCGAATGGCATGACGCGTACGACGCCGGGCGCGTTGGCGAGAATTTCCGCATTGACGATGTCTTCGACACGGCGGATTTGGTCGTCCGTCAACGGCGCGTTATGAACGAAGTCGAAACGCGTTTTGTCGGGATCGACGAGGGAGCCTTTTTGCTGCACGTGCGCGCCGAGCACTTCACGCAACGCCTTGTGCATCAGGTGCGTCGCCGAATGGTTGCGCGCGGTGCGTGCGCGGCGGATCGCGTCGATCTCGGCCTTGACGACGTCGCCCACCTTCAGCGTGCCCTGCTCGAGTGTGCCATGATGGCCGATCACGTCGGCCTGGACCTTGAGCGTATCGAGCACCGCGAAGCGCACGCTGGCGTTGGCAATGACGCCCGTATCGCCCACTTGGCCGCCCGATTCCGCATAAAACGGCGTGTGATCGAGCACGACGACGGCCTGCTGCCCAGGGGCGACCTGCGTGACGGCCGAGCCGTCGACATAGAGCGCGACGACTTTGGCGTCGTCGAAGATCTGTTCCTCGTAGCCGTGGAACGTCGTCTTGGCGCCCGAGTATTCGAGACCTTGCGCCATCTTGAACTTGCCGGCCGCGCGAGCCTGCTCGCGCTGGCGCGACATCGCTTCGTCGAACGCGGGTTCGTCCACCGTCACGTCGCGCTCGCGGCAGACATCGGCCGTCAGATCGAGCGGAAAGCCATAGGTATCGTGGAGCTTGAAAGCGACTTCGCCATCGAGCGTCTTCCCGCCCTTGGACGCGAGATCGGCCAGCGCCGATTCGAGGATCGACATGCCGTGCTCGATCGTCTCGAAAAAGCGCTCTTCTTCCTGGCGCAGGACGTCCGTCACGCGTGCTTGCGCATCGGCGAGCTCGGGATAGGCGGCTCCCATCTCTTTGACGAGATCGGCTACGAGCTTGTGGAAGAACGGCCGCTTGCAGCCGAGCTTGTAGCCATGGCGGATGGCGCGGCGCACGATCCGGCGCAGCACGTAGCCGCGGCCCTCGTTGCCCGGAATCACGCCATCGACGATCAGGAACGAACACGCGCGGATATGGTCGGCGACGACCTTCAGCGAATTGTTGCCGAGATCCGCCACGCCCGTTTCGCGCGCGGCCGCCTTGATCAGTGCCTCGAAGAGGTCGATCTCGTAGTTGCTGTGGACGTGCTGCAGCACCGCCGCAATGCGTTCGAGGCCCATGCCCGTGTCGACACAGGGCTTGGGCAGCGGCGTCATGTTGCCCTGAGCGTCGCGATTGAACTGCATGAACACGAGGTTCCATATCTCGATGTAGCGGTCGCCGTCTTCCTCGGGCGATCCGGGCGGGCCGCCCCAGACTTCCGGACCATGATCGTAGAAGATCTCCGAGCAGGGGCCGCACGGGCCCGTGTCCGCCATCTGCCAGAAGTTGTCCGAGGCGTAGCGGGCGCCCTTGTTGTCGCCGATGCGGATGATGCGCTCGCGCGGCACGCCGAGCTCATCGGCCCAGATGCCGTAGGCCTCGTCGTCCTCCTGATAGACCGTGACCCAGAGTTTGTCCTTCGGCAGCCGGTAGACTTCGGTCAGGAGTTCCCAGGCGTAACGGATTGCGTCGCGCTTGAAATAGTCGCCAAACGAGAAATTGCCGAGCATCTCGAAGAACGTATGGTGCCGCGCCGTGTAGCCGACGTTTTCGAGGTCGTTGTGCTTGCCGCCCGCGCGCACGCTGCGCTGGGCCGTCGTGGCGCGCGTGTAGGGACGCGACTCGGCGCCGAGAAACACGTCTTTGAATTGCACCATGCCCGAATTGGTGAAGAGCAGCGTCGGGTCGTTGCCCGGCACGAGGCTCGACGAGCGGACGATCGTGTGGCCCTTCGATTCGAAGAACTTGAGGAATTTCTCGCGGATTTCGGCGGCTTTCATAAGGGACTGGGGACGTTCTCGATTGGAAACCCGGCGCCCACGCTTGCCGCGGGCGGGCGATTTCGCCTAAACGACCAATTATACGGAAATGTCGCCGGATTGCCCTTGCCAAGGGATGGCGGCCCGGTGCGGCTGAGCGTTGGGGCTGCATGGTCAAGGTTGGCGTGGCGTCACACAGCGGACGCGATTGCCGCGTTCAGCGGCTCGGCTTCGCATGGCGGGTCAAGTCGGGGAGCAGCAGCGCAATAGCCTTGTCGAGCGCTGTTCACGCGGCTACAGATATGCCCGCTGCATCAGTTCGCTTCGCAGGATGAACAACAATCTCTATACATTGATCGAATGAAACCAACGCTTGCATCAGCCGCTCCAGCGAAATGTTCTGGAGCTTGTAACGCCGTACTTGCGACACCTTCGGTTGGGTCATGCCGGTAATCGTTGCGGCTTCCATCTGGCTCAAGCCACGCTGAGCAATCAGTTCGTTGAGCTTGAGCGCAAGCGCCGCTTTCGCCGACAGTTCCTCTGCATCGTCGAAACCGAGATCGTGCAGCACGTTGTCGGTACCCCGAGGATTGTCTTTGCGAGCCATTACGTTCTCCCACTCGCGCCATAGCGGGCGAGCACTGCTTTCAGCCGCTTTTCGATCAACTCCACATCCGGCTGCGGCGTGGCGATACCGGACTTGGACTTCTTCTGAAACGCGTGGAGGACATGCACTGCATCGCCGATCCGCACGGTGTAGACCGCGCGAAAGGTATCGCCCCGGTGGTCTTCCGCCAACTCGTATACACCAGAGCCCAGCCCCTTCCAAGGTTTGGCCGAGTCCGGCGTGCTGCCCAACTGCACAATGAACAGCGCCACGCCCATATCCTTCTGCACATCGATCGGGAATTCCTTGAAGTCCTTCTTGGACGACCCCTCCCAGTACAGGAGCCTGCGTTTCTGCGTCATAATTATACCCGTCCGGATATAGATAACAACCACACCCGAATTGCCATGGCCTGAATGTGGCCGCGATTTTATGGAGGATCGGGTCCGAAGGGGTCAGAGAAGGCAATCAATAAGACGGTGCGCAAATGCGCCGATGAGAGCGGCATCAAGAGTCGCCATGCCGGATGTGCCTGTCCCCCCCCCGGCACCACTCACCCACGCCCGCATTGCCATCAGGGTCTCCCACCTGGCAACCGAACCGCGAATCGTGGAACAAAGGCAGTCTGGGCCCGACGCCAAAAACCGCTTAACATGCCAACGACGCCGGCGGCTCATGCCGGCCTGCCGATCCAGGGAGACATCGACCGACATGGGAGCGCTCAGTCATATCCGCGTGCTCGACCTCACCCGCGTGCTCGCCGGCCCTTGGTGCGCGCAGACGCTTGCCGATCTCGGCGCCGATGTCATCAAAATCGAACGCCCGGGCACGGGTGACGACACGCGCCACTGGGGCCCGCCCTATCTGAAAACACCCGACGGCACCGATACGCGCGAGGCAGCCTATTACCTGTGCGCAAATCGCAACAAGCGCTCGGTCACGGTCGACATAGCGACGCCCGATGGGCAGAGAATCGTTCGGGACCTCGCGGCGCAAAGCGACGTCGTACTCGAAAACTACAAGGTGGGGCAGCTCGCCAAGTACGGACTCGACTACGCCTCGCTCGCGCAGGTCAAACCGAACCTCATCTATTGCTCGGTGACTGGCTTCGGCCAGACTGGCCCACTCGCCGAACGCGCCGGCTACGACTTCATCGTCCAAGGCATGGGCGGCTTCATGAGCGTGACGGGCGAGCGCGACAGCCTGCCCGGCGGCGGGCCGCAAAAAGCCGGCGTGGCCATCGCCGACCTGATGACAGGGATGTATACGACGGTCGCCGTGCTCGCCGCGCTGGCGCATCGCGAGCGAACAGGCATCGGCCAATACATCGATATGGCGCTACTCGATGTGCAAGTCGCGATGCTCGCGAATATGGGCTCGAACTATCTGACGAGCGGCCGGCCTCCGCAGCGCTGGGGCAATGCACATCAGAACATCGTGCCTTATCAGGCATTCCAAACGAGCGACGGATGGATCATCCTCGCGGTGGGCAACGATGCGCAATTCCGCAAGTTCGTGCAGGTGGGCGGCCGTCCGGAACTCGCCGACGACGCGCGCTTCGCAACGAACCCCGAGCGGGTGCGGCACCGCGAGACGCTCGTGCCGATCGTCGCCGACATCGTGAAGGCCCGCGGCAAGCGCGAGTGGATCGAATTGCTCGAAGCCGCCGGCGTGCCATGCGGGCCGATCAACGATCTCGCCGAGGTGTTCGACAACGAGCAAGTCCAGGCGCGCGGCATGCGGGTGAGCGTGCCGCACGCGAGCGGCGCACAGGCCGCGCTCGTGCGCAATCCGATCGTGATGAGCGAGACACCGCCCCAAGTGCGGACCGCCCCGCCGATGCTGGGCGAACACACCGAGGAAGTACTGCGCGGCATTCTGGGCTACGACGACGCGGCGATCGCCGATTTGCGCGCACGCGCGATCATCTGAGCGACGCGCGGCGGGCGGCGACAGAGCCCGCCTTCACGTGCCCCAGGGCGATCAGCTTTCGAGCGATGCGAGCCATGCCAGGCCTTCGGGCCAGTCGCCCAGCCCGCTTTCCGCGTTGATATGGCCGCGCGGACCGATGTCGATGAAGCGGCTACCCCATGCCTTCGCGCAGCGCTCGGCGAAGGGGACGCCGCCATACGGATCGTCGCTGCTCGCCACGACGATCGTCGGAAACGGCAACGGCTCCATCGGGACATGCCCGTAGCCGCTCGCATCGGCCGGAAACTCAGCCCCGTGCGGATCGGGCACGGCCACCAGCAACGCTCCCGCCACCTTCGCCGCACTGCCGCCGTAGTGACGCGCCGCCCAAACCACGGCGGTCAAACAACCGAGGCTGTGCGCCGCGAGCAGGACGGGCTGCGGGCCAGCTGCTGAAACGGCGCGATTCAACGCGCCACACCAATCGTCGCAGACTGGATGGTCCCAATCGGGCATGGCCACGCGCACGAACGTCGGATCGAGCGCCTCCCAGCGCGTTTGCCAGTGCCCGGGGCCCGAATTGGCATAACCGGGCAGAACCAAGGTTTGCTTCGCATTCATGATCGGATGAACCCCTGCTTGAGCGCGTGTCGAGTCGAGGGCGCGTTTCGGCCGCCGCCGCGTAGTATAAGCGGGGAGCGATGACGAACGAGGAGCCGGATCGCTTCGCCATTTCGCGCGTCGAACGTTGAGCCACGCGACCGGCCGCCGGCCCGCCGGGAGCCGCTCAGGTAGAATGACCGGAACCCGCGCGGGCACGGCCCGCCTATTTTGCCGATTCTCATTTTCCGCATGAACAACGAACGCAACGATGCGACGGCCGCTGTGCCGTCCAACTTCATTCGCAACATCATCGACGAAGACAATCGCACCGCGAAATGGGGCGGGCGCGTCGAAACGCGCTTTCCCCCCGAGCCGAACGGTTATCTGCATATCGGCCACGCGAAGAGCATCTGCCTGAACTTCGGTATCGCCCGCGATTACGGCGGCGTTTGTCATCTGCGCCTTGACGACACCAATCCCGAAAAAGAGAGCGTCGAATACGTCGACTCCATCGTCGATGCCGTGCACTGGCTCGGCTTCGATTGGGAAAAAGACGGCCAAACGCATCGCTACTACGCGAGCGACTACTACGGCAAGCTCTATGAGTTCGCCGAACTGTTGATCACGCGCGGCAAGGCTTATGTCGATAGCCAGTCGGCCGAGGAGATGCGCCACGGGCGCGGCACGCTGACGGAGCCGGGCACGCCCTCCCCTTATCGCGAGCGCTCGCCGCAAGAGAGCCTCGATCTTTTCCGCCGCATGAAAGCGGGCGAGTTCCAGGAAGGCGAACACGTCCTGCGCGCGAAGATCGACATGAGCTCGCCGAACTTGAATATGCGCGACCCGGTGCTCTATCGCATCCGCTTCGCACATCACTACCGCACAGCGGACCAGTGGTGCATCTATCCGATGTACGACTACACGCACTGCATCTCGGATGCGCTCGAAAACATCACGCATTCGCTTTGCACGCTCGAATTCGAGGATCATCGTCCGCTTTACGACTGGATACTCAACGAGCTGGCCGATGCGGGCGTATTCACGCGGCCTTTACCGCAGCAAATCGAATTTTCGCGGCTCAACCTGACCTATGCGATCACGAGCAAGCGCAAGCTGTTGCAACTCGTGACCGAAGGACATGTCGACGGCTGGGACGATCCGCGCATGCCGACCATCGTCGGTGTGCGCCGCCGCGGCTTCACGCCCGAGAGCATTCGGCTTTTTTGCGACCGCATCGGCGTGACGAAGGTCGATTCATGGATCGACATGAGCGTGTTCGAAGGCGCGCTGCGCGACGATCTCGACGATAAAGCGCCGCGCACCGCGGCCGTGCTCGATCCGCTCAAGCTCGTGATCGACAACTTCCCCGCCGATCTGTCGGAGCCGTGCACCGCGCCGGTCCACCCGCACCACCCGGAGCGCGGCGAGCGCACGTTCCCCATCTCGCGCGAGCTTTGGATCGAGCGTGAGGACTTCGTGGAAAACCCACCGAAGGGATATTTCCGTCTCTTTCCGGGCAACAAGGTGCGTCTGCGCTACGGCTACGTGATCGAGTGCACGGGTGCGGAAAAAGACGATCAAGGCAATATCGTCGCCGTGCACTGCAATTACTTCCCGGACAGCAAGTCCGGCACGGAAGGCGCCAACCAGTACAAGGTCAAGGGCAATATCCACTGGGTCAGCGCAAAGCATGCGGTTGCGACGGAGGTTCGGCTTTACGATCGCCTGTTCAAGGAAGCGCAACCTGATGCGGGCGGCCGCAATTTCCTCGAGGCGCTGAACCCCGATTCGAAACGCGTCGTGAACGCCTACCTCGAACCCGGCGCCGAGACGATGCAACCCGAAGATCGTTGCCAGTTCGAACGTCATGGCTATTTCGTCGCCGATCGCCATGACTCGAAACCGGGCAAGCCCGTCTTCAACCGGATCGTCGGACTGCGCGACAGCTGGGGCAAGCCGGCCTGACGAGATGAGCCCCGGTGGCGCAGGGGCTGTCAGCCGTATCGGCTGCCCGACGCGAATTACAACGTCCCATGCAGTTCGGTCAGTGAAAGCGCCGTTTCGAAGAGCCGCGTCAGGCTGCGGCTCGCGAAGCGCCCCACCTCCATCGGCGCCACCCAACGGAACGCATCCATCTCCGGAATCATCGAGCCGTCCTTGCGGCTAGGAAAAAGCGACGTGCAATTGCAGCGCGCGAGATCGATTTCTCCTTCTTCAGCGCGCGCCGCAAAAAGATGCAGATCCTTGTCCCGCCGATAAACAAAGCGCCCGAGGTCCTTCAGACGCTCGGGCGCAAATTCGATGCTGGTCTCCTCGCGCAATTCGCGCAGCGCCGTATCGATCGGCGCCTCCCCCGTTTCGCCTTGTCCTTTTGGAATGTCCCAATGCGTCGTATCCGTCGCATGGGCAAGCAATACATATCCACGCCGGTCGAGCACAACGACACCGCACGATACGCTGCGCTCGCTCATCGGCTAGTGGCCTGCCAACCCCAGCCGGCCCGGCTCACGTCGTCGCAGCCCGACCGACGGCGGCCTTGGGTGCAGGCTCGAGCACGAGCCGATAGATCGCGCCGCCCACCGCCCCACCCACGAGCGGCACGACCCAGAAAAACCAAAGCTGACCGAGCGCCCAACCACCCTCGAACAGCGCCACGCCGGTGCTGCGGGCCGGATTGACCGATGTGTTGGTCACGGGAATGCTGATCAGGTGGATCAACGTCAACGCAAGGCCGATCGCGATCGGCGCAAAGCCGGCGGGGGCCCGCTTGTCCGTTGCGCCGAGGATGATCAGCACAAAAAACGCCGTCAGCACGAACTCGGTCATCGCCGCCGCCGTCGCGGAATAGCCACCGGGCGAATGTGCCCCGTAGCCGTTGGACGCGAATCCGCCCGCCATGTCGAACCCCGGCTTGCCGGTCGCAATGCAATAAAGCACGCCGCCCGCGGCAATCGCGCCGAGCACCTGCGCGACGATATAAGGTCCCACCTCGTATGCGGGAAAGCGCCCGCCGGCGCACAGTCCGACCGTCACAGCCGGATTGAAATGGGCGCCCGAGATGTGGCCTACAGCGTAAGCCATCGTCAGCACGGTGAGTCCGAACGCCAATGCCACGCCGGCAAACCCGATTCCCAACTCAGGGTACGCGGCAGCGAGAACGGCGCTGCCGCAGCCGCCCAACACCAGCCAGAAGGTACCGAGGAATTCCGCCGCAAGCCGCTTCGTCATGTGTCGCTCTCGATAGGTCATGAGGTATGACGATCCTAGGCCAGGCATTGCAACAACTCAAGGCGTACGAGGCCGCCGGCAGCCGATTTGACGAAATTTCATAATTTGTGGGATTTGGCCACGTGTAACCGCGTTACGCGACTCCATGTACGCGCTCATTCGGCCGGCGTCGCTTCGTAGCCGTCGGTCAACGTCCGCAAGAACGCGACGACATCGCGAATCTCGCGCTCGTCGAGTGCCGCCTTGCCGCCGCGCTGTCGGTCGAAAGGAGGCTCGGTATTGATGTTGGCCCAGTACCGCTTGGGCAGATCGTCGAATTTATCGACGCGACCGCTGACGACCGGATAGAACCGCTCGGGGTGTGTGTCGCGCTCAGCATAAAAGCGCAAGACCTCCTCGAGCGACCGATAGATGCCGTTATGAAAAAAGGTTTGCCGCGTGGCGACGTTGCGTAGGGTCGGCGTCCGGAACAGTCCACAGAATTCGTCGCGCCCGGCCAAGTCCGTGCGCCAAGGCCCGCATGCGCCCAGATCGAAGAACCGAGGGTCGCGATTCGCCGCGAGTGCGCGGTTGCGCGGCACGCCGAGTGCGATCAGACCAAAGTCGGTAAAAAGGGGCGGCGAGCCGTCTTTGGCTCGCTGGCTCGGATGGCAGCTCGCGCAGTTGCCTTTGCGTTCGTCGTTGAATAGTTGCAGGCCGCGCAACTCCGCCTCGCTCAACGCGGCACGGCCGGCAAGATAAGCGTCGTACTTGCTCGTGTAGGGAGAGAACACCGACGGCTTTTCCTCGAATACGGCGAGCGCGTCCAACACCGCATCGAACGTAGCGTGATCGTCGTCGAGCACGCGCGCGCCGAATGCCGCGCGAAACGTCTCGGCGTAAGGTGCCGCACGCACGGCCTCGGCGACGCGTGCCGGCGTGCTGCCCATCTCGAATGGCGAGAGCAGCGGAACGGCCGCCTGCGCGCGATGCGTGTCCACACGGCCATCCCATGTCAAGCCGCCCGTCGGACCCGCGTCGACGCTCTCGTCGCCTTCGTCGTCGGAGTCGTGATAGTGCTCGCTGAAAGCGGGTACCCATTGCGAGTACATCAATGTCGGCACCGCGCGATAGCCGGGTTGGCGCAGATCCGTCCCCCCTAGTTGAACAGATAAGGCATTGCTTTCCAGCACATTGGGATCCTAAGCTTAGAATTCCACGTGGACAAGTTGTCGCG
>JADMIO012763209.1_pt1 | contig 74497 bp, 71 predicted proteins | sample 8958161 | NCBI WGS metagenome assembly JADMIO01 (sample SAMN16585339, study PRJNA669376) | soil metagenome | isolation source: Crop rotation soil | place: USA: Cullars Rotation, Alabama | collected 2011 | reverse complement strand
GCCGCGACTTCAAGTCACGTGAATTCCAAGCTTCGGATCCCACTGTGCTGGAAAGAGCTTTGCGGCTCGGACAGCGGCGCTTCGGCCGGACCAGAAATCACACGGCCGGTCGGCTCGAAGCGCGACCCGTGACACGGGCAGTCCCAGGTGTGTTCCGCGTCGTTCCACGCGACGAGGCATCCCATGTGGGTGCAGGTGGCGTCGCGGGCAGTCGTCGACCCGTTTGGAGCTCGATAGACCGCGAGTTTCTTCCCATCGCGCTCGATGATGCGGCCCTGGCCTCGCGGAACTGCTCGAAGCGAACGGCCCTCGGCGCCGGCAAATCGATCGCGAATCATGTAATACGGATAGTCCACGTTCTCCTTCACGTAGTCCCAGAGTCCGTGGCGGATCGCCTTTCGATTAGGGTCGAACAGGTCGCGCCACGGGTTGGCGCGGCCGAGAATCGCATCGGAGATGATCATCGCGGACAGAGTGCCGAACGTCATGCCGTTGCCCGCGAATCCGGTCGCGGCGTACTGATGGCCGGCCATCGATCCGATATAGGGCACTCCGTCGGGAGTTTCGATCACCTGTCCTGACCAGCGGTGTGTCAGCTCGATGCCGGGAATCAGGCGGACGGCAACGTCCTCGAGACGTTCGTAGCACGCGTCGGTGTCGCCTGCCTGACCCGTCTTGTGATCTTCGCCTCCGATGATGACGACGTCGAAGGCGCGGTGTGATTCGATGCGAATGTAGCGATACGGGTCTCCCGTATCCCAGTAAAGCGCGTCGTCGATCGTGCCGGACGGCACGCGCCCGGCGACGACGTAACTCGAATAGAGGGCGAGTTTGGTCTGAAACAGCGCCGCGGCGGTGACGTTCGCAATGCCGACGAGAGGATTGTGCGTCGCGATCACGAGGTCGCGGCACGTCACATGATGGCCGTTCGACATGACGCGCAACGGCGAGTCCGAGAACTCCTCGGCGCCACTGTGCTCGTAGATCGTGCCGCCCTTGGCGGCAATCGCTTTCGCGAGGCCTGCGAGATATTTCCGTGGATGAAACCTCGCCTGCTCGTCGAAGCGAATTCCGATGCCGCCGACAAGCGGCACGTCGTCGACCAGCGCCGCGTCGAATCCGAAACGGCTGGCGAGCTCCGCTTCGCGCTTGAAATGCTCCACGAGCTGCGATGCCGGCTTCCCGTCCCTGGCGTGCTGGTAGCCGGGAATCCTGACGAAGTCGCAGTCGATCGCCTCCTCGCCGGCGATGGATTCGATTTGCGCGATCGACGCCAGCCCGGCATCCCACACCGCCTGCGCGTGACTCTCTCCAAACTGTTTCGACAGCTCGCTCAGCGAAGAATCGGTCACCATCGTGAGATGCGCGCTGGTGTGTCCGGAGTCGACCTGCGCGCAGCGCGTCCGCTCGAGAACGGCCACTGATCGACCGCTTGCCGCGAGCAGGTAGACCGTCGTCAGCCCAGTGATACCGCCGCCGATGACCGCGACATCGACCTCGACGTCGCGGTCGAGCTTGGCTGAGGTTGGAAAGGATGCCGAGTCGGTCCAATACGGCAAGGTTTCCGCATGTGTCCTTGTTGGCTTCGCCATGACACGCTGAACGAAGCAAACAGATGGCCACAGCAAAAGCCACCCCATCGCTCCGCCATGGACGACCCATTTGGTTGGGCGAGGAATCCGACGTCAGATTCGCTCCGCTCAAAGGGCTACATTCGTGCGACGTGGTCATCGTCGGCGGCGGAATCACCGGCGTCTTAGTCGCCGTGATGTTTGCGTCGGCTGGAATCTCCGTGTGCCTGCTGGAAGAACATACCGTCGGCGGCGGCAGCACGGTCGCGAGTTCGGCGCTGCTGCTGCAGGAGCCGGATCAAGGGATCCGCGAACTCGCGCGCCGATACGGCCGAGCCAGCGCCGCCCGTATCTGGCGGCTGAGCCATGACGCGGTCAGAGATTTCATTCAGCTACTCGACGACCTGCGAATCGACTGCGACCGTGTCGAGCGCGACGCGGTCTACTACGCGCGCACCGCGGACGCGGCGAGGCGTCTTCGAGACGAGTTCATCGCGAGAGGCAGGGCCGGCTTCGGTGGTGAGTGGGTAGGGCCGCGGGCGCTTCGGGAGACGATCGGCATCACGGGATTCGGCGCGATTCGGACGAAAGGAAGCGCGCAATTCGATCCGTGGAAGGCGTGTCGTGGGCTGCTGAACGCCGCCGTTGACTCAGGCGCTCGCGTTTTCGAACGCACGCCCGTGACGAGGATCGAACGCAGACGCCGCAGAGTGCGCGTCCACTCGCATCGCGGGCGGGTCGACGCCCGACAAGTGATCGTCGCCACCGGCTATGCCACACGAGAGTTCCGTCCGTTGGTCGGCAGGTTCCGCCTGTTCCACACGTACGTGCTTGCAACCGAATCGTTGGACCGATGTCAGCGCCGCGAAATCGGAGTGACTGACGTCATGACCTGGGACACCGACCGCCCGTATCACTACTCGAGATGGACGGCGGATCATCGGCTGCTCCTCGGCGGAGGCGATCGCCGGTTCCGTGCGTGGCGACGACGGAACGTCTGGCGCGCGCGTGACACAAAGGCGCTCCGCGAGCATTTCGAGGCGGTGTGGCCCGCTCTCGCAAGCGTTAGTCTCGAAACCACGTGGGACGGCGTTTTCGCGACGACGCCCGACTCGTTGCCGTACATCGGACCGCATGCGCGATATCCCAACCATCTCTTTGCGTTGGGATATGGCGGCAATGGCATGACGTTCGCCTATCTCGCGGCGCGCATGCTCCTCGAACAGTGGCAAGGCCATGCCACGACCGATCACGGATTGTTCGGATTTGGACGGCTGCGCTGATGCCAATGCGAGTCAGGCGCTGTTGCTACGATCCGGCTTTCGCCGGCGCCGGCCGGCGGCGATCGACGGTCATCGGCATGCCGAAGCGCGGGCGGAGAGTGATGAGCGGCCACGCGTCGACTTTGTGTCCCGGCACGAGATGAAGTCGGTATTGCTGGGCGAACGTCGCGAGCGTCAAGTGCGTTTCGATGAGCGCGAACTGATCGCCGATGCAGCGACGGGGCCCTGCGCCGAACGGGAGGTAGACGAACTTGGGCCTATTCGCGCTCTGTTCCGGTGAGAACCGTTCCGGATCGAACACGTCCGGGTTCGGCCAGTATCGGGGGTGCCGGTGGAGCGCGTATGGAATGACGAACGCCAGCCACCCTCGCGGTAGCCGATATCCGCCGAGCGTGTCGTCGGAGAGCGCCTGGCGAGACAAACCCCACGCTGGCGGATAAAGCCGCATGGCTTCATCGACCACCATGCGCAGGTACGGCAGGTTCGCGATATCCGCGTATTCTGGTGGACGCCCGTCGAGGACGAGGTCGAGCTCGCGTTCGAGCCGGTCGCGAGCGGCTGGATTCTGTGACAGCAGGTACCACGTCCACGTCAGCGCCAGAGATGTCGTCTCTTGTCCAGCCAGGAGGAACGTCATCACCTCAACGCTGAGCTGGGCGTCCGTCATCGTCTCGCCGGTTTCGTCGTCGCGAGCGCTCATCAGCATCGACAGCAAGTCAGCGGTTTCGGTCGCCGCGCGCCGCCGTTGCGAGATGACATAGTCGACTGCGCCGCGTAGCACGGCACGCGCCGCCACGAACCGGCGGTACCTCGGCGTCGGCAAGTTGTCGGCAATGCCGAGCGTCCAGAAACTCTCGCCCACGTATTGGTTGACGATCGCCCAAGCGCTATCGATGGACGGCGCGAACGGTCCAAGCTCGCTGCCGAGTAACGTCCGCAGCACGACCGTGCGAGTGAGCCGCATCATTTCTTCATCGACATCGACGGCGCGGCTCGTAGACGCGAGGGCCTCCCAACGGGCCGCCGCTTCGCGCGCGGCTCCCGCCATCGTCCCGGCGAGCGCGGCCATCCGTTGCCGGTGAAACGCGGGCTGTGCGATACGGCGCTGGCGCAGCCAGAATCCGTCCTCGCTCGTCAGAAGCCCGTTTCCGAGCACCAGCCGCAGTTTGTCGTAGAGCGGGCTCTTGTGATAATTCCGCGCGTTGTCCTGCAGCACGTGCCGAACGTCGTCGGGGTTGTTCAGCAGGTAGCCGCGACGCGATGCGATTTTGAAGTAGACGACGTCGCCGAACTTGAGTGCGGATCGGGTGAAGACGCCGACAGGATCCCGGCGGATGGCCAGAAGCATCCCGAGGAGTGGCAGTCCGTGCGGGCCCGGGGGAACGATCTGCGCGGCGTGCATGTGCTTATCATGCTCCCGAGTGCGATTCCGGTGGTGAGCATGGATTCTGCAGAGGTGTTGCCATGACCAAATCTGCCGAAGCTATGGCCCCACGTCCGGTTCGTTTGAATCTGGCTGGAGAGGCGCTCAACGCCGATCTCACGATTCCGGCGGGCGCACGGGGGCTGGTCCTCTTTGCCCACGGAAGTGGAAGCAGCCGCCACAGCGCACGCAACCGCAGCGTCGCCGATGTCCTGCATCACGGCGGGTTCGCGACGCTGTTGCTCGATCTGCTTACCGAGACGGAGGAAGAAACTGATGCGGTAACGGCGGAATACCGCTTCGACATCCCGCGCCTGGCCGATCGTCTCGTCGCCGCGATCGACTGGGCGGAAGCGCACCCAGACCTCGCGTCGCTTCGCATCGGCCTGTTCGGCGCGAGCACCGGAGCGGCCGCTGCGCTCATCGCCGCCGCACGTCGGACCGGCGCGGTGCGCGCCGTCGTTTCGCGAGGCGGCCGGCCCGATTTGGCGGAAGCGTCGCTCGACGCCGTCGTCGCTCCGACGTTGCTCATCGTCGGCGGCAACGACGAAGTCGTCGTCGAGATCAACCAGAAGGTCTTCGAACGGCTCAAGGATCCGAAGTCGCTCGAGATCGTCTCCGGCGCGACACATCTCTTCGAAGAAGCCGGCGCGCTCGAGCGCGTCGCGCAGCTCGCGAGCGTCTGGTTTGACCGATATCTTGGGTGACTAAAAGTCTTCCTACCGGCGACCACAGATCCGTCAGCGTCGTTTTGCGGCGCAAAGTCCACCCACCTGCGCACCACTGCACTGGGCACCTCGGTTGCGCTCACAGTGCGGCTGAGGAGTGTGGCAATGCGAGCTTTTTTCTGGAAACTGGCTGTCGCAGCAATCGCGACAATGACCCTGACGGCGTCGCGGGCGGAGGCGACTTCGATCGTTTACTACCTGGATCAGAGTGCGACCGGTCCGGTTGGCATCGGCGGCAAAGTGACGTTGGACGACACGATCAGCGGAGCGAATACGGTCAACGTGAGCGTTGAGCTGACATCGGGCTACGGCTTCGTGAAGACCGGAGCCGGCGACGCACTCGCGTTCAACATCGTCGGCGATCCGTCGATCACGATCACCAACATCACGGGCGGATTCGACATCGGTCCCACGAACGTGAGCGAGTCGCCGTTCGGCACGTTCAACTACTCGGTCTCGTGCACGACCGGCTGCGGCAACGGCGGAAGCCATCCGAATCTGGGCCCGCTCTCGTTCGACGTGAAGCTCACCGGCATCACCGTCTATCAATTCGTCGGGGACAATCTCGGCTTCTACTTCGCATCGGATTTGATCGGCCCCGGCGCGAACGGCAGGCCCGCGACGGGCAACATGGCGGCGATTGGCGGCGGAGACACGACGCAACTTGCCGCCGTTCCTGAGCCGGCGTCATTGACGCTGCTTGGCAGCGGTTTGATTTGCGTCGCGCAGCGGCTGCGTCGCCGGCGCAGCTAACTGACGAGCGCGTTCAGCATGGCCGCGAGGCGGACGCCCGCGAGCACAAGCCGGTCGTCGATGACGGAAAGGGTCGTCACGACGGCCGGCGACTTCAAGGTCCATGTCCTTCCTTTGAATATCGAGGCTGCGTCATGGCAGTCTCCAGCCACGGACTGCGTCTCGAAGCTGGGCACGGCGGGATTGAGCGCGGGGTAAATCTCTGTCACCGCGATCGCGTGCGACTCGCTCACCCATGAGCGAACCGCCTGTGCCGGGTTGGCTTTTATGGCAGCGGCCGCTGTCTTGAGCATCGCCGGCAACTGCGCCGCTCGAGCATGGAGAAGCTGCAGCGCAATCGCCGCATTGTTCTTGCCGAGACGGTCTTCGAGGATGCCGCGGTCCCACGTGGCATGAAGCTCGGTGGGCGGCGACAGAGAGCCGCTCTTGGTCGCGAACACCATCGCCACGCAGTTCCCACCTCGATCCTGGTCGGTCGCGTCGTGGAGCGGTTGGTGGATGTCGCCGACGAGGTGGACGAGAAACTTCAGATCACTGCCGCGTTCGAGCTCGTCGCGCGCGCGTGCCTTCACTGTCCCGAAGTACTTGACGATTCGCGCGAAGGCGGTGTCGGCGTTCGCCCAGAGCACACCGTCTTTCACTGTGTTCGGTTTGACGCCGAGGTCGATGAAATGCCAGACGGCGGTCTGCGTGTACCTGTCACGCGCAACGGCATCGGGCCACTCGGCCGCGTCGGCGAGCGCATTCGCGACGGCGGCCGGCGTGTTCTGGACGCGAAGGATGCGGGCGACGTTGGCGCGTGCCGCCGGCGTCAGCTGGCTGGCGGCAATGCGTGCGACGACGCGGTGGCCGACCTCGCCCCACGCAAAACATGGGGCTGCCGATCCCAGCAGGGCGAGCAAGACGAGCAGCCTGGCGGCGAACTTCATGACTCTTCACGCGTGGCAGCCCGGGTGGGTGGCTCACGCCATCGGACGGTCCGGAGTATGTTAAGCGCGTGCGAACCCTCGCGACGCTCGCGTGCCTCATCATTCTGCTGATCGGCCCGGCCGCCGCGCAGCCGCCACTGCGGTTGCCCGATACCGTCTATATTCCGACGCCGAATGAAGTCGTGACGGCGATGCTGCGCCTGGCGCATGTGGGACCCGGCGACGTGGTCTACGATCTCGGCTCGGGCGACGGCAGGATCGTGATCGCGGCCGTCAAGGCGTTCGGCGCCGCGCGAGGCGTGGGCGTCGAACTGGACGCCACCCGCGTCCGAGAGGCCAATGAGAACGCCCGAAAAGCTGGCGTCGCCGATCGAGTGGAGTTCCGGCGCGAAGATTTGTTTGCGACCGACCTTCGGCCGGCGACCGTGGTCACGCTCTATCTCTCGTCGGCGATCAACGCCAGTCTGAAGCCGAAGTTCCTCGCCGAACTTCCTCCCGGCGCGCGCGTCGTCTCGCATGTGTTCGAGACGCCGGGGTGGGCGCCCGCCGAACGCATCGAGGTCAACCGCCGGCCTGTGTTCCTGTGGACGATTCCAAACCACTGAGAATTGCCATCGCGATTGTCGCCGGCGCCCTGACCGCGTCGAGTTGCAGTGCCGCGCGCCGCACGCCGTCGAACGACTACGGCGTGCCACGATGTTCCGTCGCGGCTGACGATTTGCTGTCGGTGGACGCGTTGCAGTGCTGGTTCTCGGCCCGTCACGGCCGCTGGCGCACGCTCAAACACGAGTCGCACTTCGACGTCCTCGTCGTCGAAATCCAGGCGCTCGATGTGCGCGACGCCGAGGAGATTGCGCGCCGATTCGTCGCGCAGAAACGCGGCGAGTTCACGGAAGTACTGCTGTACGTGCACCCCGAGCGCGCCTCCGACCGATCTGAAGTGCGGCGCGTTCAATGGACACGCGACGGAGGTTTCAGCATCCTCGATTTTCCAGAGTGCTACTCGCAGTGCATCGCGGGGCAGTGACAATGGTCAGCGTGGCACCACTGCTTGCACTTCGGATCCTCTTTGACCGTGATCGTGTCGTGGGGTTTGCCGTCGGCGCCGATCTCGATGTTCGGCTGACATTCGCGGCGGCAGTTGCACGGGTGTGCGGGCTGTGGGCCATTCGGCATCGGATGTTGACAAAACTGGCCGGCCGGCAGCACGGGAGGCTCCGCCTGTTGAAGGCCCGCCATAAGCAGGACGCCACAAAGTGCGATCGTCCGCAACGCCATCTCGCACCGACTTTCATGGTTCGTACCCGGTGGATTTGGCAGGAGGCGACTCAGGGCCCGCCCGTACTTGTCTAATTTGCTCGGTTGCGTCCCGCGAGCGATGCGACGGCGGCCATCAGCTCGCCGGGATCGATCGGCTTGGCCAGATGCATCTGAAATCCCTTGCGCAGCGCCTTCGCGCGATCCTCCGATCGCGCATAGGCGGTGAGCGCGGCGGCGGGAACGTCACGAATCGTGGTGTTTCGTGCGCCACGCAGTTGTGAGATCAGCTCGAAGCCGTCCATCTCCGGCATCCCCAGGTCCGCGATCAGCACGTCGGGACGTGCCGTCTCGAGTTGCAGCAGGGCGGCTTTGGCGGAATCGACCGTCGTCACTTCCGCGCCGGTGGTTTCGAGGATTTCCCGCAGGAGTGCGAGCGCGTCGCCATCGTCGTCGACGACGAGGATATGGACCCCGCGAAGATTCGGGATCGGCGACATCGTCGTCACGTGATCGTCGTCGGGCGCGAGTTTCGTTTCCGGCGAGCCCTTGCGGTGCACGATCATCACAGGCAACGACACTCGGAAGGTTGTTCCTTTTCCGAGGCCGTCACTGACGGCTTCGATCGTTCCTCCATGCAACTCGACGAGATGGCGGGTGATGGCGAGGCCGAGCCCCAAGCCGCCGTGTTTGCGTGTCGTGCCGGCATCCGCCTGACGAAAACGCTCGAAAATGTGCGGCAGGAACTCTCGTGAGATGCCCACGCCGGTATCGCTGACGACGATGTTCACGCGCGAGTTGGATCGTTCGACGCGCACCTGCACTTGGCCGCCGCGCGGCGTGAACTTCACCGCGTTGGACACCAGATTCCAGACCAATTGCTGCAGACGCTCCGGATCGCCGGCCACTGGTTCGGAACGGGGGTCGGCGACGACGATGATGCGGACACCCTTGGCTGTTGCCGCAGGATGGACCGACTCGACGGCGTCGGAAACCACCCGCGCGACGTCGACGGATTGAACGTCGAGCCGCAGCTTTCCAGAGATGATGCGGGAGACGTCGAGCACGTCCTCGATGATGTGTGTGAGCGATGTCGCGTTTCGCGCGACGGTTTCGATGGCCTTGCTCTGCTTGTCGCGCGCGATCAGACCCGATTGCATCATCCGCACGTAGCCGAGGATGGCGTTCAACGGCGTGCGCAGCTCGTGCGACAACGTCGCCAGAAACTCGTCTTTCAATCGGCTCGCACGCCGCGCTTCTTCGTACGCGAGCGCGTTGTCCACCGCAAGAGCCACGCGCGACGCGACGTCTTCAACGAACCGGACATCGGGCTCGGTCAGCACGCGTCCCGAACTCGCGGTCGCAAACGTCAACGCGCCAATCGTGCGTCCGCCCGCGATGAGCGGCGCGCTTACATATGAGCGCAAGCCAAGGGATCGCAGGAACGCAAGCCGATCGCCATCGCCTGCCGCAGCATCAGCGAGCATGTCGTCGGTCACCTCGGCCACGAACACCGACAAGCCGGTCCGTATGACGGAATCGGCCGGGTAAGGCGAGTCGAACGCCATCTGCAACGGATCAACGTGTGCGGCGGCGAGCCGGCGGATCTGCCCGTCGTCGAGGATGTCGATCGCGCACCAGTCCGCGATGAGCGGCACCGAGAGCGACGCCAGTGTCTTCAGCGTCGACGCGTAATCGAGTGAGCCCGCGAGCGCCTTTCCGGCGTCGGCCAGGAACGCAGTGCGGTCGATCACCAGCCGATGCTCCGAAATGTCGCGCGCAATCTTGGAGGCGCCGACGATTCGGCCGCCGTTGTCGCGAATTGGCGAGACGGTCAAAGAAATCGGGATGAGCGTTCCGTCTTTGCGTTGACGGATCGTTTCGAAGTGGTCGACGCGGACGCCCTGGCGGATGCGCGCGAGCACCTCGTCTTCTTCGCTTTGGCGATCGGCTGGGATGATCGTCCGAATCGATCGGCCTATCATCTCTTCTGCCGTATAGCCGAACATCCGCTGAGCCGCCGCGTTCCACGACGTGACGATGCCGTCCAAATCTTTGCTCACGATCGCGTCGTCTGACGACTCGACGATAGCGGCCAAGCGCAGCGCGGCAAGCTCCGGGGCGGTTATCGAGACGCGGCTGCTGCGCTCTGAGGTGACGTCGCGAACCACCGCGATCCAGCCGCTCGGCGTTGAATCATCGTCGTCGTAAATCGGGACGTAGACTCCGCGGACCCATCGCGGCCCGAGGCGGTCGTAGGGCACGTGCAGGTCGTATTCGACACGTTCGCCGGCGAGAACCCGATCGATGTACGGCCGAATCGCCGCGAGGGCAGGTTCGCCAATCACGTCGACCATTGCCTGACCTTCGACTGCGTCGCGCGACAACCCGAGCCAGGACGCGAACGTCCGACTGACCCATCGATAATGGAGGTCCCGCGTACAACGGGCTACAGGCGCCGACATCGAGTCGACGACCTGCTTCAGCTCGTCGCGATTTGTTTCGGGCATCTATCCGGCTGGGTCGCGCATGCACGTTACGGTCCAGCCGTGGGCTCCAGCAGGTCCCACCGAATTGCCCACGTGACATCCGCGTCGGGAGTCAGAACGATAATCCCCGTATTGACGTCGGGCGGCCATACCTCGCTGAACGGATCGGCCCAATTGAACTGCGGCTCGATGACCGCGAATGGTCGATCGGGCGGCGCGTACAGCTGCACCGCGGCGACCTGGCGCGACAGGGCCGTCAGCCGCATACGATATGCCGACGCGTCGTCGCGCAGTTCGATTTGCGTGTGTCCCGCAGATGTCTTTTCGAGGTCGACGAACATGTCGTCGAAGTATTGGTCCCGGAGCGGCGCGCCGTCGTCAACGGTGAAGTCGTACGACGTCCCAGCGACGGCGACGGTTTCTCCAGTCGGAAACACGTCGTCATAATTCGTGACCCGCGCGCGGCGAGCCGCTGGCAGGTGCAGGCGCGCGTGCTGGCGATCGCCGCTCGGGATTGTGAAGTAGGGGTGCCAGCCGATTCCAATCGGCAGCTGTTCGCGGCCGGTATTCTGTACTGTTACCGACAGCTCGAGGCGCGTCGCCGAGAGTGTCGCGGTCACCTGGACGTAAGTGCGCGATGGCCAGTGGCCGCCGAAATCGCCAGCATCGAGAACTGCGACGACGTAGTCCGGTCCGCTTTCCGCGACTCGCATCGGCCGGTCGAAGAGCAGGCCGTGCATCGCGCATTTCTCCGCACCCGGTCGTTGACTGGACCAGTTCGCGGGCAAATGCACGCGACGACCAAGCACGGACGTCTCGATTGTCGTTCCGCCGGCCTCGAGACGTCCGCGAATGCGATTCGCAAACGGCAGCAGAATCGCGCCGGCAAAGCTCAACGCGCTGTCCACGAGGTCAACCGTCGCCCTGTTGGGCAGTCGTGCTCGCGCGTGATGAAGGCTCATCCCGCGTGAGGGAAGGAAGCTGACATCGACGAACGCCGCTGCGGTATCGTCGGCGCGTTCTCGCGGCCGCAGCACGACACGGTCCATCGAGGGGCTCGATGCAAGCGATGGTCCGGCGCTAATCGCGGTTCTTTAGTCCAATGGCGCACACGATGAGCGCGAAGGCGACCAGCCGAAGCGCGAATACATAAACGCGCCATTCCGTCGCGACGGAGACGAGGCCAAGGATGGCGTAGTCGATCGTCAGGATCCCGAACGCGAGCGCGAACATCAAAAAAAAATGATCGAGCGACTGCCGCCAGAACTTCACAAAGAACAACGCGGCCAGCGCGCAGCCCATCGCGGTCGCGCCGTGCAGAAACGCCGCCATGGTCAATCGGCCTCCCACACGAGACCGAAGAGCAGGATTGCGATCGACGTCAGGCCCGCCGCGGCGCGTACGAGCGACAGATCGACGTCGGGCAGCACGACGAAGTCGGTGAACACGAGCGCGTTCGCAATGGCAAACCCGACAAACGACAGCCCGCTCCAGAACAACAATCGCGATCGCTGACGTCGATGGTGCCGCAGCAGTAGCATCGCGCAGAGGGCACTGGTCACCGTACAGAGGACATAGACGAGAGCGGCGATCATGGCTCCTTCTTGAATTTGAAAGCGTCGGCGAACGTCCGCGCCGCGCGGGCAGAGATCGCGCGAACGACCTGGTCACGTTGCCGTGCGTAGCAGCCCTCCAACAGATCGGCATAGCGGCGCAGCTCCGCCGACTCTGGCGCATAACGATAGCCGACCTCGCCGGCGACCTCGGCACGCAGCAGACCGCGGACGACGAGCGTTTCGAGATGACGACGGACCGAGGCCGGGGCGAGGCCGCTGGCGGCCGAGAGTTGCCGCACCGTCTGCGCCGAAAGCGACTGGCGTAGTCGAATGAGCAGGTCGACCTGGTCGACCGAATCGATACACGAATACAGGAATGCCCTTAGATCAGCAGGAAAGTCCGAGTCCGCGTCCATGCGCTCCGGCCGAGGTCATTGGTTTGCTTTGCGAGCAATGCATAAGCGAGACCCCCGATGAGTTGGCGTTTTTGTAACGCATAAGACTTTGGAAAGGCCGAAGTAATGCTCAACGGTGGAAACGCGGTACCACTTTTCAGATGTGGAACGCGAGGAAACTCGGGTACGTGAATTGCTCAAGGCCGCAGCCTCCCCCAGTGTTCTTCTAAACGATCGAGTTCTGTTGAGGCGCCACCATGGACGTGACCGGTCCGACAGCCACCCTTGATCCGTCTGACTTTCCGATCAACCACGGCGCCAATGGCGGCGCGGCCGTCGACCCGTTCGCGCGGCAGCTGCTCGAGGCGCTGATCGCGCTCCGCGACGGAAATTTCGAGGTGCGACTGCCGTCGGATCTGACGGGCGTCAGCGGGAAGATCGCCGACGCGTTCAACGACATCGCTGCCGTCACGAACCGGCGCGCACGCGAGACCGCGCGCGTGTCGAGGGCCGTCGGCAAAGAGGGCAAGCTCAAACAGCGCATGATGGTGCCTGGCGCCGTCGGCGGGTGGGCCGACGAAGTCGGTGACATCAACACGCTGATCGACGACCTGGTCTGGCCGACGACCGAAGTCACACGCGCGGTCGGCGCCGTGGCCAAAGGCGATCTGTCGCAGTCGATGGCGCTCGAAGTGGACGGACGCGCGCTCGACGGCGAGTTCCTGCGCTCGGCGAAGCTGGTCAACACGATGATCGACCAGCTGTCGGTCTTTACGTCTGAAGTCACGCGCGTCGCGCGCGAGGTCGGCACCGAAGGCAAGCTCGGTGGCCAGGCGCAGGTCCGCGGCGTTTCGGGTGTGTGGAAAGAGCTCACCGAGTCGGTCAACCAGATGGCCGGCAACCTCACGGCGCAAGTCCGCAACATCGCCGACGTCACCATCGCGGTGGCGAACGGCGACCTCTCCAAGAAAATCACCGTCGACGTCCGCGGCGAAATCCTGCAGTTGAAGGAAGCCATCAACACGATGGTCGATCAGCTGCGCGGGTTCGCCGCGGAGGTCACCCGCGTCGCGCGCGAGGTGGGCACCGACGGGAAACTTGGCGGACAGGCGGTCGTGCCGGGCGTGGCCGGAACCTGGAAGGACCTGACGGACTCGGTCAACGCGATGGCGTCGAACCTGACAGCGCAGGTGCGCAACATCGCGGGCGTCACGACGGCCGTCGCGCGCGGCGACCTGTCGCGGAAGATCACGGTCGACGTCAAGGGCGAGATTCTGGAACTCAAGGACACCATCAACACGATGGTCGACCAGCTGAACGCCTTCGCGTCGGAAGTCTCCCGCGTGGCGCGCGAAGTGGGCACGGAAGGCAAGCTTGGTGGACGCGCGGAAGTGCCGGACGTCGCCGGCACCTGGAAGGACCTGACGGACTCGGTCAACGCGATGGGCGCCAACCTCACCGCGCAGGTCAGAAACATCGCGGAAGTCACGACGGCGGTTGCGCGCGGCGACCTCTCGCGCAAGATCACGGTCGACGTCAAAGGCGAGATTCTGGAACTCAAAGACACCATCAACACGATGGTCGACCAGTTGAACGGCTTCGCGTCGGAAGTGACCCGCGTGGCCCGCGAAGTTGGCACGGAAGGCAAACTCGGCGGACAGGCGGTCGTACCAGGTGTCGCCGGCACGTGGAAGAACCTGACGGACTCGGTCAATTCCATGGCGTCGAACCTGACAGGTCAGGTCCGCAACATCGCGTACGTGGCGAGCTCGATCGCGCGCGGCGACCTCTCGAGCAAAATTACCGTCGACGTGAAGGGCGAGATTCTCGAGTTGAAGAACACCATGAACACAATGGTGGATCAGCTCAACGCCTTTGCGTCGGAAGTGAGCCGCGTGGCGCGAGAAGTCGGCACCGAAGGCAAGCTTGGCGGACAGGCGGCGGTGCCAGGCGTCGGCGGCACGTGGAAAGACTTGACCGACAACGTCAACTCAATGGCTTCGAACCTCACCGGTCAGGTGCGCAACATCGCCGACGTCGCAACCGCAATCGCCAAGGGCGACCTCTCCAGGAAGATCACCGTCGACGTCAAAGGCGAAATCCTGCAGCTGAAAAACACCATCAACACGATGGTCGACCAGCTGAACGCGTTCGCGTCGGAAGTGTCGCGTGTGGCGCGCGAAGTCGGCACCGAAGGCAAGCTCGGCGGTCAGGCGGAAGTGCCGGACGTCGCCGGCACGTGGAAAGATCTCACGGACAACGTGAACTCGATGGCGTCGAACCTGACCGGTCAGGTGCGCAATATCGCCGACGTCGCGACCGCGATCGCCAACGGCGACCTGTCGCGGAAGATCACGGTCGATGTGCAGGGCGAGATCCTCGAGCTGAAGAACACCATCAACACGATGGTCGACCAGCTGAACGCGTTTGCGTCGGAAGTGACCCGCGTGGCGCGCGAGGTGGGTACCGAAGGCAAGCTTGGCGGACAGGCCATCGTCACCGGCGTCGCCGGCACGTGGAAAGACCTGACCGACAACGTCAACTTCATGGCGTCGAACCTGACGGGTCAGGTGCGGAACATCGCGGAGGTCGCGACCGCCGTCGCGAGAGGCGACCTGTCGCGCAAGATCACCGTCGACGTCAAAGGTGAGATTCTCGAGCTGAAGAACACCATCAACACGATGGTGGACCAGCTCAACGCGTTCGCCTCGGAGGTGTCCCGCGTCGCAAGGGAAGTCGGCACGGAGGGACGGCTCGGCGGACAGGCGCTCGTGCCGGGCGTGGCGGGCACGTGGAAAGACCTCACCGACAACGTCAACCAGATGGCCGGCAACCTCACCGCGCAGGTGAGAAACATCGCCGAAGTGACGGTGGCGGTGGCGACCGGCGACTTGTCGAAGAAGATCACCGTCGACGTGCGCGGCGAGATTCTGCAGCTCAAAGACACCATGAACACGATGGTGGAGCAGCTGCGGTCGTTCGCGGCCGAAGTCACGCGCGTGGCGCGCGAGGTGGGCACGGAAGGAAAGCTGGGCGGTCAGGCGGAAGTGCCCGGCGTCGGCGGGACGTGGAAGGACCTCACCGACAACGTCAACTCGATGGCGTCGAACCTCACCGGTCAGGTGCGCAACATCGCGGACGTCGCGACGTCCATCGCCCGCGGCGACCTGTCGCGCAAGATTACCGTCGACGTCAAAGGCGAAATCCTCGAGCTCAAGAACACCATCAACACGATGGTCGACCAGCTGAACGCGTTCGCCTCCGAAGTCTCGCGCGTCGCCCGCGAAGTCGGCACCGAGGGCAAGCTGGGCGGACAGGCGCTCGTGCCGGGCGTCGCAGGCACGTGGAAAGACCTCACCGATAACGTCAACTCGATGGCGTCGAACCTGACGGGCCAGGTCAGAAACATCGCGGAAGTGACGATCGCCGTCGCCAACGGCGACCTCTCGAAGAAGATCACTGTCGACGTCCGCGGTGAGATTCTGCAGCTGAAGGAAGCCATCAACGCGATGGTCGAGCAGCTGCGGTCGTTCGCGTCGGAAGTCACCCGCGTGGCGCGCGAAGTCGGCACCGAAGGACGGCTCGGCGTGCAGGCCGTCGTGCCGGGCGTCGCCGGCACGTGGAAAGACCTCACCGACTCGGTCAACGTCATGGGCGCGAACCTGACGGCGCAGGTGCGCAACATCGCGGAAGTGACCACCGCGGTCGCCCGCGGCGACCTCTCGCGAAAGATCTCGGTCGACGTGAAAGGCGAAATCCTCGAGTTGAAGAACACCATCAACACGATGGTCGATCAGCTCCGCGCCTTCGCTGCCGAAGTCACGCGTGTCGCGCGCGAGGTCGGCACCGAGGGCAAGCTGGGCGGACAGGCCGAAGTGCCTGGCGTCGCCGGCACGTGGAAAGACCTGACCGACTCGGTCAACGTCATGGCGGCCAACCTCACGGACCAGGTGCGCGGCATCGTCAAGGTCGTGACCGCCGTGGCCGACGGCAACCTGCGTCAGAAGCTGACGGTCGAAGCGAAGGGCGAGGTCGCGGCGCTGGCCGAAACCATCAACAACATGACCGACACCCTCGCGACCTTCGCCGAACAGGTGACGAACGTGGCGCGCGAAGTCGGCGTCGAAGGCCGGCTCGGTGGACAGGCCAACGTGCCCGGTGCGGCCGGCACGTGGAAGGACCTCACCGGCAACGTCAATCTGCTCGCGGCGAACCTGACGAATCAGGTGCGCGCGATCGCGGAAGTCGCCACGGCAGTGACGAAAGGCGATCTCACGCGGTCCATTCAGGTGGAAGCGCGCGGCGAGGTGGCCGAACTCAAAGACAACATCAATACGATGATCGACAACCTGCGGCAGACGACCGACCGCAACCAGGAGCAGGACTGGCTGAAGACAAACCTGGCGAAGTTCACGAACATGCTGCAGGGCCAGCGCGACCTCGTGACCGTCGGCCGGCGCTTGCTGTCGGAGTTGGCGCCGCTGGTCAACGCACAGCAGGGCGCAATTTACCAGATGATCGCCGAGGTCACCGAATCGGCCCCCGGGCTGTCGCTGCTCGCAGGCTACGCCATCGGAGACCAACAGGCAGGCCGGATCGAGGTCGGCAGCGGCCTGGTCGGGCAGTGTGCCGTCGAGAAACAGCGCATCCTGGTCACCAAGGTGCCCCGCACCTACACGAGAATCCAGTCCAGCCTCGGATCTGCCCGCCCGAAGAACATCGTCGTGCTGCCGGTATTGTTCGAAGGCGAAACGAAAGCCGTCATCGAGCTGTCGTCCCTGCGCGACTTCACGCCGACCCACCTCGCGTTCCTCGAGCAGCTCACGCAGTCGATCGGCGTCGTGCTGAACACGATCGAAGCGACAATGAGAACCGAGAACCTGCTGCAGCAGTCGCAGCAGCTGACCATCGAGCTGCAGACGCGGCAAACCGAGCTTCAGCAGACGAACGAGGAGCTTGCGTCCAAGGCGAAGCAGCTCGCGGAGCAGAACGAAGAAGTCGAGCGCAAGAACCGCGAAGTGGAACAGGCGCGGCGCGCGCTCGAAGAGAAGGCCGCCGAGCTCGCGCTGACCTCGAAGTACAAGTCGGAGTTCCTGGCGAACATGTCGCACGAGCTCCGGACGCCGCTGAACTCCATCCTGATCCTGGGCCAGCAGCTGGCCGAGAACTCGGGCGGCAACCTGAACCCGAAGCAGGTGGATTTCGCCAGGAACATCCACTCAGCGGGCACCGACCTCCTGACGCTCATCAACGACATCCTCGACCTCTCCAAGATCGAATCGGGAACGGTCACTGTCGAAGCCGAGGAAATCACGTTCCAATCGCTGCGCGACACGGTGCAGCGCTCGTTCCACCACGTCGCCGAGTCGAAGACCCTGGGGTTCTCGATCGAGGTCGACAACACCCTGCCGCGCGCGTTCACGAGCGATCCGAAACGCCTCCAGCAGATTCTCAAGAACCTGCTGTCGAACGCGTTCAAGTTCACGTCGCAGGGGCAGGTGTCCATGCGCGTGCAGCACGTCTTCGGCGGGTGGTCGTCGGATCACCCGATCTTGCGTTTCGCGCAGGGCGCGATCGCCATAGAGGTCGCCGACACTGGCATCGGCATTCCTCCCGAAAAGCAGCGGCTGATCTTCGAGGCGTTCCAGCAGGCCGATGCCGGCACCAGCAGAAAGTACGGCGGCACTGGATTGGGCCTTGCGATCAGCCGAGAGCTGGCAACCCTGCTCGGCGGTGAAATCCGCCTGGTGAGCACGCCCGGACGGGGGAGCACCTTCACCTTGTATCTGCCGATGACCTACACCGGTCCGGCTCGCGCCGTAACCGCGCCGGCCACTGGCGTGACGGGCGTCGCCATCGAACGGCGCTCGATGGCGCCGGCGTTGCCGGTGCTCGCCGTCGCGAAGGCGGAAGAGGTTGTCGCCGACGATCGCGAGCACATCGAGCCGGGCGACAACGTCCTGCTGATCATCGACGACGACGCGCATTATGCGCGAGTGCTGCTCGGCCTCGCTCGCGACAAGGGCTTCAAGGGCATCGTCGCCAATCGCGGTGCAGCCGGCATCTCCCTGGCAAAGCAACATCTGCCGACGGCGATCACGCTCGACGTGTTCCTGCCCGACATGCTCGGCTGGACCGTGCTCAACGACCTCAAACTCGATCCGGCGACACGCCACATCCCGGTCCAGATGCTGTCAGTCGAAGAAGAGCGGCAGCACGGCCTGTCGCACGGCGCGTTCTCGTATTTGGTGAAACCGGCGACAACCGAAGATCTCGAACAGGCCTTCGACCGCCTCAAGTCGTACGTCGAGCCGCACCGGAAGCGGTTGCTCATCGTCGAGGACAACGAAATCGAACGGGACAGCGTCGTCGAACTTCTGAAGCATGACGACATCGATGTCGTCGCCGTCGGCACTGCGAGTGAAGCGTTCGACTATCTCGACACCGGGACGGTGGACTGTTGCGTCGTCGATTTGCGGCTGCCCGACATGAACGGACTGGAGATGCTGGAACGGATTCAAAGCGACGACACGCTTCGAGACATTCCCGTCGTCGTGTTTACGGGGAAAGAGCTCTCAGCCGAAGAAGAGGCGCGTCTGAAAGTCGTCTCGAAGAGCATCGTGCTCAAAGACGTGCAGTCGCCCGAGCGCCTGTTCGATGAAACCGCGCTGTTCCTGCACCGTGTCGTCGCGGACCTGCCGGAGCAGAAGCGCAGCCTGCTCGAACGGCTGCACGGCTCGAACGATGTCCTCAAACGCCGCAAGGTCCTCGTCGTCGACGACGACGCGCGGAACATCTTCGCGCTGACGACGGTGCTCGAGAACCAGGAGATGGACGTCCTGAGCGCGACCAATGGCCGGCAGGCGATCGAGATGATCGAGAGCACGCCCGACCTGAGCGTGGTCTTGATGGACATCATGATGCCCGACATGGACGGCTACGAGACGATGCGCGACATTCGCCGTCATTCTGAATTCAGGCTGCTGCCTATCCTGGCGCTCACGGCGAAGGCGATGAAGGGCGACCGCGAAAAGTGTCTGCAGGCCGGGGCCTCCGATTACATCGCGAAGCCGGTCAATACCGACCAGCTGCTCTCGCTCCTCCGGGTGTGGTTGCATCGATGAGGGACGACACGCCGAAGATTCTCATCGTCGACGACCAGCCGCGAAACCTCGACGTGCTCGAGGCGATGCTGGCGGACATGGACTGTGCGTTCGTCCGGGCCACCACGTCCGACGAGGCGCTGCTCGCCATCGTGCGCCACGAATTCGCCGCGCTCGTGCTCGACATCCGCATGCCGGACATGAGCGGGATCGATCTCGCCAAGCTGATCAAACAACGGCGAAGATCGGCCCACGTTCCAATTTTGTTCCTCACCGCGCACTCTTCCAACGACGACGACGTCTTGCGCGGATACGGCGCCGGCGCCGTCGACTACCTGAGCAAACCGATCAACGCGGATATCCTCCGGTCGAAGATCGGCGTGTTCATCGAGCTGTTCAGGAAGACGCGTGCGCTGGCGCAGCTGAACGAGACGCTGCAGAACGAAGTCGAACTGCGTGAGCGCGCGCAGGCCGCGCTGCAGGCCGCCAACGACGACCTCGAACGGCGAGTGCAGGAGCGCACCGCCGCGCTTCACAGGGCGCATCAGGGCGTACGCGAAAACGAACAACGTTTGCAGATGGCGCTCGAGATCGCGCGGATGGCCGCATGGGAGTGGGACCTCGCGGCCGGAACCGTGCGATGTCCACGGACCCCGAAGTCGTGTTTTCATTCCCGACCGGCGCCTTTGGATCGGAGAGGCGGATCCATCGCGTCGTTCATGCGGAAGATCGGCTGCAAGTCGACGCCGCCATTGCAGCCGCGTTGAAGACCGGATCGTACGAAACGCAGTACCGCGCGGTACGTCCGGACGGCACGGCGGTGTGGATTATGGAGCGCGGGCAGCTGTTCGCCGATGCTGACGGCGACCGCGTTGTCGGCATCAGTCGGGACGTGACCGCCGAGAAGCGCGCGACGCTCGAACGCGAGGAACTGCTCAAGCGGGAGCAGGAAGCGCGCGACGAGGCCGAGCGCCAGAGCCGTTTGAAAGACGAATTTCTCGCGACGCTCAGCCACGAACTGCGGACGCCGATGAACGCGATTCTCGGCTGGCTCTCGATCCTCGAGAGCGGCAAGCCGATTCGCGAAGTTCACGCCGTGCTCGCCGTCATCGCGCGAAACGCACAGATTCAAGCGAAGCTCATCGAAGATCTTCTCGACATGAATCGGCTGATGTCCGGAAGCGTGGCGCTCGAGCTGTCGCGCGTGCGGATCGCCACGCTCCTGCAGACCACGATGCAGAGCCTGCAGCCGGCCGCAGACGCGCGCGGGGTCACGTTGATTGCGTCAGTCGATCCGCTGCTCGGCGAGATTTCGGCGGACGCCGTGCGCCTGCAGCAGGTGCTGTGGAACCTCGTGCACAACGCGATCAAGTTCAGCGAGGAAAGCGGTCGGGTCGAGATCTATGTGCAACGTGACGGCGACGCCATGCAATTGGTCGTGAAGGACAACGGTCGGGGCATCTCGTCCGAGTTCCTGCCGCACGTGTTCGAACGCTTTCGGCAGCAGGACGGCTCGACGACGCGCTCGGCGTTCGGGCTCGGTCTCGGCCTGTCCATCGCAAAGCACCTCGTGGAGCTGCACGGCGGAACGATTACCGCGCATAGCGACGGTCCGCTGCAGGGCGCGACGTTCATCGCCCGCATTCCGGATGCGACTCGCGCGATGCCGCCGTTCGAACAATCCGTTCGTCGCACCGGCGCTCCTCAGGTGAGCGAGTCGGCGTGACGCCCCTCTAGGTTTTGTTGTCCTGGTCGTCTTCCAGCGTCTGTTCGAGCACCGTTGCGATTGTCTCCAGATTGGTTTCCTTCGCCAGGACCTCGACTTCCGGCTCGGTCGATGCGACGTCGATGTTCAGCCTCTGACACATCTGATTCAGCAAGCCGAGAATTGCGGTGAGCTCCTGTTCCGCGAGGATGTTCACTTGCAGGTCGAGATGCGCGCGCAGGTCGCTCAATCGGCGAAGATCGCTCTGCGAGATCAGCACGATGCTCGTCAGTACGATTGCCTCGAGCGCCAGCACGAGATTCAGCAGGTTGAACGGCGCCTGATCGAACGCGAAGCGAGTCGTGTTGACGACGACCCATCCCGCGAATAGCGCGAGGTGAAGAACGATGAACGTCGGGCTGCCCGCGACGCGCGTCGCCATCTCGCTCAAACGGTTGATGTGTTTGCGCTCTTCGAGGAGGCGGCGCTCGAGATCCGCGATCGCTTGCACATTCTTGACGACTGGCGGCGGCTCTGACGCGCGTGTTCGACGTGGGCTCATAACCCTGAGTGGTTCGCAAACGTCGCGCCAGGGCGTGCTTCTTGCACAACCCGCGGCATGCACGCGATCAATCGGCGTACGTTTCTCGTGTCGCTCGCAGGAGCGTTCGTTGCGCATCGCGCCGCTGCGGCGTCGGGGCCGCGGGTCATCATGTTGATTCGCCACGGCGAGGACATCGGCCAACGCGATTTCCATTTGAGCCCGCGCGGGTATCAACGCGCAACGGCGCTGCCCAAGCTGTTCGGATCGCGGCTGCCGAAGCCGGAGGTGATTATCGCGAGCCGCGCCACCAAGGGCAGCAATCGACCTGTGGAGACTGTCGAGCCGCTCGCCAGGGCGCTCAATCTGTCAATCGACACACGGTTTCGCGACGACGACTATCGCGCGCTTGCGGACCGGCTCCTGTCTGACGAGCGTTACGATGGAAAAGTCGTGCTCGTATGCTGGCATCACGGCAGCCTTCCGAAGCTGGCCAAAGCGCTCGGCGTGAGCGATGCGCCGAAGTGGCCCGACGGCCAGTTCGATCATGTCTGGGTGATCGAACCGAAGAATCGGAAAGCGCGCTTCGAGGATGTCCACCAAGCGCTGCTCGACGGCGACCGCTAAGTCTGCACCGTCTTGAATTTCTTGATGTTCCACTCCACGTTGGTGCCGTTGTGTCCGTTGAGCTTCTTGATGATCTTCGTCAGCTTCTGCGTCTTGAGATGCAGCGGGAGGGTGACCTCGTAGCGCAGCCGCGCGGGTGACGACCCCCACAGCTCGTAGCGCACGCCGCGCTGACGCAACGCGTGCTCGATCCGAGGACGAAGATCGGCGGCGTCCTTCGCGTCGACAGTGAGATCGAAACGCGCGCGATCCGGCGGTTCGATCGACTCGAGCAGCCAGAGAATCGCGACGACGAACCCGCACGACACTGCGGCAAGCAGGATGAGGCCGCTGCCGACGGCGAGGCCCGCCGCGAGCGCGACGAGCAGCACGCCTGCGTCCTTGGGGTCGTCGATCTTGGCGCGGTATCGGACGAGTCCGGCCGCGCCGACGATCGCGAACGCTCGCGCAAGGCTCTCGGCCACGACGAGCATGATCACGGCGCCCACAATCGCCAGCAGCACCTGGGTCTGGATGACGTGCGACGACCGCGGCACGAGCGATTTGCGGATAGGACGAATCATGCCAAGCGCCGCACCGAGCGCAGCGGCCGTCGGCAGAATGATCAGAGCGTGCTTGATGCTCTGCATCTGCGGCGGAAGTTGCGACAGAAGTTCATACATAGGGGCGTGTTCTCCTAGTTGCCTGGGCAACGCGTGGCGTCGATTTCCGCGCGCTTCGCTTTGAACGCGGTTACCCATTCAGCGATCGTGGCCGGCGGCTCCGAGGTGCCTGGCTTCCGGCTTCGGCGCTCGACGTGGCCGATGGCGAACAGGTCGTTGAGCTGGGCGTCGCTCAACTGATCGAGCAGTCCGGCGAGAAAAGCACGCCCTGGCTCGCTGATCTTCGGGTCCCCCAGCGTCCCGGTGCTGGACTTGCCGAGGTGTCCGACACACTTCTCCTTATCGCGCCAGATTGGCGTTGTGGACCATAGCTCGAAGTTCACGCTCGAGGTGGCGTTGCGATTCAGATAGTTCGCGTGGCCGAACGTGAGGCCGACGTCGTGCACCACGAGAAACGGCTTCGAGCACAGTCCGTCGTCGCTGAGACCGCCCGGCAGACACTGCAGCCGCTGCTGTTCGGCCTTGTTGTCCGTGTGTTGAATGAGAACGGCGAGAAGCTTCAACGCGTCGCGCTGCGACCGCGGCGCTCCGCCTTGGGTGTCGTCGACGAAGTTGAGCTCGGACCAGCTCCAGCCGTCGTGGTCGCCGTGCATTTCGTGCCCCGGCGGCTTCCTCTCAATAGTGGCAACGTCGAACTCATGCGTGTCCTTCGTGCGTCCGCGCTTGTTCCACGGGTCGTCCGAGCAGCCGTGGCACACCACGCGAACCGGGTACGCCGCGTCCGCCCCGAACCCAAGCGCCCAGAGCAGACGCGTCGCGAGCACGCTGCCTTCGACCTCGCCATTGTCGGCGCCGTAGCGCACCTTGACGATTTCGCCGTCCGGCAGCATGCAGTTGAACTTCTTGGAGCTGCCCGTCGGTTTGGACGGGCTGAACTCGCATTCGACGATCTGATCCGGCTGGAACGCGTCCTTGCGAGCCGGACCATTGCGGATGTCCATTTCGCTCACGCGCGTCGGCATCCACACCTGAGCCGTCCTTAAAAACGCCATCCGTTCTTCGTTCGACAGCTTGCGGTGAGGTTTCTCGCCCGATTCCGCTGAGGAAGTGAAGGGGGCGAGGGTGATGGCAAGCGCGGCGAACCAAATGGCAACACGCGGCGTCATTTGTTACAGCGCAAATGCAAGACACTCTCCATAGATGTGTTGCATCCGAGTGACGCTCTACTGCAGGACAGGCCGCAAATCGCGCGACGCCGCTGGCATCATGGTTGGATTACTAAAGGAACAAACGTAGAACCCGACGTTACACACGGAAAGAAGAGGTTCCATGAAACCGTTCGCGAAGCTCGGCCGTAGTTTTGTGCCCGCTGTTACAGTCGCGCTGACACTCGGAGGCTACGGCGTTCAAACCCTCATGGCTGCGCCGGCGACGGCAGCCTCTGCTTCAGCGTTGGCTCGCGTCCACATCGACAACTTCGGCAAGGTCGACGACGACTACTATCGTGGAGCTCAGCCCGAGGGCCGCGACTACGAGGACCTGGCGGCGATCGGCGTCAAGACAGTCATCGACCTGACTCGCGATGGCAAGCGAAACGAAAAGATGTTGGTCGAAAAGGCGGGCATGACGTTCTTCAGGATCCCGCTGACGACGTCAGAGCGGCCGGCGGACGCAGCCGTGAAGCAGTTCTTGTCGATCGTGAACGACCCCTCCAAGCAACCGGTCTATGTTCACTGCCAGGGCGGGCAGCACCGCACAGGCGTGATGACCGCCGTCTATCGCATGACCAAGTACGGCTGGACCGAGACGAAGGCGTACGACGAGATGAAGCAGTACAAATTCGAGACGTTCTTCGGTCATCCCGAACTGCGGAGCTTCGTGCACGACTATTACGAGAAACTGACGCCGGTGACCAGCCCAATCGTGGCCGCCGCCGCGCTGCCCGCGGTGAATGCGGCGCGCCCGGAAGCCGACTAGTCGTCGCTTGACGTGCGGCGTAGCGCTTTGACGGCGCTACGCCGCTTTTTTGTCTGCAGCCGCTGTTCGCGCGCCGTTTTCGTGGGCTTCGTGGCTCGACGACGCGCGGGCTTCTTCGCCGCTCGTTGAATCAAATCGATGAGCCTCTCACGTGCGGATTCGCGATTGCGTTCCTGCGACCGAAACACGCGGCTGTCGATTACCACCGCGCCGTCGGCGTGCAGCCGCCGGCCGGCCATCGCCCGCAGACGCGCCTTCACGTCCTCCGGCAACGCCGAGCGATTCAGATCGAATCGGAGTTCGACGGCGGTGGCGACCTTGTTGACGTTCTGGCCACCGGGTCCTGACGCGCGAACGAATCGTTCGGTGATGTCGTTGTCGTCGATCGAAATGCCTGGGGCGACTGGAATCTGGGCCATCTACATTACTCGTAGAACGCTGGAGCCTTCTTCGTCTTCAGGTTCGCGGCCAGGTCGTGCTGTATCCAGAGTTGCGCGCCGGCCTTTTGCATGAACATATCCAGCGAGGCGCGGGAGGCCGCGGTGGCTTTTGGATCTGCGTCGAACGTCGGGATGCGGTGCAGCGTGCGTTCCTCCGGGTAGTGGTAAAGGTCCCCCGAAATCACGAGCGGTCCGGTTTTCGCGAGCTTCAAGAACAACACCTGGTGACCCGGCGTGTGGCCCGGCGTGAACTTCAGCACGACGGTGCCGTCGCCGAAGACATCGTAGTCGTCCGAGCTGACAATCGTCGTCTTGCTCGACTTCAATCGGGAGTATGTGTCCGGCCGGGTCAGATCGTTCGGCTTGTCGGGAAACATGATGTCGCGCTCCACCTTGCGGACCAGCCAGGTCGCGCCAGCGAACAGGTTGGCGTTGCCCGTGTGGTCGTAGTGGTAATGCGACAGCGCCAGGTAGTTGACGTCGGCCGGCGAGTATCCCGTTTGGGCCAGCTGCGACGCGAGCTTTCGCGACGTCGTCACGAACCGTTCGTTGCCGTTCGGCAGCACGATGCGGTACCGCGTCGTCGTGCCTTCAGCGGTCAGCTCGCTGTCGGGCAGTGCGCCAGCATCCCACATCAAGACGCCTTTCGGATGCACGACCAGATAGGCGGCGATCGACATGTCGGCCATCGCCATCTCCTCGCGCTTCAAACTGAACCGCGACGGATCGCCTCCGTCGAGCTTGCCGCCGTCGAAGACGTACACGCGCAGCGATTTGGGCGCCGGGGGAGCGGCGATTGCCGCGGCGAGACTCAGCGCGAGGACGGAAAGCAGCTTCGTCATAGGTGCGGAGTTTAGCCGATTCGGATAAGCTCCCGCGCATGAAGAACACGCCACGCCTCCTGTTGGCCGCGGCCATCTGCGCCTCCATGGTTTCCTGCAACCGGACGCCGCCGGAACGGCAGGCCGTCATCGATGCGGCCGACGCGATGGGCGGCCGCCAAAAGATTGCCGCAGTCAAGACGCTGACCATCGAAGGAGAAGGTGACGCGCCGAATGTCGGGCAGAACAAGACGCCCGACGGCGAACTGCCGAACTGGAAGGTCACTGAATTCAAGCGGACGATCGATCTCGAGCATCACCGCATGCGCGTCCAGCAGTTGCGCACGGCCCAGTTCCTGTTCGCGAACTCGAACACACAGCGTCAGGCGCAGGGGCTCGACGGCGAAGTGGCCTTCAACCTCAACGAGAGCGGGAAAGCGACGCGCGCCTCCGACTCGGCGATGCGCGATAGGCGCGTCGAGATGTTGCACCACCCACTGGTTATCGTCAGAGAGGCGCTGGAAAACCCGCAAGTGAAGGTGACGGGCGTTCGCGGCGCCGGCAACCAGACCGTCGTCGAACTCGAAACAGGGAAGGACGAACACATCACGCTCGCTCTGGACGCGTCGACGAAGCTGCCCTCGCGCATGACGTCGATGAGTTACAACGCGAACCTGGGCGACGTCGCTATCGACACCGTGTTTGCCGACTACGAGACCGTCGACGGCGTAAAGCTCCCGAAGCGGATTACGACGACGATCGACAAATATCCGCAGTTCGACGTCCGCGTGACGAAGAACACGCTCGACGCGGCGGCGGACGAACTCGCCGCGCCCGAGGCCGTTCGAACGGCCCCGGTGCCGCCGAGCATCGCGCCTGCAACCGTCGCCGTCCAGCCGGTTGGAAAGGGCATCTGGTGGCTCGCGGGCTCAGGCAACCATCGCAGCGTCGTTTTCGAGTTCGACGATCATCTCGTCCTGTTCGAGGTGCCGCTCAATCAGACGCGGTCGAAGGCGGTGATCGACAAGGCGCGGACGTTATCGTCGAAACCGTTGACGCAGGTCATTGTCTCGCATCACCACTTCGATCATTCGGGTGGTCTGCGCGTCGCCGTCGCAGAAGGGCTGACCATCGTCACCTACAAAGACAACATTCCCTTCTTCAAGGAGTTGCTTGCGCGCAAACACTCAATCGTCGCCGACGAACTCGCGCTGCATCCACAGGAGCCGAAGTTCGTGGCGGTTGACGATTCGATGGTCCTCAAGGACAACTCGATGGAGGTGGATCTCTATCATTTGCTCGACAACCCCCGAGAAGGCACGAACCTGTTCGCGTACGTGCCGCGCGACAGAATCCTCGTCCAGGCCGATCTCTACGACTCGACCTGGCAGTTCCACCACTGGGGCGAGAACGTCATCACCAACATCGAACAGATTCGCAAACTGAAGGTGGACAAGCAGGTGCCCGTCCACGGCGAGATTCAGTCGTACGCGGAGATGGTGAAGACGATTCGGTCAGCGCCGAAGGGCTAACGCGGGAGCCTGATCTCGATCTCGGCCGCATAGAGCATCGTCCGGTCGTTGTCGCGGGCCGCCCACTTCATCAGCGTGGCGACGCTCGGTTTGACCTTCGCGTCGAACACGGTGTTTCCGTTCGCGACCACTTTGATTGGCTGCGCGAGATCGAATGCGTCGGGCGAGACGAGCAGCGTGAACTCCGCGACGCCGCGCGTCGACGCGTCGATGGTGTTTCCAGTTCGAACGAGATCCACGCGGCCCGATCGCTGGCGATGCTCGAACAGCGGCGCTGCCAAGATGTCTGCGGAGCTGTACTCGTTCGCGTCCGGCAAGTGCTTGACGTCGCTCGCCGACTTTCCGAGTTTGGTGATGACGAGCCAGTGCGCGCGGCCGTGAGCGACGTCGGACGTTTCCCAGGTGAGCCGTGCCGGAGACGGATCGCGCGGATGTTCGGCCACGAATCGCTCGAATGAGTCCTTGACGTCCGGCCACCATGCCGTGTTGTGCTCGCCTTGAGGCTGCGGCTGGTAGTCGATGGCGACGCCGGACTTCTTCAGATGCAGCACGTACGGCTCGACGGCCGAGATCGGGTAAAGCCGATCGCGCCCGCCGTTGATCACGTAGAACGGTTTGTTGCGCAGGTTGTTCGGGTAGAGTTCGTCGCGGATGCCGGTGTCGGGGTTGGCCAGCACCATGATGAAGCCGTTCAGCGGAAGGAAGCTGGCGAACGGCGTCGACTCGCGCATGGCCACGTAGTACGCGCCCGTCGCGCCGTCCGACACTCCCGAGACGACGACGTGGTTTTCGTCGACGTTGTAAGTCCGCTTCAGCGAGTCGACGATGGTCGACAGGTTCAGTACCTGGTCTTCGCTCCACCACGGCGCGTCGGTCCATCCGTACGGCAGCACGTAAATCTGCTCGGTGTCGCCGGCCAAATTGCCGATATTTCCCGAGTTCCGCGGTTGGTTCGTCGAACGGCCCATCACGCCACCGTGGAGTTGGAACCGGACCTGGTAGCGCTTCGCCGGGTCGTAGCTTGCGGGAACGTTGACGGCGTAGTAGTGCTCGACCTTGTCGTCCGTCTTGTTCGTCATCATGACGACGCCCGTCTTTTGCGCCGAGTAGGCGCGGCCGCGCTTGAGCTGTATCAGGGCGTCGTCGTACGTGACCCCCGTCTTCAGCACGGCGTCGACGAGCTTGGTTGCCTCCGACGGCGAGCGGGCGTCCCAGAACTTCTGAAACGCCGCCTCGCCGGGCGACGGCGACTGCGAAGCGAGCAGGGGCACCGCCGATGCGGCGAGTGCGAGCAGCGCGAGACGGAGCAGCTTCATGGCGCGAGTATAGTACTGTAGGCCCGAGTTGCTGCCGTAGTGTCCGCCTTTTGCCGGGCATCGCAGTCCACCTGAACGTGGACACACCGACACGACGAGCCGCCAGAGGAAACAATGTCCAGTACAGCAGCTGTCTCACCGCCTGCGGTCGCGCGCGTGCCGCTTTGGATTAACGGCCAGGCCGCGACGTCGAACAGCGGGCGATTCGGAGAGGTCACCAATCCGTCGACCGGCGAAGTGATTCGCTCGGTGCCGTTCGCGAATGCCGCCGACGTGGACGCGGCCGTGAAAGCGGCGTCTGCAGCCTTTCCCGCGTGGCGAGACACGCCGGTCGTCCGCCGCGCGCGCGTGCTGAACAAATTCCGCGAGCTCATTGAGAAGCATCAGAAGGAACTCGCCGCCTTGATCAGCGAGGAGCACGGCAAGGTGTTTCTCGATGCCATGGGCTCGGTTCAGCGCGGCCTCGAGGTAATCGAGTTCGCCGTCGGCGCGCCCGAACTTCTCAAAGGCGCCTACTCCGAGCAGGTCGGGCGCGGCGTCGACGCGCATTCACGCCTGCAGCCGCTCGGCGTCTGCGCCGGCATCACGCCGTTTAACTTTCCCGCCATGGTCCCGATGTGGATGTTCCCGATGGCGCTGGCCTGCGGCAACACGTTCATCTTGAAGCCGTCCGAAAAAGATCCCTCGGCGAGCATCCGCATGGCGGAACTCCTCAAAGAGGCGGGGCTCCCCGACGGCGTGTTGAACGTCGTCCACGGCGACAAGGAAGCCGTCGATGCCATCCTGCATCATCCGGACGTCAAGGCGGTGTCGTTCGTCGGATCGACCCCGATCGCGAAATACATTTATGCGACCGCCGCTGCCAACGGGAAGCGCGTGCAGGCGCTCGGCGGCGCGAAGAATCACGCCGTTGTCCTGCCTGACGCGGATCTCGATTTCACCGTCGACGCCCTGATGGGCGCGGCCTACGGATCGGCCGGCGAACGGTGCATGGCGATTTCCGCGGTCGTCGCGGTCGGGGCGGCGGCGGATCCGCTCGTCGCGAAAATCTCGGCAAAGGCGAAGCAGTTGAAGATCGGTCCGGGCGCCGCCGACGGCATGGACATGGGGCCGCTGGTGACATCCGCCCACCGCGATCGCGTGAAAGGCTACATCGACACCGGCGTCGCTGAAGGCGCGTCGCTTGTCGTCGACGGCCGCGGGCTGAAAATCGCGGGCTACGAAAACGGATTCTTTCTCGGGCCGACGCTGTTCGACCGCGTGACACCCGAGATGTCGATCTATCGCGACGAGATCTTCGGCCCCGTGCTCGTCGTCGTGCGGGCGAGCTCGCTCGACGACGCCATCGCGATCGTGAACAGGAATCCATACGGCAACGGCACCGCGATCTTCACGAGTTCGGGGGCCGCGGCGCGGCGGTACGAGGACGAGATCGAAGTTGGAATGGTCGGCGTCAACGTCGCCATTCCGGTACCGATGGCGTTCTTTTCGTTCGGCGGATGGAAGCAGTCGCTGTTCGGCGACCTCCATGTCTACGGACCCGAAGGCATCGCCTTCTACACGCGCACGAAAGCGATTACGACGCGATGGCCGGCAACCAACGCGGTGTCCGCTGGCTTCCACATGCCGACGGCCGGATGACGACGATCACCGCAAAGCACGCCGAATGCGCAGAGTTTCGATTCGTCAGAGAGATTTGTGCGAGTGTGGCGTCCGCCGCGGTCATCGTCGTCGTTGTTGCCACGATTGCCATTCGGGCACAGGCGCCCGAACTGCAAACCGAGAGCGTGTGGAGCTGCCCCGTCCACGCGATCGTCAACGAACAGAATCCCGGAAAGTGCCCGGTGTGCCGCCGCGATCTGGTGCTCGTCACGGCGACTGTCACGTGGACATGCGCCGAGCATCCTGAGATCGATCGCCCCGTCCGGGGCAAGTGTGCGGACGGCTCGCTGATGGAGAAGCGGTACACCCAGTCCACTCACGCCAACCACAACCCGCGGCACGGCGGCCTGTTCTTCATGGCGCCCGACCTCTGGCATCACCTGGAAGGCGCGTATGTGGACGACATGATGCGAATCTATCTGTACGACGACTACACGAAGCCGCTGCCTCCGGAACTGCGAAACGCGGTGACGGGGCGCATCGTCACGAAAGAGACGTTCGATCCGGCTACGCGAACGACCAAGGAGATCACGGTCTTCCCGCTGAAGGTTGCGGCCGACGGCGAGTACCTCGAGGCGCGCGTGGGACGGCTGAAGTTTCCCGCCGAGATGACGGCGAAGCTGCGCTTCACCAAAGGTGGCGACGAATATCGCTTCGATTTCACGTTCGCGGAGTACTCGGTCGACAAGACGTCCGGACCCGCCGACCCTGTGTCGCTGTTCGAAGTGCCCGACGATGCCGTTCAGGTGCGACGGCTGCTTGCGGAGCGCGTCGCCCACATTGGCGAACTGGTGAGGAAAGGCGCCTTCGGCGAAGTGTGGGTGCCGGCGTTTCAAGCGAAGGATCTCGGGCTCGCACTCGACGTGCAGACGCCGCAGCTGCCTGCTGAACGACGCCTGCAGGCGCGAAGCGCGATCGACCGTCTCGTCCGCGCCGCATGGGCGCTCGATGCCGCTGGCGACACTGGCAACCGCAGCGACGTGGAAGAGGCCTACCGCGGTCTCGCCGACGCCTCGAAAGAGATCGAGCGACTGTTCAGCGCGCTGCCGGTGAAAGCAGGCGTGGCGCGATGAGGCATCTCGGGTTGACAGTCGCGATTGTGGCCTTAGCGTTCGCCGTCGCGCCCCTGGGCGCGCACAAGCCCGTCACGTCGAAGTACACCTTTTCGGAAGACGTCTATCCCATCGTCAAGGAGCATTGCGGCGGCTGTCACGTCACGGGCGGCATCGCACCGATGTCGCTGCTGACGTACGAAGACGCGCGCCCATGGGCCGAGTCGATCCGTCTGGAGTTGACGAGCGGTCACATGCCTCCGTGGTACGGCGATCCCGGCGTCGCGCCCCTGCGCGATGTTCACAAGCTCTCGCCTCGAGATCTTGACGTCGTGCTGACGTGGGTCACCGGCGGAACGCCTCCGGGTCCGCCGGCGAAGAACGCGCCGGGAGTGGCGCGGCGTTCGTGGACGAAAGGGAAGCCCGACGTACTGCTGCAAGTGCCGGCGTCCGTCACGCTCGCCGCGGACAAGACAGAGGACACACGCGAGTTCGTGCTTCGCGACGACAACGATCGCGATCGCATGATCGCGTTCGCGGATTTACTGCCGGGGAACCCGTCGATCGTCCACGATGCGATGATCTTCTCTCGACAACCTGGCGCCGCTGAACCCGCCGCGGTCTTCAGCATGTGGGTGCCGGGAAGCTCGCCCTTGGCGCCGTCATCGGGTCTGGCGTTTCTCTGGCGGGCACACGAGCAGCTCGTCGTCCGAATCCATTTCAAGAAGAACTGGAAGCTCGAAAACAAGACGGCGTCCGATCGGAGCGCTGTCGGGCTCTATCTGATGAAGTCGCCGGCGCGTGAAATTCGCGGTATCCCGGTTGGCGCAGGCGACGCGCTGAAGGCGCATTTTCAGGCGGTCGCCGTTCGCGTCGCCGGCGGCAGCAGGGAGGTTCCCATCCGCGTCGACGCAATTCGACCAGACGGCACGCGTCTTACAATCGCCGGCTTCGTCGCTCGGTCTGGATGGGACCGCCGCTATTGGCTCGCGCGTCCCGTGGACTTGCCCGCGGGTACACGGATTGACATCGATCGTTCAGCGGGCGCGAACGTGCAGATCTGGCTCGACGCGTCGACGATCTAGCGGCGGCCACATGTTACGATCGAGCACCGCATGGCCACATGTCCCAAGTGCATGGGCTTCCTCGACGAGGGGCACCGATGTCCTGGCGGCGTGTGGGCGCGCCTCAGCAAGGCGATGCTGACGGTGGGCGTCGGCGCCGCGGTCGGAGTGTTGTTCGTGTACGCGATCGAGGATCGTCCGCTGGCCGGCCTCGTGCTCGCGAGCGCAGCGCTCGGCGCGGTGCTCGCGATGGCCATCCGGCAGGCGATCGGCGTGCGATAGCGCACATTGTGCGGGTGATACCAAAAACGCACATTCGCACACACCGCACGCCGGGCCAATCCCACTAAATCCCCCTGAATTCGCAACTGTCTGCCGGGCATGTTTCTTGGACCCTCGGCGACAGATGTCCCTTCACTCCACTGCACCAGCGGCGTCCCCGGCATGGCCTTCGCCATCTCCGTCGCTCCTAGTGGTCGACGACGAAGAACCCGTGCTCCATCTGATTGAGAAGATCGCGCAGAAGGCCGGCTATCAGGTAACGACGTGTGCGAGTGGTAGCGACGCGCTGCGGATGCTCGCGCGGAAGCCAGCCGATCTCGCGATGGTCGACCTGCGGATGCCGGACGTGAACGGACTGGACTTGCTGCGCGACATCCGCCGTGCGGTGCCCGCCTGTGAAGTGATTCTCATGACCGGGCACGCCGGCGTCGACAGCGCGGTCGAAGCGATTAAACGAGGCGCGCGCGAGTACTTGACCAAGCCGTTCGACTTCGTGCGCCTCGGCAAGGCGCTTGCCGACGTCCGAACGGATCTGATGCGGCGCGCGCAAGTCGTCGCCCTCGAAGGCGCCGTCGCGCGCGAGCTGGAGTTCTGCGGCATGTTGGGACGCAGCCCCGCGATGCAGGAGGTGTTCAGCCTCATCCAGCGCCTCGCGCCTCACGCGAAATCCGTGCTGCTGAACGGGGAAACCGGCACGGGAAAGGAGCTCGCGGCACGAGCTTTCCACCAAACCGGTCCTCGGCGCGCGCGGCCGTTCCTCACCGTGAATTGCTCCGCGGTCGTCGACACGCTGTTTGAAAGCGAGCTGTTCGGCCACGTCCGAGGAGCGTTCACCGGCGCCGTCGATTCGAAAGCGGGCCTGTTCGAAGCGGCGCAAGGCGGCACGCTCTTCCTCGACGAAGTGGGCGAGCTTCCGCTGCCGGTGCAGGCCAAGCTGCTGCGAACGCTCGAATTCGGGGAGGTGCAGCGCGTCGGATCGCTCGAGACGAATCAGGTCGACGTCGTCATCGTCGCCGCGACCAACCGGGATCTCCGCGCCGACGTCGCCGCCGGACGCTTTCGCGGCGATCTCTTTTACCGTCTCAACGTCGTCGAACTGACGCTGCCGCCGCTCCGCGATCGGCGTGAAGACATTCCGTACTTGACGGCTGCGTTCATGGGGGAGTGCGCGAAACGCATCCACAAGCCGCTGACGGCAGTTACTCCTGCCGCCGAGAAGCTGCTGCTGCAGGCGCCCTGGGGCGGCAATGTCCGCGAACTCAGAAACGTCGTCGAACGCGCGTGCATGTTCGCGGATGGCAGTGTCCTGACGGAGCGGGAGATCGCGGCGAGCCTCGGTCCGTCGGGGCCTTTGCCGCGAGCGGCGATCGACGCCGTGTCGGCCGCGCCGGCCGCGCGGCCGTCGTCTGCCCTGCAGGACGTCGAGCGCGGGCACATCGTCGACGTGCTGCGGCGCGTCAACGGCAACCGGATGGCCGCCGCTAAAGTGCTCGGCATCAGCCGGCGCGCGCTGTACCGGCGGCTCGATCGGCATCACATCACGGATCTGTCGTGACCAACCGCCCCATGATCAATGGGCAGAACGCGCTGCCGCCGACCACGGCCTTCGGCGTCATCAAGGGCTTCGTGTCGCGGCTGAGAAAGCCGTCGATACCGAAAGGTCCCGTGCTCGTCGTCGATGACGAGGAGGCGGTGCTGCGGTTTGTCGAGCGCGTGCTTCGAGAGTCCGGCTACAAAACAGTCGCCGCGACCAGCGGGGCCGAGGCGATTGAGGTCGCCAGGCGAGAGGGTCCACTCGGCGGACTAGTGACGGACCTGATGATGCCGGGGATGACCGGCGACGAGCTCGCGCGTCAGCTGCGTCAGTTTGAACCGCAGCTGAAGGTGCTCTACCTCACCGGCTACAGCGACCGCCTGTTCAGAGAGAAGACGACGCTTTGGGCAGATGAAGCGTTTCTCGAGAAGCCGTGTTCGGTGAAGGGCCTGCGCGAGGCCGTGTCATTGCTACTGTTTGGGACCCTCGCGGCGGCGTCGTGAGCAGGTCCGCCTAAAGGCGGACACTACCGTAGCGTCGGTATGCGCGCCAGTCGCGCTGTAGTGTCCTCCTTCAGGCGGACCATTCGTTGGTAGCTTCGCGGTCTCATCGGTAGTGCCGCCTTTAAGCGGACCATTCGACGGTGCGTTCGACGGCCGCAGCGGTAGTGTCCGCCTTTAGGCGGACCATTCGACGGTGCGTTCGACGATCGCATCGGTAGTGTCCGCCTTCAGGCGGACCATTCGTCGGAGGGCTCGACGGTCGCATCGGTAGTGTCCGCCTTTAGGCGGACCATTAACCTCCGCGAGTGTGCATCTCCAAGTGCGGATCCTTCTTCAGCGAGTTGACCGGCACGAACGCGCGTCGATCGCCGATCGCCAGGCGGTCTTCGGCACCGCGATCGGCACGACCCGTCCAGCCGCCTCGAATCATCGCGGAAATCTGATCTGAAGTCGCGCCGCTTCTCAACGGCCCGCGCAGGTCGAGCCCGCGCGCCGCGTAGAGGCACAAGTACCACATCCCGTCGGCCGTAAGCCGGCTGCGGTCGCACGTCGCGCAGAACGGCTGCGTCGTCGAGGAGATGATGCCGAACGTGGTCCCGTCGGGAAGCTGATAACGATCGGCTGGAGCGGACGAGTGTTCGTCGATCGCTTCCACCGAGCCGTAGCGGGCGGCGAACCGCGCGAGCATGTCGCGGCGCGACAGCACTCGCTCCGGCCCCCACCGCGTGGCGCCGCCGACGTCCATGTATTCGATGAACCGCACTTCGGCGCGTAGCTGCTTGCCGTAGTCGATGAGATCGAAAAGCTCGTCGTCATTGACGCCGTTGATCACGACGGTGTCGATCTTGAACCCCCCTGGGAACGCGCGTTGCGCCGCGCGCATGCCTTCCTGTACGCGAGCGAACTCGTCGGAACGCGTCAGCGCCTTGAAACGATCGGGCCGCAACGTATCGAGGCTGACGGTGATGCGACGAAGGCCCGCCGAGACGAGGCCATCGATCTGATCGGCCAGGAGAATGCCGTTGGTCGTCAGCGCGATGTCGTTCAAACCAGGTTTCCCGGCGAGCATGCGAACGAGCGTCGACAGATTGCGGCGGAGCAGTGGCTCGCCGCCGGTGAGGCGCACGCGATCGACGCCGAGCTGAATGAAGACGTCCACGAGCGCGGAGATCTCTTCGAAATGAAGCAGGTCCTCGCGCGGCAGCCACTGATACTCGTCCTCGGGCATGCAGTATTCACACCGCAGGTTGCAGCGGTCGGTCACCGACAACCGAAGATTTCGGAGAGGACGGCCGAGAGTGTCGCTGATCACTATCTCAATCTTATGACACTCCTCGACTCCGCTCCGGATGGCTTGGGCGAAGTCGAAGGACGCTGGGCCGCGATGCGATCTGCCCGGCAAACTGCGCGTCGTATCGTCCAGGCACCGGTGTCCCGCACGATGGACAGCCACCGCTCGACGTGACGCGATAGTCGCGAATGCGGTAGCCGGTCCGCGCGATCAAGGTGTCGCCACATGAGGCGCACCTTGTGGCTTCGAGTCGGCCGACCTGGCCGGGCAGGTTGCCCGCGTAGACGAACCTCAACCCGGACCGATGGCCGATATCGGCAGCTCGCAGCAGCATCTCCGACGTCGTATCCGGCGTCTCGTTCATCTTGTAATCGCCGTGGAACACCGTCACATGCCAAGGAATATCCGGCGACACGCTCGCGACGAACTCAGTAAGACGGGTCAGCTCGTCCACCGAGTCGTTGAATCCGGGAATCACCAGCGTCACGATTTCCACCCAGACGTCCATCGCATGGAGCCTGCGAATCGTGTCGAGAATCGGCGCAATCCGTCCGCCGAGCTCGCGATAGTGGCGATCGTCGAAACTCTTGAGATCGACCTTGTACAGATCGATCCAGGGCCGCAGGTAATCGAGCACACGAGGCGTGCCGTTGCCGTTCGAGACAAACCCGGTGCTCAGGCCCGCGGCTTTCGCTTCTTTGAACACCGCCACTGCCCATTCGCTGGTGATGAGCGGTTCGTTGTAGGTGCTCACGATCACGCGCGCACCGGACCGAACGGCGTCGCGCACCATCGCCTCAGGTGATGCATGCATCGGAGCGGCGACGGCCGCCGGATCGCGCAGCGCCTGCGACGTCACCCAGTTCTGGCAGTACCCGCAATGCAGATCGCAGCCGAGCATACCGAAGCTATACGCGAGCGCACCGGGATAGGCATGGAAGAACGGCTTCTTTTCGATTGGATCGCACTGCACGCCGCCGACATAGCCCCATGGCACTCGCAGCCGACCGCCATCGTTGAAACGCACTTTACACACGCCGACCGCGCCCTCCGGAATCGGGCACTCGTGTCCACACGCGTAGCAGCGCAGCCGTCCGTCTGACAGCACGTCGTACAACTCGCCCTCGCGCGTTTCGCGCGCTAATAGATCGGCCAGCGTGCGCATTCCTTGAGTATTGTAGCTGCCATGTTCGGATTGCCGCGCGCCGTCTGGTTGCTCGGATGGGTGAGCCTCGCCACCGATGCAGCCAGCGAGTCGATCTATCCACTCTTGCCGTTTTTTCTGACGAATGTCTTGCGCGCCGGTGCGCTGTCGCTTGGCGTCATCGAGGGCGCGGCCGAGGCGGTGAACAGCCTGCTGAAGATTCTGTCCGGACGGCAGGCGGACAAGTCGCGAACGAAGCGGCCGTTGGTGCTGCTGGGCTATAGCGTGTCGTCGGCGGCGAAACCGTTCATCGCACTCGTCACCGGCCCAGTCCAAGTGTTCGTCGTCCGCATTCTCGATCGGTTGGGAAAGGGCATCCGCGGCGCTCCACGCGACGCGATGCTCGCCGCATGGGCGACAAGCGGCAATCGCGGCCGTGTCTACGGCGTGCATCAGGCAATGGACAACCTGGGCGCCGTTGTCGGTCCTGCGTTGGCGACGCTCTTTCTGGTCTTCTATCCAGGTCGCTACCGCACGCTGTTCGCACTGACGATCGTTCCCGGCGCGATTTCGGTCCTGCTCATCTTGCTGGTGCCAGAGCGCGACGACGCCTCGAGTGTCCGGGTGAAGGCGGACACGACCGACGACAAGACGACGCGCCTGCCCGCGCGGTTCACGCGTTTCATGGTGATTCTGAGCATCTTTTCGCTCGGGAATTCGACCGACGCGTTTCTCCTTCTTCGGCTGACGGACGCGGCGGGCAGCGCGACGTACGTTCCCCTGATGTGGGCCGGCATCCACGTCGTGAAGTCGGCGGTGTCGTTCGTCAGCGGCGGCTGGTCGGATCGCGTCGGCCGGCGGGCCGTGATTGCGACCGGGTGGATCGTCTACGCCGTCGTGTACGCAGGCTTCGCATTCAGCTCGAGTCTCTCGGCGCTGCTCACGTGGTTCATCGTGTACGGCTTCTACTTCGGTTTTGCAGAGGGAACAGAGAAGGCGCTGGTCGCGGATCTCGCGCCCGCGTCGCGTCGCGGTACGGCATTCGGCGTCTACAACGCCGTCGTCGGACTCGGAGCGTTGACGGCGAGCGTCGTCTTCGGCGTGCTCTGGAAGCTGTTCGGCGCCCCGATCGCATTCGGCGTCGGCGCCTCGTTGGCGTTCGTCGCCACGGCGCTGCTTTTCGTCGCGTTATGATTACAGACAAATGCGACGAATTCTCGTCACCAACGACGACGGGTATCGATCCGAAGGAATACTCGCCCTTGCCGACGCGCTGCGGCCGTTCGGCGACGTGACGATCGTGGCGCCGATGACGGAAGCGAGCGCCATCGGGCACGCGCTCACGCTCAGACATCCGCTTCGGCTCGAGCACATCGCCGACAAGCTGTTCGCCGTCGACGGCACGCCGACCGACTGCGTCAACATTGCCGTGACGCAGATTTTTCGCGGCCTCCCGGATCTCGTCGCGTCGGGGATCAACAAAGGCTGGAATCTCGGCGACGACGTCACCTACTCGGGAACCGTGTCTGGCGCGCTCGAGGCCGCATTGCTCGGGATTCCGGCGATGGCGGTGTCGCTTCGCTTCTCCCGCGCGTTCGACTTCAGCCATGCCGCGCGGGCGTCGGCGGCACTTGCGGAATCGCTATTCGACGCGCCCCTGCCGTCACGCACCTTTCTTAACGTCAACGTTCCGAAGGGCGAACCCAAGGGGTATCGCGTAACGGTGCAAGCCAAGCGCAACCACATCACGTCAGTGGCGGAGCGCCACGATCCGAAAGGGCGGCCGTATTACTGGATTGAAGAGGGACAGGACACCTGGCATCCGCACGATCGATCGGACTATCAGGCCGTGCAGGACGGCTACGTCTCGGTGACGCCGCTGCACCCGGATCTCACGGCGCATCAGTCGCTTTCGGCGGTCGAACAGCTATCCTTCGATGCAGCCGCTAGGGTAAGATAAACGCTCCTCACGCTTCGGGTCGGGGCGTGGCTCAGCCTGGTAGAGCACTCGGTTCGGGACCGAGGGGTCGGAGGTTCGAATCCTCTCGCCCCGACCATTTTCCTCAGCAAAATCAGTCAGATTTGTGGTGGCATGTGGGTTGCTGAGGTGCGTTGTTGTTCGGCGTTGAGCACAATCTGAGCACAGCCAGGCCCACCCAACTCGGGTGGGCTTTTTTCTTTGGCGTCAGTGGTCCGCGCTGATTAGGCGCTGCGCTTCGAACCGAGCAGGTCGCCCACGACGAGGCGGAGCGCGTTGATGAGGACCGACGCCGTCGCACGTAGGACATACCAGCGGCGCAGCCAGATCGGTGTTTCAGCTGTGAGCAGTCCAAACCGCTCGATGTAGTCGCCAACTTCTTCGCTGTCGATTCTCGCTGAAAGTAGCGCCCCAAGATGCTCAAGGAAGGAAGACTCGCGCTGTGATGGACCGGGTTTCGCCGGACGCTTAGCACCGACACCCACTTGCGGATTCGGCACCTCTGAAGGCCTCCGGCCTTCTTGCGAAATCAACACCTCGTTCAGTTGGACGGAGCGGCCGTTGGAGAATACGAGACGGCCATCGGTAAACAGCACAGGAGGCTTGTCTTCGTCGAAGCGAGCAACAAAACGGGGCGTAACGTGCTCAGGGCTCCGATTGAGATTCTCGATTTCTGTATCGTCCAAGTCTCTAAGGCTCAACGACGACGCTCCAGAGTCCCCAACGCTCTTCCACCTTTCGAAAACAATGAATCTCTGTTTCGCGGCCATTGGCTCAACTCGCCTGCTTTTTCCCAAGCGCCTTCATCGCGTAGCCGACAGCGTTGATGCCGGTCCAAAAAATCGCAGCGATAAGGCGGATAACGACCTTGAACCGCTGGCCGCTGTCGATTCGTGTTCTGATGTCCTCGAGATAATCGCCAATCTCTTCGTTCGAAATGTGAATCGGCAGAAACACACTCCACACGTCCATCAATGAATTGGCATACCGCCGTAATCTTTCTCGGCCGCTATCCCCCTCAATCGTTTTATCCCCAGTCGAACAATCTTCCCAGAACACGAGGGCGTATTTGCTAGTGACGGCGCATTTCAGTCCAAGTTGGATGAAGTCGTTCGACATCACATCATTCCCAACGCCGGTTTCAGCAAGCCGAGAATCGCCCGAGCATCTTGCCGCGCCGCTCTCTGGCCAGCCGCGGTGATGCGGTAGTAACGACGAGGACGTCCGTTCCGCTCGCGGAGGGGAGGGCCGTCGTAGCTTTCCAGTAACCCTTCGGCTTCGAGATCTCGCAGTGCGGGGTAGACACGCCCTTGTGGGATTTTGACCTGGCCGTTAGTCAACTTCTTGACCCGTTCGATGATTTCCAATCCGTAGCTCTCGCCGTGGGTGAAGGCTTGCAGCAAGGCGAGACGTGTATCGATGTTCATCGAGGCGATGATATTCTCAGAATATGAGGAAAGTCAAATCCTCAGAAACTGAGAAAAACGGTTCTGAACCGGGAGACTGACCATGACCAGCCGTCGGGGAGTTGCGGGCTTTCTTGGCACCGTCTGGTGCTCCATTCCGACGCGATGGCTCCCAATTCGAGTTGACAAGCGTGACTGTTTGAACCGAAGCTAATCGTCGCCTTCGACTCGCTGTGAGTCGAACGAGTTGAGAGCACGCTGCTCCGCTTCCCGCGTGGAGTGAAAGCCGCCGACTCTGTCGCGCTTGGACGGGGTAAGGGGTGGCCGATGCACATCACAACAAAACAGGACGACGACTACGATCCCCCTTCCGGCGTTCTACGCTGGTTGGTGTCTTGCGACGAATCAGGCGTCCATGGCTCACCGTGTTACGGATTCGGCACGCTCTGGATGCGTTGGCAACGTCGTGGCGACATTCTGCAACTGATTCGCACGCTGCGCACCAGTCACCGGTATCGAGACGAGATCAAGTGGAATCACGTCAAGCGGAACTCCTTAGCATTCTACAAACAGTTAGTGGAGGAGTTTTTCAAAGCGCCATGGCTCGGGTTTCACTGTCTAGTTGTGCGACGGTCCGTGGTAAAGCGCGAGCTACATGCCAGCTGGGACGAGGCACGTCAAAAGCATTTTGGAATGCTCCTGAGGACCAAGATTTCGGGCTGCATCAAAACCCACGCACCTCGCGAGCAGACGGTGAGGGTGTATCTCGATCCACTGCACTCGTCGTATTCGAAGGCTTCCGAGGTGCTTGAGAAAATCACGCAAGCCACCCTCAGACGTTCGCACTCCAATGTGCAAGTCGAAGGCGCATTTGAGCGCGACTCGAAGGACACTCCGACCATTCAGCTGTGCGACGTCTTGCTGGGAGCAGTGATGTCAGAGTGGGATCGTGAGCCAGCGAGTGGGGCAAAAGGGGAGTTGAGAAGATTCGTGGCTGCCCATCTCGGATGGGAAAACCTTCGAGCAGACACCCTTCCACGCGAGCGCAAGTTCAACATCTGGATGTTTCACGACCCAGAACAGGGTGTCCGGGCGGCAAAAACCCGTGACGTGACGCTCCGATATGCATTGCCTCCAAGACCATAGGACGTGAGTCTTTTTCGACTGACTGCTGAAGGGCTTGCCGTTGTGGCCGCTATCATTGTGTCTAGGGCGATACAGAGGAAGAAGTGGCGACGCACTAAAAAGGCGGAGTGGGTCGCGCTAGAATCTCGCGAATGATCTTCTCCGGTTGCCGAAGATGAGAGTCATTTGTTTGCGTATCGCAGCGGCCGTCGGGCTGCTCTTGTGGTGTGGAACGTCAATGGCGACTCCGATGCTCGATCAATCGAGTCCTGCGCCCGTCGCAGGCGCGAGCTGGGGTGGAGGACTGGGATGTCCATGTGTGAACCCGGGCGATTACTTCGACGTAGCACAGACATTCACGGCGGGGCGCACCGGAGTCCTGACCGGTGTCGACATCTTCATCAATGCGAGCGTGGGCCTTGGGTTCGTCGAAAGCGATCTTCTCTTTGACATCCGACCGACTGTCGGTGGCCTGCCACTCGCTGCGAATGCCTCGGCGCTCTTCTCTTCTCAGATTTCAAAAGACAGCGTTCCAAATATCGAGACACAGTTCTTTTTCGTCGATCTCGCGAGTGCGCATATCAACGTATCAGTGGGAGAACAGCTGGCCATCGTCCTGAGATCCGAGGGAGGCAACTACGGATTCGGAGGCCAGCCAAACAGTCCGTATCGCGGCGGTGGAATCTACGGCCGCAACGTGCTCAGCAATCCTGCGTGGAGCGGCGATTTTGATCCGTTCAATGGCGATCTCGCCTTTCGAACGTATGTCGAGGACGGGCTTCAACCCGTTCCAGAACGCGGCACGCTTTGGTTATTGACTGCCGCGGTTCCGCTCTACCTGTTGTGGCGGGCCCTGAGTAGATAGCGCGGCTTTAGTCGGAGCGCGTCGAGGTCGCGTCGGCGGTTGACCGATAAAGATAGAACGAGCAGTCCAAGGGGTGGTTTCGCCTACAGCTTACCGGACCGGCGTTCTGATGAACGTCGTGAAATGTGCCCGGCCTTCCGAGCCTCCCCATCACTTGAATAGCTGTGGCGATCAAGACATGCTCAACCGCATGAGCAACGCGCGCGTGTTCATCAGCTATGTGCATGAAGACAAGGAGGTCGCGGAGGCAGTCCAGGTCCTACTCTCGTCCGTTCTAAACCTAAAGGAAGGCGTTTTTCTTTCAGCCGACGAAACACAGGTGCTTGCCAGGCGCCGTTTCCTGAGGCGTCAGCGCCACATTCGCGGCAGCTGCCTGTTGACGGCGAGTCGCAGCCTCCTTCATTGCTGTTGCTTGTCGTTTGCGGGTAGTCGCGGCCTTGCGCCTTGCGTCCTTGCGTTTTCGTGGTAATGCTGCCTTCTCGCCAGTCGCGACGTTGCGGGTGTGTGCAGCCGTCTTTTGCCGCGGTCTTCGTGTTCTGGATGTGGCCATTCCGTTCGGGTCCTGTCGCTGCAGCAAGAGTGATAGAATGAACTGCTCACACTTCGTGATTCAACTCTGACCTCTGCGTTTTATTTTGTCCGTTCACGCCTTTCTCACGTATGTGACCGAGCCGGAATCAACCTTGGACGCGTCCAGTTCGTAGTAGACGGAGTGTCCGACCATTCGCTGTCCGTCTGCCGACACTTCAGCCAAAACGCACGTATAGCCTACGGATTTCCTTGACCGACCCCGTGTTGTAAAACAGACCAGCCTATCTTTGATTTCGCCAGCGAGGTCTTGGCTGCCGCTCTGCGTAGCTGCTCCAGCGATTGTAAATGTCAGTGTCCCCGACAGACGGTGTGCTGCTTGTATCAAAGCGATTGTTTCATCATCATCAAACCGCTTGCCGTTGGTCGCCGTGTTAACAATCGGGTTTTCAAGTTCCCAGATTCCTGCTACGTCCAACCCTCGATAAACGCGAGCTTCAAACCAGGGCTCGATGATGCGTTTCCACAAAAACGAAAAGCCCAACAGAAGAAGCGCTGTGACGATTCCGCTCACAACACCGATGAGAAGATCACGCGAGAGGTGAGCCAGGGTCAGCTGATCTTGAGCGACAGCCGCCAGTGGCGGTATAAGTGGCGTAGTATTCACATCGGGTCCTTATCGGTCGAGCGGAAAACACGCGCAGGAGTCCCAAAACTATGGTATCGGCATCCAGCTATCGTCTCGACAGGTCCGCCTGAATCTCCGCAAACTGCTCCAAGGCCGCCTTCAAATCCTCAACGATTTCCGCCGCTATTACGTCTGGGTCGGGGAGGTTGTCTGAATCTTCGAGACTCTCATCCCGCAGCCAGAAAATGTCGAGCGAACACTTGTCGCGCTTCACAATCTCGTCGTAGCTGTAGGGACGCCAGCGCCCAGCCGCTGACGCCTCTGACCAGGTGGCGTTGCGGTCGTGGCGATTGTCAGCGCGGTAGCACTCTACGAACTCGTTGAGATCGCCACGCTGAAGCGTGTTCGTCTTCAGAGTGAAGTGTTTGTTGGTGCGCAGGTCGTAAATCCAAACTGTCTTCGTCCAAGGCGTTTCGCTCGCGGGTTTGCGGTCGAAGAACAGCACGTTTGCCTTGACACCCTGCGCGTAGAAGATTCCCGTCGGCAGTCGGAGCAGTGTGTGAACGTCGCATTCCTGAAGGAGCTTCCTCCGCACGGTCTCGCCAGCACCACCTTCGAAGAGCACGTTGTCAGGCACGACAACAGCGGCACGGCCGTTCATCTTCAACAACGTCTTCACATGCTGGACGAAGTTCAGCTGCTTGTTGCTGGTTGACGCCCAGAAATCGTCGCGGACGACCGTCAGCGCCTCCCGCTCCGACTCGCCCTCAGCATTCACCACCAACACGCTCGACTTCTTGCCGAACGGTGGGTTCGTCAGCACCACGTCGAACCGATCACCGGGGTCTGCGCGGAGCGAGTCATCGGCCTTGACCGGCGGGTCGGCCTCGGTGCCAGACGGCCCAATCCCGTGCAGCAGCAGATTCATCGCACACAACCGCACCACGCTGTCGACGATGTCGATGCCGCGAAGCGCATCGAGCTTCAAATGCTTCTTCTGCGCCTTGTCGAGCGTTGGGCCGTGTTTGACGATGTAGTCGTGCGCCGCAAGGAGGAAGCCGCCGGTGCCGCATGCTGGGTCGCAGATCGTTTCGTCTGGCTGCGGGCGGACGACATCCACGATGGCTTGAATCAATGGCCTGGGGGTGAAGTATTGGCCTGCGCCGCCCTTGACGTCCTGCGCATTCTTTTCCAGTAAGCCCTCATACGCATCGCCCTTGACGTCAGCGTCGAGCGAACTCCACTGCGCCTCGTCAATCAGATCGGAGATGAGGCGTTTCAGCTTAGCTGGGTCTTGGATCTTGTTCTGTGCCTTGCGGAAGATGACGCCGAGCATTCCTGGTTGCTTGCCGAGTGTTTCGAGTGTGTGGCGGTAGTGGGTTTCGAGGCCGTCGCCGTCTTTCGAATCGAGCACGGGCCAGTCGTAGCCCTTTGGGATCACCGAGGGCTTGTTCCAGGGCGCTTGGGTTTGCTCGTGCGCCATCTTCAGGAACAGCAGATACGTCAGCTGTTCGACGTAGTCGCCGTAGGAAAGTCCGTCGTCGCGGAGGACGTTGCAGTAGTTCCAGAGCTTTTGGACGATTTGAGAGGAGCCGTTTGCCATTCTCAGACCGCCATCTCGGACGGGGCGCCAGCTGTGGCAGACAGCCTACCGGCGAATGCTGCCCGAAGTGTGGCCGACCGTAGTTGTCCGCATCGGCGTCGTATGCAGTCTACGGCCTTTTCAAGTGCCTCGATCAGCGACAACTGACGCTCGGCTTCCGCAACGATACGAACCTGCTCTGCCCACGGCGGAACCGCCACGGAAAGCGCGGCCACTGATTTGGTATTGAAATGAGTCAACGCGATGCCTACCTTGCCCGCCTTGACGTGCCGCTTGGCCAGAGAGTTCATGTAGTAGCTGCCGTATAGGGGAATGACGCCGAGGGGCTGCTGAATAATCACCAGATCAGCGCAGTTTGCTTCAGGTAGCGTTTCGGGAACAGGACAGGTGACACCTACCGAACCAGAACGAACTACCAGCAGATCGCCTGGGTGCAACGTCGATTTACCAAGTGCTTTGTGAAACTGCTGTGAGATCGAGAGCAATCCTCGAGGGTCGAACCGATTTTCGCGCACGTTTTGAGATCGTAAAAACGGCACGCCCTTCGACACGTATTCCTTCTTCATTTGGCCAACGTGCCCGACCGTCACTCGCACTGACATTTCTTCCCATGTGGCCCATGCCCAGCCAACAGGGAGCGTCGGCAAAAAGGAGGTCTTGAGAGGCGGCGCATGGGGACGTCCCTCGGCGCGGCGTTTGATGCGAACTGCCTCTAATAGTTCGTCTGCGCTCTGATACTGACGCCCCTCCGAGCGGGCAAGGTCGTGTTCTTGAGGCACGAGGCGTCCAATACACGCTGAGTGAAGAACCGCGGCTTTCGCCGTAATCAGCTTCAACGAGACGGCTTCCAACAATCTCTCTGCCACGTCCAATCGTGTGAATTGCTTCTCGATTTTCGCGACGATGCGATCTTGTTCCTCGCGAGGCGGGACGGGGACTTCGAGTTGCTCGAGAAACTGCTCTGGAACTCGAAGCTGTCCCGCGGTGCCGGTCATATGTGCGCGGGCCTCCCGTCGAAGCGATTCCTGGAGGAGGTAATAGAACAGAAACTCGGCGCGAAGAGCAGCGGTTGGACGCACCACATGAAACTCAGTCGAACCAGCTCCTCGACCTGCAATCAATCCTCGGGCGACGACACATTTGCCGTTCTCCATGCAAGGAGTGATCTTGGCAAAGAGGACGTCGCCATCCTCAAACTTCGTGTAGCCCTTTGAGACCTCTGACGCCGCCCGCGCTGCGGAACCCTTCATCTGGCCGGTGCCAGCTTCGACTGCAGCCATCGGCACGAATGAGACCAAATCTGTCGGGGCTGCAGGTGTCGACCATCGGCGTGGGTTGAGTTCGGCTATCGCGGACAGCTTCTCCGCCTTCCAGTTCTGCGGCAAATGGATCACGCAGCCAAGACCTCATTTAACTCGTTCAGCAGCGGCTGCAATCGTTCTCCAAACACTTGATACGCTCGCCCAGCACCGCCTCGCTGCGCGAACGGCGCATACTCAAAATCGTCCATCTCGATTCTCATGCTTGCTGCGACCTGATCGCGAATCAACTCCAGCCACTGCCGCTGTTCAGGGGTGAACCTCACTTCAGCTTGTTCCTGTTGCGCGAGCCAGCGGTTGAAACGTTCGTCAACCGTCTCCTTGTAGGGAACGAGCGCATCATCTCGATGGAGCGCAAATCGCACGAGCGACACCACGTCGGTCACCAATCGTGGCGCTGATGCGCCACGCACACGATCTGCTTCGAGCTTCTCGTAAGCGTTCCACAACAAGTCGGGCGTCCACATGCGTGGTGGCGCTTGGATCACCTCGGCCAATGTCTTGACATCTCTGAACGAAAGCTTCCCGTGTGGCTGCGAGTAGAGCACCTGCAACGCCGTGATTTCGTCTTTGTTGTCCTTGATGAACTGCTCGAACGACTGCACGAGCGCCTTCGCCCGCTCCTTCGCGGCCTCCGAGTGGCCGGCGATGAGCACTTCGTCGTTGCTCACATGATCATAGGTCTGTTCGAGCACTGTGCGGAGGTCGATCAGCCGGTCGCGCAACGCGGGACTTGAAGCGAGCGGCTTCACGGCCTCTGCTTTCAATCGAGTAGCCGCTTCCGCCACCTGGGGATCGGTCGGCGCTTGGTCCGGTGGCAGTCCGAGGTGCTGGCGTGCCGCCTGCACTTGGCGGTCCGCATCAAGCGCGTCGACCAGCCGCGACACGATTTGGTTCAACGTCACGCCCCCCGACGCTTGCTTGATGATGTCGTGCTCGGCTGGGCCGAGGCGCAACGCCATTCGCGACAGGCGACTCGCGATGGACGACAGCACATCATCTTCCGTCGAACCCAGAGCGACTGTTTGGAGCAGCTTCTGGAACGCGACCTGCTTGTGGCGTTCGAGCGGAAACGTATCCGACAGATCGTGTTGGGTAACCCCAACGCAATCGACGATGACGAAGTGGTCCTTGACCTTCGCATCTGGCGTGACGGCCTGGAAGTCCGTCGAGTTGATCACGCGAACGCCGCGCCCCTTCATCTGCTCGAAGAAGTTCCGGCTCTGCACATCGCGCATGAACATCACGATTTCGAGCGGCTTGATGTCTGTGCCCGTCGCGATCATGTCGACGGTGACGACAACTCGTGGGTTGGGGCTGTTGCGGAACGACGACAGCAAATCCTCCGACTTGAGACCACTCGACTTGTAGGTGACCTGCTGGGTCGCAGCGTCGATCACGCGCACAGTCCCTGTCTTGTAAGTGATCTTCTGGCAGAAGTCGTTCCCCTTACCGAACTCCTCGCGCACGATCTGAACAATGTCGTCCGCGTGCGAGTCGTCTTTGGCGTAGATCAGTGTTTTTGGAACAGCCGTCCTCCCCGGAAAGATTTCTGTGAACAGCTTGTCGCGGAATGTGCGGATGACGGTTCGGATTTGATCCTCAGCGACAACGCTTCTGTCGAGATCGTTCGCAGCGTAGCTGAAATCTTCATCGAGCTTCTGCCATCGCTTCTGCCTCGTGGCGCGGTCGCGCTTGCCGATCACTTCTTGCGGGCCGGCCTGGACCGTTGAACCGCCAACCGTAATCTTGGTGCGAATCTCGTAGACGTCGAAGTCGACATTCACCTTGTCTGCGACCGCTTTCTCGTGCGGGTATTCCATGACAAGGTTTTGATTGAAGAACGCGAACGTCTGCTTGGCGGGCGTGGCCGTCAGGCCAATCAGAAAGCTGTCGAAATATTCGAGCACCTGGCGCCACAACGAATAGATCGACCGATGGCACTCGTCGACGAACACCACATCAAACAACTCTGGCGGGTATTGCGCGTTGTAAACGACGGGGACAGGTTCCTTGACCAGCTCGGCGCCGGTATCGAACTGCGAGCCTTCCTCCACCGCCGGGTCGAGGTCGGCATCGCCCTTCAACATCGAATAAAGCCGCTGAATCGTCGTGATGACCACTCTGGCAACGGGGTCGATCTTGTTTGACTGCAGGTGTTGGACGTTATACAGCTCGGTGAACTTTCGACCGTCGTCCGGTGTGCTGTATTGCTGAAACTCCTTCAGTGCCTGTCGTCCGAGATTCCCGCGGTCGACCAGGAAAAGAATGCGCCGCGCTCCGCCGAACTTGATCAACCGATACGCTGCGGTCACAGCGGTGAAGGTCTTCCCGCTACCCGTCGCCATCTGGATGAGGGCTCGCGGACGGTCTGCCGCGAACGACTCTTCGAGCTTCGTGACGGCTTTACGCTGAGCGGGCCACAGTCCCTTTTCATCGAGTGGGGGCATCCCGCGGACACGGGAGCGCAGCGTCGAAACGTGCCCGTCGAGCGGTGGTTCCCTCAGCCAGTCCGCGAGAGTCTCGGGCCGATGGAAGTCGAACACGCGACGGCTGCGTGGCGCGGGGTCGAAGCTGTTTGTAAACCGAGTTTCGCTTCCGGTGCTTTGGTAGAGGAACGGCAGCGGGCGATAGGGCGCGGGAATCTCTGTCGGTAGACCGGTGGCGTATTTCTCGGCCTGCGTCTCAACTCCCGTCAGCGTTTCTCCTTCGCGTTTCGCCTCGATCACCCCCACGGCGCGACCATCGACGTAGAGGAGGTAGTCCGCGAACCCGTGACCCGAGTTGAGCCGGAACTCGCGAATGGCGACACCCCGCCCAGCATGGAGGTTGGCGGCATCCGCGTTCTGCACCTGCCACCCCGCCGCTTCGAGCGAATCGTCAATTCGACGGCGGGCGGCTTTTTCCGGAGTGTCCTGACGGGTCAAGCCGATAGAAGTCTACCGATCCTTCGTCGAATCGAAAAGATCGTCCGTTCCACAAGTAGCGGCGTTGAAACGAACAGCCTATTCACCTCTCCGGAAGACTTTTGAGGTAGTAGCGGTAGCGGCCAAGCCCCAAATCGATTTTGTCAGTTCCGCATAGCCCACTCGCATTACTATCTCTCACGCTCCGGCACACACACAGTTCTGAACAAATTCCTGCGGGCGAGGCATGCATGAAGAGTTTTCATATTCTGAACGTCGCGAGTGCTCTGTCATTTGCTATCGCGATCTCTGCGACTGATGCATCCGCCACACCGGTGAATCAGATTTATGCATTCGCTGGATTCACCAACGGCGACGGCACGACCACACTTCCAATTCAGCACATCGACTCATCATTTGCACCAATGTCGGACGAATGGCGAGGCGGCATGACTTACGGTAATCAGTCGTCCGACGATTTCACCAACGCTTCTGTCGATCTTCAGGGCAAAGCGAGCCCGGGGGTGTTGGGCGTCGCCGCGACTGTCGCAGCAAGCGGCAGAAATTTGTCGCCGCTGGCAATTGCATATGCGATTGCAGGGTTTGAGGACACGCTGACCTTTACAGGCGGTAAAGGTAACGGGACATTCACTCCGATCTTCGAAGTGCACGGGCGGGGAAGCGACAGTGCACAGCTCGCTGGCTTCAATGGACCGGTCGGAAGTTCGACGGTGACCTTGGCAATCAACGAGCATTTGACAGATCCGGGGAACTTCGTAATTGATGCGACGAATTTATCTGTCAATCAGAAAATCATCGGTGCGCCGATCCCGTTCGTATTCGGCGCGCCCGTCGACTTCCTTGCTTGGCTCGAAGCCAGCACTGCGGTTGACTGTGTAACAGTTGACATTGGCGATCAATGCATGGATTGGATCGGCGGTTTTGCCGACAGCCTTTTCAACGACACTGCCACGCTTACCGGCATCGTGGTGACTGATGGATCGGGGGCTCAGATTTCTGATTTCACAATCACTTCAGCGTCCGGCGTGCGGTATTCCGCGAACGGGGTGGCTTTGCCGGCGGCAGTGCCGGAACCCGCGTCAATTTTGTTGTTGGGCACAGGCGTAGTCGGCATGGTGGTGCGACGACGGCGCAAGCTTTGTCGACGCGCCTGAATAAGGATCGATACGGCGCGTCCGAGCCGCGGATAGTCGCGGTGTTGGTGTGCGTCGGACACTTTACTTCGCACAAGAAGACTCAGCCAGCGTCAACCACACCACGACTGCCGGCGCGACGCATACTTTACCGACCGAGCGCCACTCGGGCCACTCGGGCCTGGAAGGGCTCGAAGATTTTCGTGCGGTGATGCGCGTTTTGTATTGAGCCAAGTAGATGCCGTAGTGCAAGTGTTCTACCCTACTGGCTCTTCCGCTGTCGCGCGTCGAGTCAGTGCACGGCGTTGATGGTTGGAGCTGCGGCGCTGGAGTGCTATCGCCCTTTAACCTTCGTGGTGGTGTCGCCGAACTTCCTGGCCGTCAAGGCCGATTGAGGCATGGTGGCGAGGGCTGGTCGCTGTCTATGGCGTGCGTGTGCGCTCTCGCTTTACACACGCGTCATTCGACATCACCAGCACCGACAACTGCCCGTTGTCCATGGGTTTTAGTTGCAGACGGAGACAGCGCCCATAGGCATCGCGGAAGTAGATCGCGGTGTCGGTGAAGGGGGTGCCTGGTTGGTTTTGGGGCGTGCGATGCCCAGAGACGGTCTGCCCAGGGGCGGCCACCAAGCTGGTGGCGAAGGCGAAGGTGAGGGCGAGGAAGAGAGATTTCATGCCTCAACGTTAGCAACTTTTCCCGAGATTCTTGTCACCGACCTTCGCGCGAGAGCTTGTCCTCCAAGACCGACGTGCTGGTCGCCCGGATGTAGGTGGGGGAGGGTGGCGCCTGCGAGGAAGTTGGCGTTGCCGAGGGCTGCGCGTGCTGTCGCACTTGTTGTCTGCGCGATGCCAGGCGGCACTTTGGTCGACTCGGACGATGCTCGCGCTGACTACTTGCCACTGAGATGATCGGCGTCTTTCTCGTTCTCGAGACAGATGTTTTCCAAAAGCTCATCATCCACCATGAGTGGATGTTCTTGCGACAGGATAAACGGCGCTGAATAGTATGTCGGATCGTCAATCGTGATGTGAATCGTGAGATGTCCGAGATCGCGGCGCGTGTAGCGTTCGGTGAGACGAAGGGCCTCGCTCTGGGGATGCCCGGCTTGATCCAACCACGCCTTCGCGTTCAAACCAGCCGTTTCGATAACCAGCGCGTCTCTGTCCCAGTGCCCGATGGAATAGCCCTTCCAGGTGGGTTGCGGGTCATCGGGGAGCCTTCGCCCATCCAGAAAGATTTGTCGAAACGTGCTTTCCTCCTCATACAGGATGGTCATCACGCTCGGTGTCTGGATGATCTTCATACTTGCGCTCACCATGAGCGGCATTCCAAGGGGGAGACAGCGCGCATGCGGATGGTCTTTCGCATGGTTCGCTTGGCGCTCGCGGAGCAGCGCAAGGCCGTTCGGCCGAATCGGCACGGTGACTCCGCCAGCCGCGATGTCAAAAAATCCCCGATTCGCGTCAAGTCCCCAGAGTCCTGACAGGTCCGGCGTGCCGTCGACGGTTCGGGGCGTGGGCGCGGAGAGATTCGGTTTGCCGTCCGCGAGGCGGGGAATGCCCGGCGTTGGATACCGAATCCACTGCGCATGGAGCACGGCGACCGTCGCTGCAGCGAGCACGACCCCAAGGAGTATGCGTCGCATTGTGCATCTCATCGCACCAGCTCCATTTCGTCCTATCGCGTCAAGTGTGCGCGGTCCTTCTCGTTCTCCTCGCAAATGTATTCGAGGATGTCCGAGTCCGCTTGCAGAACGTGATGGACCGTGACTCCCCACGGTTTCGTGTAGTAGACGGGATCATCGAACCTCAGTTGCACGTCGAGATGCCCGACGTCTGGGCGGCGGTAACGCTCGCTGATACGCATCGACTCGCTGCGTGGATGACCAACACCGTCGAGAAAGGTCTTGTCGTTCAGCCCATTCGTTTCCACCACGAGCGTGTCGCCTTCCCAGTGACCTGTTGAATAACCGAACCAAGAGGGCTGTGGGTCTTTCGGCAGTGGACGCCCATCGAGATAAATCTGGCGGTAGGCATTGCCTTCTTCCAACAACATCACCAACGTCGTGGGCGATTGAATCAACTTCGTGACCGGCGTCAGGAGGGTCGCGATGGGAAACGCCAGTGGAAGGCATCGTTCCGATGGCACGATTCGCGGTTGCCGCATCTTGTCGACCGCGGCAGGCTGAAGCAACTGCGCCTGTTGCTCTGGTGTCAGGTCAGTCATCAGATTGGTCGAGTAGATCGAGTTGGTGCCGATGCCCATTCCGGTGATGGTTGACGCGAGTCGTGATGACACGGCGGCGTCACCGAGCCGACGTTTCCATTCCTCAACCGGAGTAATCTCGTCGTGCCAGACACCAGAGAAATCCGGCTTGCCATCCGGCGTGCGTGGCGGCTTCGCGGCGAGGTTGACCTTGCCGTTCGCCAGACGCGGCACGCCCGGCGTCGGATAGTTGAGCCACTGCGCGTGCGTGACAACAACCGCCGACACGAACAGCAATCCGAGCACACAGGTGGCCCACTTCTTCACATTGTTCTCCTGGTTTTTGGGAACGCAGCGATTGTATCGGCGTTCTGACGGTTGGACGACGTATTTCTTAACGAACCGAGGGGTTCACTCCGGTAGAAAAGCCAAAACTGATCGCGAATGTTTCCCGAGATTATTGTCACCGCCCCTCCCAGGGGGCCTCGGGGGAGATCACCCCCCGGGTGCATCCAGTGGTGGCCCCTGCGCCGAAGGCTCCATTCCATCTGCCATTGACGCAACGCGCCTGCGAGCAACCGACTACTGCTGTGCCTTGAGCACCGCGCGCACCGCGCGCACCTGCGCATCAGACAACGCAGGACCCGCCCCCACATACGCCGCCACGGCCAAGGCCACCACACGCCAGCGGGGGAGCCTCAACGCCCCAGCGATAGCATCCAATTGTCGAAGACTCTCCGGTGGCATCCGCAGCGTGAGTTGGTGATACTCAGAGGACTTTTCGCCCGGCCGCACACCCGCAGGGGGGCGACCGGCAGCACGAGATGTTACCATCCGTTCACAGTATGCCAACGGAGTTATGAATGTCAAAATATATTGTTGACATCAACAATAGCAGTTGCTATGTTGCGTTTGCGAGAGGAATGGTTCCGCTCGCGCCAAGGAGTTGGTCATGAACGCACAGACGTCACCCCGGGGTTCGAACGTCGTCGTCGGCCTCGTCCACGAAGCCTTCATCGAATCACTACAAGAGATGGAGCCGATGCTGTCACCCACAGCACGGACGAAGAAGGCCGCACGCCTCGTCGCGGCGTTGACGGCGGAGGAAACACTCGACATCTTCATGAACTACACCCAGCGTTAACCAGGACAGCGGGGGTTGTGTGCTAGCACAGCCCCTCCACCTGACTGGAGCGCCCATGCACGTTGCCATCTATGCTCGTGTGAGTAAATTCGAACAAGAACCCGAGAACCAGCTCGCGGAGCTACGGCGCTTCGTCGCTGCGCGCGGGTGGACCTCAGTGGAGTTTGTGGATCGCGGAGTAAGCGGGTCGAAAGACCGTCGACCCGCGCTCGATGAGTTGCTGACTGCGGCGAGACGTAGAAGAATCGATGTGGTGGTGTGCTGGCGCCTCGACCGGCTCGGGAGGAACCTTCGGCACCTCGTCACGCTGCTCGATGAACTGTCAGGGTTGGGCGTGGCGTTCGTCTCGATGGGTGAGGGTATCGACTGCACGACGCCTGCGGGCAAACTTCAACTTCACATCCTAGCGGCGCTCGCGGAATTTGAACGGTCTCGTATCGCGGAACGCGTGCGAGCCGGCTTGGCCCGAGCGAAGGCTGAAGGGGTGAGGCTCGGTCGGCCGCGCACTCGACCCGCGTTGCTGGATGTCCCTGGCGGCACGGTGCGCTCTGCCGCGCAGGCGTGGGGTGTGTCGAAGACGACGGCGGCGAAGTGGATTGCACACGGGGGGCGCGGACAATCCCCGAAAATCGACGCCGAGATTTCCTAACGATTCCGTTCAATTTTGTGGGGCAACGCTGGGGGCGGACAAACAGATGATTGTCCGCGCACGAATCAGCGTTTTGTGGCTTTCGCGATTGTATAGGCTCCGCTCAGAACGCAGACCCAGAACAGGAAAACGAACCAACCGTTGTAATCCGGTCCTGGTTTATCTCCGAGGATGACGAACCAAACACCGACTGCGATCAGCACCAACCCCTTTGCCCAAGCCTTCAGTTTAGTAGCGAGAGTCCGCGGACTTGCCGGAGGTTCGTGTTGAGTGGGTTCAGGGGCGGGTCGGTGAGGCGTCGAATAGGCATCCGCTCGATGCGAATCTAGGGATGAGTCATACGTGGCACGCTTCGTCGGATCGCTTAGCGTCTCCCAAGCCTCGTTCAGCAGCGCCGTTAGGCGCGTGGCGTTTGGTGCGGGGTTGACGTCGGGATGGTAAGCCGCCATGTTCGCCCTATAGGCTCGCTTGATTTGATCGACATCCGCCGAACGTGGGACGCCAAGCAGCTCATAGAACGACATCGAGGAGTGAGGTGTCGTCATAGCCTGAAGTGGATGCTCGCACTATTCGTCTGCACCGACCGAGCCGGTAGGGAAGATTGCTTGCTGCATCGCTCGTTCGGCTGCGTTACGAAACCCCAACGCATTCAGTCCGTGGGCGAACCAGCCGGTGGTTTGCCGACCGATTTCCTTAGTTAGGTCTTTGCCATCGTGGCGTAGCCGTGCCTGTATGGCGAATTGGAGCGCCTTCAACTTGCACGCTCTTTGCTGCGGTTCTCTAACGGCGGGAACGAGTGCTACGAGGCTATTAGTTAGACGTTCGTTCAGAAATTGCCATCGCTCATATTCGTTCGCTGCGGTTGTATCCGGCGCGACGGCAGGTGAGAACAACCACCGGACGTGCCACCGGCAATATTGATCCGTCGCAAAGTCCACGAGCACCGCCAGTTGCTCCACGCTGAGCTTTGCGTTGCCAAGGCCATTCAACACACCTACAAGTTCGCTGTGGCTCAGGAACTCTTGGGTGCTCAGCATTGTCTTTACGTTCGAAATCAGCCCGTCCACGCGGCCCTCGTCCGAACTCGACAAAGTCTGTACTCGGCGCAGTGAAACTGCCGCCCCACATCCTGCGCAGAAACTTGCTTGGTCGGCCAATGCAAAACCGCAATAGACACAGAACATCGAGGACTCCTACTTGCACCGAGCGTGCAACGATGAGTCGGAAGTCGGTAGTATACGTATGGTTGAGCTTTAAGGAACCCCGCTGAAGCCATACTACTTGAGGTTCGCCGTATGTTCGTCTATGTCGTCGCTGAAACCAGCTAGCGCTTCTACGCAGCTATATAGCGTGGCATCATAGACACCAACCACCACATATAGACATCATGCTGCCATCATGAGGCTGTTCGTGCGTGGCACGACAATTGCTTGACAAACTGGCCTAGTGCTGGCATAATGGAACTAGGCGCCGCACACCCTTTCAACTAGCAGAACCCTCAGAAACCATCCTCTGCAATGAGTTGTTCTGGCGAACCCCCGGAGGGTTCGCCTCGCTGGATCTGTGTCCTCCTATTTCCCGTTTCCAGCCGGGTAAGCGCGGCTCTGAAGGAGATTCCTAAAGTGAATTTGCTCAGTTCTGTTCTTCGCTTCTTTTCGGTCCCTCGCACTGACAACGGGGCTCCGAGTGGCGAGTCGGGGGGCGGCGGTAACCCCCGGTCGTTGGTGACTGGTCAGCAGCCCGCCGCCTTTCCCTGGGGCCCGGCTCGCACAGCGATGAGCCAAGGGCCACAGGGGGCGCGCCAGCAGCCTTACACGCCGCTTCCGCCCGTGAAGGCTCTGCCCCCGCCCACGCCGCCCCCGCTCCCATGGACGCTGCCACCAGCGAACGCGCAGGACTGGTCGGGCGATGTCGCCCAACAGATGGCGGCAGGGGGGGTGCGGCGGTTGCTCTCAAGGACGTTCACTCCCAAAGGCGGTTGGACACCAGGACAGAAGCCGTTACGCCCAGTCGTTGACGAAGTGGTGAACAGCACGGCCGATCCGATCCGGCCGTCGCAGCCCACACCTTTGCAGTCGGCCATCATCGGCAATTCGAACCAGTCCTAACCCCGACAGCACGTCCGCTCCACCAACTGAATAGTCTGCCTGCGCACCGATGAGGGACGGTGCGGTGGGTCGATGTGTGTCCCTCAAGAGGAGAAACCATAGAGATGCTTCCCGTCAGTGTTTCAAAAGCAGCGCGACTCGCTCGATGTTCGGAACAGCAAATCGTGGCCGCTATGGATCGCGGCTCGCTGGATTGGAAGATGGACCTCAGTGGGCGTGCAACCACACGGCAGTGGTTGCGCAGCTGGGTGCGGAGTGGCCGATGACCAAGTGGGAACGCAATCTGAGAAAGCACTTTCGCGGCATCGTGTGGGTGCAAGGCGACGGCCCATTCGCTGCGCTGTTTCCGTGTCGTGATTTGACGGTGTATTTGTTCGACACAGAGGAAGCGGCGGAAGCGTGGATCGAACGGGTAGGAAACCAGTGCGGCGGTCGGTGTATGGGCGAGCATTTTCATTTCGTCGTTGACCTTCATCAGTCCGACGCGGAATTGCAAGAGGTTCGAGAGGCGGAAATGCGGTGGTTCTATTCCCTGTAAACCCGCAGATGGGTCCGCGAGCGCTGGTCGTGGACGACGGACTTATGCCTGCGCAGCGGCTGACGGTTCGCACTCGTCGCGAACGGCATGAAATTCCGCGTGTGGCTCGACAGGAAAACAAAACGTCGTCGGTCGCCTCTAAACGGACAGATGGGCAACAGCACGCTGCCCACGATCAATTTCCCTGAATGGAGCCTTCATGAGAGGACTGATTGGTGTGAATGAAGCTGCGTTTGAAATTGGTGTGCGCCGTCCCACCATCCACGCGGCGATGGAAGCCGGGTTGTTGATGTGGGTTGATGTGGGCGGGAGCCAAATGACGACCAAACCCTGGCTGCGACGGTGGAAGCGGAGTGGTTGTGTGGCATGACCTGGGAGATGGAAGCGACACAGCGATGGCCGCACGCCGCCATCCACGGCGATGGGCCGATTGCGCTCGTCACGAAATGCAAACCGCTCGCTCGCGTGTGGCTGTTTGCCAGTCGGGAGGAGGCGGAGCGCGTGAAGTTTCGGTATGACGTCACGGGGTGTGGGGCACAGTGCGACCCGCACCATCGTGAGCGCAATCACTATGTGATCGATCTGCCAGCGGTGACGCGCAGTGGCGATTCACGTTGCGGAGGCGACTGATGGCTGCCGTGATCCAATGGCCGAAACCGCTTCCACAGTTCGACATGATCACCGCGGATGAACTCGAATCGTTGCCTCCGCCGGAATGGCTGATCGACAACATCCTCGAACTCAATGCCTCAGCGCTGTTGTTTGGTCCACCCGGAAAAGGGAAAAGCCTTGCGGCGCTCGACATGGCATTGTGCGTGGCGACCGGGCTGGATTGGCACGGGCATAAAGTGAAACAGGGCCCCGTGCTCTATATCGTCGGGGAGGACGCGGGCGGGATGGGATTACGGGTGAAAGCGTGGCGGCACGCCCACCGACTCTCGACCGCACCCATCAATATTCGGTTCATCACGAAGACCATGCCGCAACTGGCTGATGCGTCACACATCGACGCACTCATCGCCAACCTCCAGCACTCGGGGTTCATCCCGAGACTGATCGTGCTGGACACCTTCGCGCGTGCAGCGGTGGGGGTCGAGGAGAACAGTGCGAAAGAGATGGGTCTGTGGGTCGCGGGCATGACGCGGATGCAAGCCGCGCTATCGGCCACGATGATGCCCATCCACCATACCGGGAAAGGCGAAGAGACCGAACGCGGGAGCACCTCATTGACCGCTGCCGTCCATACGCGGATCAAGGTCACCAAATCCGGGGACACCATCACCATCGCGAATCCGAAGCAGAGAAACGCCAGCGAGTTCGAGGCCTTGAAATTCAAACTTGAGCCGGTGGATCTGCCAAACGGGCTCGGCTCCATGATTCTGACGGGGGCGACGAACGGGATGGGGAGCTCCGGATTGACAGCAAACCAGATGCGCCTCCTTCACGGACTGGCGCGCTGCACGTCGATCCCGGCGCCGTTGAAAGAATGGCGCGATCAGGTGGACAACGACGGACAGAGGAAGGTGCCTAAGAAAACATTCGAGAACTGGACGAACGACTTGAAACCTGAGTATGTGCATTCCCCTACGTTTGGTCAGTGGGAGCTGACAAACGCAGGTCGGAACGCCGCCAACGCCAAATGTGCGCCAACGACGGAAATGGCGCAACGCCCACAAAACGCCGCCAACGCCACCACCCCGTAGGGGTGGCGATGGCGCGGTTGGCGCAAAACTAATTTTCCTGAAGGGATCGACATGACAGACAGCAGAGTGCAAACAAATGCGAAGTGTGATCAAATTCCCCCAGCAACCGTCAGCGATGCTCAGTGGCTCGACGCACAGGCCGCCGCGACACTAATCGGAGTGAGCAAGGGGTATATCTACGATGCTTGTCAGACTGGCGGGTTGCGCCACACGCGGTTGGGTGGGAAGCGGAACCTCAGGATCAAAAGCGAGTGGCTGGACGAGTGGATGCAGCGGAACGCGCAACAGATCGCGGCCTAACCGAGTAGGGGTGGAGGAGTGCCTGCGAGGAATCAACGCAAGAGCCGAGCGGAGGGTCTCTACAAGCGGTGTCAGCATCTGAGCTGGGAGAAGTGCGTTTGCCCGTGGTGGGGGCGCTGTAAGCGTTTCCGCGTCAGTCTGGAGAAGTGGTCAGGCTCGCCAATCGCCAACAAGGAAGCGGCGAAGAAGGTGCTCGCACGGATGGTCGTCGCCGTGTTGGCCAACACCTTCGACAAGCGCGGGGAGCGGACGGTCGACCGCTCGGAGGGGATGACGTTCGACGCTTTTCTGACTGACTACACCAAATGCCACATCGAAGACGATGGGTTGACGAGCAACTCGACGTCCTCGTATGTGAAGGTGTTTCGCAAACAGTTTGGAGAGCAGAACCTTTCGACGTTGTCGCGCGACCCTTATACGTTCGAGACCTGGCTGAAGGATCAGTCTGACGAGAAAAAGTGGAGCAGCGCCACCTACAATCGCTATGTCGAACACGGTCGCGCGATGTTCAACTGGGCGACGGCGAGGAAGTTCGTGGAGGAGAATCCGTTCCTCCACATTGCCGCCAAGCCCGAGCACAACAGACGCGAGCGCCGCATCACCCCCGAACAGGAACAACAGCTGTTCGATGCTTGCGAGCGGTTGGACACGCTCACGCCGGCCAAACCCTTAAAAGTGACACCGGAGCTGTTGGACCAGATTCGCAATCGTGCCGCGGCAGGCGAACTGCAGAAGGACATCGCTGCAGATGTGGGGCTGTCGCGCCCGCTCATCTCCCAGATTGTCAACGGGCAGGTATGGAATCCTGATCGTCGCCAACGACAGTTGGGTGCGGAGATGCGGAGGCGGTTGATCGGGGCGCTCGATCTTGGGTTGAGGGCGGGGGAGATGCTGCTGTTGCAGGTGAAGCACGTCGACTACGACTCGTGGACCCTTCACCTTCCTGCGGCGATTACGAAGGCTGACAAGGACCAACAGGTGTTCGCGATGACGCCTCGCATTCAAGAGGTGCTCACTGAACGGAGGGCACTGGGAGACGAGGCGTTCGTCTTCGGCAAGGAAAACGGACACTACGTCGCGAGCTTCGACAAGACTTGGAAGCGACTGTTCAAGTTGGCCGGGTTACCGACAGGGCGAAAGCATGGGTTGGTGTGGCACGACCTGCGTCACGAATACGGCTCCTATCTAGTCGAGCAGGGCGGCACGATTCAGGAGGTGAAGGAGCTGATGCGCCACGCCGACATTCGCACCACCGCCCGTTACCTCACAGCGAGTGAAGACCGCCTGCGGGAGTTGGCGGGGAAGATGGGACAGCGGAGCGGTTGAGCACAGTTTGAGCACAATCTGATCTCTTCAGCGCGATAGCTTAGGGATTCCTTGGTCCCAGTGTCGGTTCGGGACCGAGGGGTCGGAGGTTCGAATCCTCTCGCCCCGACCAAAAACCTCATCCGTTCGCGCGTAGTTATGCAGTTTGTCCCCAAGGGCAGCCACGCCTGTTGCCTGAAATCCACCGGTATGTACAATCGCCAACCTTACGGCCACAATTCCTCGCAAGGCGACACGAAAGACCGACGTTCGGTTGGAGCTGCGGAAGCTGCGAGTGCGAATCGCCCAGCTTGAACGGCAACGGGTGGCTGACAACATGCAGCTCGATGCCGTCGACCATGTCGCGCAGGGGAATTTCCGTCGAATCTCCGAGCTGCAGCGCGAGATTGACGTCCTGAAAAAGACCTTCAAGATTTAGGCACAGCCCGCCTCGGCCACTCTATCGCTTGCCGGAACCGCTTTCGCCCTCCCTCACGTCACATCAAGAAGGTACGTGAACACGGAGCTGGGTGATGAAGTTCAGGTGTTTGATATTCGGGCATGACGATCGGATGCAGCGAGAGCGCGGCCGTATATTTCTCGAGTGTGCGGAGTGCCGCCGTGAGACGGTTGGATGGGATCTGGCTGGGACGCCGAGCCAGACCTCGAGGCAGCGCGAGCTCTACCATGCGGCGCGTGAGTTCTTGCGGTCGGCCTCATCGTGGTGGCCCGCGTAGCGGACTCGTTGTTGAATGAGGACGGTTGCATGAGCACCACCACGCGCGCGCAGGATATTACCGGCGGTCCGAAGCACGTCAATCGCGAAAAATCTGATGGCGCGCTTCGTCACACACGGCTCAGGAACGAACCGCGTGACTACCTCCAGAAGCGCGAAGAGCTCCGATTGGCTGAGATGGAGATGTTCCGGAATATCGAGCGCGTCGCGGCGCTTCGGCGGGCACTCCCCGCCGGTGCGGATGTGGCCGACTACGAATTTCTGGAGGGCCCACGAGATCTCGACGCCGGCGACGCGCCCGTCAGCACTGTGCGTCTGAGCGAGCTGTTCACGGCTCCGGGCCGGCCGCTGCTCGTGTACCACTTCATGTTCGGAAAGCGAAACACGAGTGCCTGCCCGATGTGCACGATGTGGATCGACGGGTTCAACGGCATCGCGCCCCATCTGGCGCAGAACGTGGACTTGGCGATCGTGGCGGCGGCGGATCCGTCGACGTTACGGGCGCACGCGCGGGCTCGCGGCTGGAACAACCTGCGTCTGCTGAGTGCGGGCGACAGCCCGTTCAAGTACGACTTCCGCAGCGAAGATGCAGAAGGCAACCAGGACTCCGCGTTGAGCGTCTTCACCCGCGACGCCGACGGCACTCTTCGGCACTTCTATACGACGCACCCGTGGCTCGACGATGACATGAATGAGCGAGGGATCGACTTGGTTCAACCGGTCTACCAGATGCTCGATCTCACGCCGAACGGACGTGGCAACTGGTATGCGTCGCTCGCCTATGGAGCGAAACGCTCGCGGTAATCTGCGATTGCGGCACGCACCACCTTGAGCGCGTGGGCACGCCCATACACTCTGTCGATTGTGGCGCGCGCGCTCCTGCCCGGCACCAGCTTGTAGGTGAGGAAGTAGTGCTGGAGGCGCTCGATCAGCACGGACGGGACGTCCGTGATCTTTCGCGCGCCGCCCCACACGTAATCGTTCTCCAGCACGCTGACGATCTTGTCGTCGGCCTCGCCGCCATCAATCATTTGTAACCCGCCAATCACGCGCGCGCGCACGATGATCTCGTTGCGCGTGATCGCGCGTTCGCTCAACACGCAGATGTCCAGCGGATCGCCGTCGCCGCGTTTGGCGCGAGGCGCGAGCGTTCGAACGCGGTCGCCGCAATATGTTCGGGGGACGAAGCCATACAATGTCGGGTGTTGCGCCGACGAACGCTGCGGGCGATCGACGCGCAGGTACCCCGACACCTTGTCCACCTCGTACTTCATCAGGTCGTACGGGGTGATCTCGATGAAGGCGTTCAGGATCTCGGGCGGATTCGGACCGATGTCGAGGCCGTGCCATGGATGCGGCCGAAACTGGCTCGCTGGCGGAACTGCGTGTGTCATGGGCGTTGAATCGGCCTCGTCTGCCGTGGTGCTCGACGTGATCGACGGACCGTCACGGCGTCCGCGGCAGCCGCGAATGAAGCCTCACGTCGTAATGCAGGTTCTCCGAAGACTGCTGAACCGTCGTGGCAGACCGCTGTCCGACTTGTCGAAGGGTATGACGAACGGGGTCGTGTTCCACTTCCGCGCACGCTTCGATGTCGAAGAGTCCCGAGCTGCCCACTATCGATAAGACGTTCTCGCCGAAATCGCTTTGCAGCCGCGTGAGCAGATACGTGACGGGCGCCATTCTCGCGAAATCTTCGAGATAGCGGCGGCACGTTTCCGGCTCGACGTGTTGCAGGACAAGCGCGGCAAAGATCAGGTCGAACCGCCGCGACGACAGCGTGGGCCAGCTGTCGGAGAGCACGTCGACCGCGTCGGCCGCGAGCGCGCGGCAGCGCTCGATCATCGGCGGCAGATCGAAGCCGGCGACGTGCCGCGCGACCGTGTTCAAGTACGCGAAGTTCCGGCCGAGGCCGCATCCGAAATCGAGCACCCACTCAGAGGACGTTGGAAGCTCGATCGTCGGGACGTAGGGCGTAAACGGCTTGCCGGTCTTGTACCCCGTCAGGATGTGTTCGCGGAGGTCGTCGGCGTTCGCGGTTGCGGCGATCGACTGCCAGTCGTGGAGGCCGGGCATTTGTCAACGGCGCTCTGGAGCCTGAATCACCGTCACCGAGTTGTCCGCTTTGAGATATGTCTGCGCGGCCTCGCGAATCGAGGCGGCCGTGAGCGCGTTGATTTGATCGGGGACGTGCTCGATGTCCCCGACGTTCTGCCCGCCGTTGTCCTGGTAGTTCCGTGCGATCGCGTTCAACAGATACCCATTGTCCTGGCTCGATCGCTCGTATTCGCGGAGGAGCGACTCACGCACGAGCATCAGTTGCTGGGCTGACAGGCGCAAATCCCGGACGTACTCGATCTCCTGCCACACTCTCTGCACCAGCACGTCCGTCTTCGCCGGATCGCACGTCCACTCGATGCGGACCGCGTATTGGGGGCGCGGCTGCTTCTGCGATTCAATCGTGGCGGTGATGCTGTACGTCCCGCCCAGATCCTGCCGAATCGTGTCGAACAGCCGCGACTGCAGGAGCAGCGAAACCGTCCGCATCTTCAGCGTCTGCGACGAATCGTAGTCGAATGGCCCGGAGAGAACGATCGCGACGCTCGTCTTCGGGGCGATGCCCATGTAGAGCGTCTTTTCGATCTTGCCCGTGGCCAGCGTGATGCCTGGATCGCGCCAGGTTTCGTGGGTGGATGCGGCCGGCAGGCTTGCGATATACGTCTCGACGAATGGCTTGATCGCGTCGATGTTGAAGCTACCGACGAAAACGAAAGTGAAGTTGCCGGCGTCGGCGAACCGCGACTTGTAGAACGCAAGCGCTTTCGCGAGATCCCAGCGGTCGATCGAGGCCGGCGTCTCCGCGCGGCGGCGCGGGTGGTTGTTGCTCAGCGCCTCGTCGATCGTGCGGTTGAAGACGATGTCCGGGCTCGCGTTCTGGTTCGCAACGAGCGCCTTGGCCTGCGCCGAGATAGCGGCGAACGCCGCCGCGTCGCTGCGCGGCTGCGTGAACCGCAAGTACAAGAGCTGGAACATCGTCTCGAGATCCTGCGGCGTGCTGCCGCCCTGCATCCCTTGCTCGAGCTCGCTGATGTATGGATTCACCGCGACGGCTTTGCCAGTGAGGTGCTTCTCGAGATTAATCAGGCTGAACGCGCCGACGCCTCCGGCAGGAACGACTGTGTCGGCGACGCGCGCGGACGGGAAGTCGGCGTCGCTCGCGAGCGAGGTGCCGCCGGGCGCAAACGCGCGAAACAGAATCTGATCGGCCCGCAGCGTCGTCGGCTTCAGGACGACCGTCGCGCCGTTTGACAGCGTCCACTCGGTGATGCCCGCTTCCGGTCGCGGCGTCGTGCGCACGATTGTGCCGGGCTGCGGCGGGGCGTCCATCAACGCCTGCTTCATGACCGTGTCGACGTAGGGGTCGGACTTCCGCGCCGACGCGCGTTTCACCACGTCGGCCAGCTGCATCTGCGTCGGCAGCACGACACCGGTGTTCTCCGGCGCCTGGACGATCACCAGTCGGTTGCGCTCCGGGAACCAGTCGTTCGCCAGCGCGTTGATGTCGGCGAGCGTGATCTCGGGAAGGAAGCGCCGGTGAAACGCGAGCTCCTGCCAAATCGTCGGCAGCGCCTCGGCCTGAAGGAAGTTGCGCGTGTACTCGTCGGCTCGGCTCGTCGACTCGCGGTCGGGGCTCTCTGTCACCGAGCGCTCGTAGCTGCGCATCATCGCGTCCTTCGCGCGCGCGAGCTCGGTCGCGGTGAATCCGAAGCGGGCAACTCGCTGAAGCTCCGTCACGAGGGCGTCCAGGCCGGGAGCGACCCCGTCGTTGGCAACAAGCGCCTGGAGCTCCGCCTCGTCGCGTGTCGGCGTCGTCGGAAACAAGCCGCGATCGGCTCTGGCGCGCAGCACGGGAGGATTCGGCCGATCTCTCAACTCGTTGAACCGCGCGCTCAGCATGTCTCCGAAGAGCTGGTCCTTGATGATGTCGCGGTAGCCGCCGACGGTCGATTGACTGCGCGACGGCCGCAGGTTGCTGAGCTCGACGACGGTCGCTGTCGACTCTTTGTCGGTGACGACGGTATAGCGGGTGCCGTCGTGATCGGGCACATCGTAAGCCGGCCGTGGGCGGGCGGGCTTCGGCGAGGTGAGCGACGAGAAATGCTCTTTGATCATCGCCTCCACGGCGTCGCGGTTCACGTCGCCGACGACGATCACCGCCATGAGATCGGGACGATACCAGTCGCGATAAAAGCGCGTGAGCGCGTCACGCGACGCGTTCGAGATGATGTTGGGATCGCCGATCACCGGACGCACCGCGTAGCGCGAGCCGTCGAGCTGCACGCGGCGAATCGCTTCGCCGGTGCGCTCGCTCGCGCCGAGGTTCATGCGCCATTCAGACATGACGATGCCGCGCTCGCGGTCGATGCCGCTTTGGGGAAACGTGGCGGCGTGCGTCCAGTCTTCGAGCACTTGCATCGCGCGATCGAGGACGCCGGGGACGTCGGTCGGCACTCGCAGTGTGTACTGTGTGTCGTTGTAGCCGGTTTGCGCGTTGGCATCCGGTCCGATGCTCAAGCCGAGCGAGGCCAGAAACTCCGTGATGCTCGATCCGGGAAAGCGCTGCGTCCCTTCGAACTCCATGTGCTCGACGAAGTGCGCCAAGCCCTTCTGATCGTCGTCTTCCAGCACCGATCCCGCCTTCACGACGAGCCGCAGCTCGGCGCGGCGGGCGGGCCGGCCGTTCGGGCGGATGTAGTAGCGGAGCCCGTTGGGCAAGGCGCCGGCCGTCACCTCGGGATCCACCGGCATGAGCTGGTTGAGCCTGTATGCCGCAACCGACTCGGCCGTCGTCTCGTGGCCGGCAACATCAGCTTGCGCCCATGTGAGCGACGAGGCGAGAAAGAGCGAGGTGACGAAGGCGTAAACGACGCGGTAGTGTCGAATTCTCACGTTCATCATGCTACCCGCAATAACTGTCAAATGCGCCGGTGACCTTCAGGTGAAGATCGCGGCATGAGCGTCACGTCGAGGGCACTCTGGTATATCGAAAGCCATTTGAGCGGCGATCTCTCGCTCGAGGTCGTCGCCGACGTGGTCGGGGTGTCGCGGTTCCATCTGTCGAGAGCGTTCGGCACGACTGTCGGGTGCGCCTTGACGTCGTACATCAGGAGCCGCCGCCTGGGCGAGGCCGCTCGAGCGCTGGCGAACGGCGCGCCGGACATCCTTGCCGTCGCGCTCGATAGCGGCTACGGATCACATGAAGCGTTCACGCGGGCCTTTCGACAGCAGTTCGGCGTAACGCCCGAGCAGCTCCGCGAACGCGGCAGCATGAAAGGAGTCGAGCTCATGAGTCCGATCAGAATCGATGACAAGACCAGTACGGCGATCGCCCCCGCGCGGGTTGTGCGCGAGGACGCGTTGTTAATCTTCGGCCTCGGGCAGCGCTACCACACCAACGCCGCCATTCCGTCGCAATGGGATCGGTTCGTGCCATATCTCGGCACGATCCGGAATCAGTTGGGCAAGGAGACCTACGGCGTCATCTGCAATCCCGACGACACAGGCAGCTACGAGTACATTACCGGCGTGCGCGTCAGTGAATTCCCGGATGAGCCGCCGGAGTTCTCGCGCCTGCGAATCCCGCCGCAGACCTATGCGGTGTTCGAGCACAAGGACCACGTGTCGTCGGTCGGCACGACGTGGCAAGCCATCTGGGATCACGCGATCGCGGACGCGGGGTATCGTGCGTCCGATGGTCCGGCATTCGAGCGCTATGGCGAGCGGTTCGACGGCCGCACGGGGCTCGGGGGGCTCGAGCTCTGGGTCCCAATTGCGGGTCGGTGAGGAGTCGGAGTAAAACTACCGGTTCATGCCAGTGACGCGACCCGACGCCGCCACCGAACACTTCCTGGAGATGCTTCGATCGTCGGGTCAGCCGCCGATTTACACGCAGCCGATCGAGGTGGTGCGTGCGGGGAACAAAGCCGCCAGCCGGCAGATGGCGAGGCCGCCGCTGCCGCTGCATCGCGTGGAGGATCGACGGATTCCGTCGCCCGGTGGCGACATCGGCGTTCGCGTCTACTGGCCGCGGCCCGCGTCGTCGACCGAGCCGCTGCCGGTGATCCTCTATTTCCACGGCGGTGGATTCGCGATCTGCGACCTCGACACCCACGATCCGATCGCGCGGGCATTGTGCCGCGATGCGGAAGCGATCGTCGTCAACGTCGACTATCGGATGGCGCCCGAGCACAAGTTTCCCGCGGCTGTCGACGACGCGTACGCCGCCACGGCGTGGGTGTCGGCCCACGCATCGGAATTGGGCGGCGACGGCACGCGGATCGCCGTTGCCGGCGACAGCGCGGGCGGCAACCTGGCGACCGTCGTGTGTCAGCTCGCGAAAGCGAACGGCGGACCGGCGATCGCGTTTCAGGCGCTGATCTATCCCGTCGTGGATCTCGATACGACGGCCGCCTTTCCATCGCGCAGTGAATTCGGCGGGGGCGATTATTTTCTTTCCAACCGCGAGATGGAATGGTTCAACTCGCTCTATTTTTCCGATGTCGCGACGCAAGTGCGCGACCCGCGCGCGTCGCCGCTGCGGACGCGCGATCTCGGCGGTCTGCCGCCGGCGGTGATCATCACGGCCGGATGCGATCCGTTGCGCGACGAAGGAAAGTTGTACGCGGACGGTCTTGCCGCGGCGGGGGTGCCGACCGACTACCGGTGCTTCGAAGGCACCATTCACGCATTCGTGTCGTTCGCGCCCGCCATTCCGGCCGGCGACGAGGCGTTGGCCTTTGTAGCAGAGAAGCTGCGCGCGGCTCTGCACTCATCGAGATGATCCATGGCTTCAGTTGTGTCTCCGGCGCTCGATCTCGTCGCTCGGGCCAAACACGTCGCCGCCGTCGCTGATCGATTCGCCGACGAGGGCGATCGTGAAGGCCGGCTCCAGCAGCCGGTCGTCGATGCGCTCCACGCCGAGCGGCTGTTCGGCATGTGGGTGCCGCATACCGTGGCGTACGGCAGTGAACTCGACGTGCTCTCGTCGATTCGCGTCATCGAAACGGTGTCGGCTGGCGATCCTTCAGCCGGATGGGTGCTGATGGCCGCCGCGCTCGCGATCGGGACCGGGGCTGCCTATCTGCCAAGAGAAACCGTCGACGAGTTGTTCGCTGGCGAGCGGCTTCCAGTGATCGCCGGCCAGGGCACGCGGCCTGGTGTTGCGGTTCCGACGGCCGGTGGATTTCGCCTCTCGGGATCGTGGAGCTTCGCGTCGGGCCTCAAACACGCGACGCATATTCATACGCTCGGCCTCATTCAGGGCACGAATGAGCCGCGAATTTTCGTGTTGCCGGTCGAGAACGCCACGCTCATCGACAACTGGGACGTCCTTGGACTCCGCGCGACGGGGAGCATCGACTATCGCATCGACGACGTGTTCGTGCCAGACGGGTACACGCATTTCGCCGTGACGGACGTGCCGAAACAGGGCGGGGATCTATATCGGCTCGGCATCATCGGTTTTGCCGCGATTTGTCATTCCGGGTGGGCGTGCGGCATCGGACGACGGTTGCTCGACGAGCTCTCGGCCAAAGTGCGTGGCGGCATCGGGCGCTCGGGCACGCAGGCGTCGAGCGAAGCGTTCCACGAGGACTACGCGAAGGCGGAAGGAAGATATCGGGCCGCGCGAGCGCTCGTGTACGAGGCGTGGGCAAGCGTGAACGACTCGCTGCAGCGCGGCGAGACGCTGACGACGCGGCAGCACACGCTGATTCGGCTCGCGATGGCCAACATCACGTGGACCTGCAAAGACGTCGCGGATTTCGTCTACAAGAGCGCAGGTACCGTCGCGCTTCGCGCCGGCACCATTCAACGTCTGTATCGCGACATGCATGCCGGCACGCAGCACATCACGTCGGCGCCGCCGGTGCTCCGCGCCGCCGGACGTGAGCTCGCGGGGCTCGCCGACGGCAAGCGCTGGCTGTTCCTGGATCTCGTCGACTGAAACACGCAAAGCTGTGCAGGCGTCTCCGCTGCAAGAATCGCGAGCGGCGGAGCGGTGCGTCGTGGTACGATCCAGTGCCCCCGGTACATTCATATGAGCTTTCGAACTCTTCGCCAGTACAGCGTCGTGCTCGCGTTGGCGCTCTCCGCGTGGGGGTGCAGCCGCCGAAACGCGGCCGAACACGTCAAGAAGGCACAGGCCTATGCGGAAGCGCAGCAGTATTCAGAGGCGGCGCTCGAGTATCGGACGGCCCTTCAGCAAGACGCCCAGAACGGCGACATCCACCTGAAGTTGGCCGACACCTACATGCAGTTGTCCGACGCCCGCAACGCGCTGCGGGAGTACGTGCGCGCCGCCGACCTCCTGCCGAAGAACGCGGAAGCACAGCTCAAGGCGGGGGAGCTGTTGCTCATGGCGCGGCAGTTCGAGGATGCCAGGACGCGCGCCGACAAGGCCATCGAGCTCGACGCGAAAAACGTCGACGCGCAGGTCTTGCGCGGCAACGCGCTGGCCGGGCTCAAAGATCTCGACGCGGCGATGAGCGAGTACCAGGACGCCATCGCCCTCAACCCCAAGTCGCCCACCGCCTACGACAACCTCGCCGTGCTGCAGATGGCGAAAGGCAAGCGCGAAGAAGCGGAGGCGACGTTCAAATCCGCCGTGCAGGCCGCGCCGACCTCGGTTCCGGCGCGGCTGGCGCTGGCCAACTTCTATTGGTCGCTTGGACGCCGCGACGAAGCGGAAAAAGTGTTGAAGGAGACCGTCGAGCTCGACAAAGACAACCAGACGGCCAATCGCGCGCTCGGTCTCTTTTACGTGGCCACCAACCGTGTTGCGGAGGCGGAGCCGTACTTCATCGCGCTCACACGCAAGTCGTCGGACGAGGCGGCGCTCACCCTCGCTGACTACTACGTCATCGCCAACCGCAACGACGAAGCGCGGACCATCCTGAAGGAACGGGCCAAGCAGCCAAAGGCGTTCGCCGCCGCCAACATCCGCATTGCCAGTCTCGACGCCTCCGAGGGCCATATCGCTGACGCGCAGCAGCGGCTTCGCGACGTGCTCGAAAAGGAACCCAAGAATGCCTCCGCGCTGCTGCTGAGCGCGCGCCTGTCGATTGCGGAGGGCAAACGCGACGCGGCGCGCACCTCGGCGCAGGCCGTCATCAAGAACGATCCGGTGTCGACCTCGGCCGCCGCCGCGTGGATGCTCGTCGGCAGCGTCGACGCCACGAGCGATCGCTTCGAGGACGCCATTCACGCGTACGAGCAGGTGTTGAAGATGCAGGCGCGTCCGACGGGCGCGGCCATCGCGCTCTCGCTGCTGTATCTCGGTCGAGGCAACGCCGACAAGGCGACGTCGTACGCCCAGCAGGCGCTCACGATGGAGCCGGGCAATCTGGAAGCCGAGTCCATTTTGGTGCGCGCGGATTTGTTGCGCGGCGACATCTCGAAGGCCAAGGCGGATCTCGAGCCGCTTCAGAAAGCGCAGCCCAAGTCGATCGGTGTCTACAAACTGTCGGCGCTCATCGAGCTCGCGTCGAATCACATCGATGCCGCGCGGACGGCGTACGAACGCGTACTGGGCGCCAGCGCCAACGATCAGGAAGCGCTGGAAGCGCTCGTCCGCATCGAGGTGTCGGGCGGCAAAGCGAACGCGGCCGCAGCCCGCATGGACGCGCGGCTGAAGGAGGCCAAGCCCACTGTCGCGCTCCTGACGCTTGCCGCGGGCGCCCACGAGGCGGCCGGCAACATCGACCGCGCCGAAGCGTTGCTGCGCCAGGCGATTGAACTGGATCCCGATCGGCTCACCGCGTACACGAGGCTCGGAGGCTTGTACGTCCGGCAGAAGCGCCTGTTCGAAGCCATCAAGAACTTCCGCGAGGTGGCCTCGCGCAACCCGAAGTCGGTGGCCGCGAGCACGATGATCGGCGTGCTCCTCGAAGCGCAAGGGGAGTCGCAGGAAGCGGAGAAGCAATACCGGCAGGTGCTCACGATCGACTCTCACGCCGCCGTGGCCGCGAACAACCTCGCGTATATCTACGTCGCCTCGAACCGTCAGCTCGACGATGCGCTGCAGCTCGCGCAAACGGCATATCAGGCCCTGCCGGACGATCCGGATGTGAACGACACGCTCGGATGGATCCTCTACAAGAAGAAGCTGGCCGCCAAAGCCGTGCCGTACCTCGAAAAGGCCGTCGCCAAGCACCCCAACGAGCCGGCCTCCCACTACCACCTTGGAATGGCATACGTCGATCAGGGCGAGTGGAACAAAGGCCGCCAGTCCCTCGAGCGCGCGTTTCAGCTGAAGAAAGACTTCGACGGCGCCGCAGACGCGCAGAAAGCGCTGAGCGTCATCGGAACGTCGGCGCCGACGCGCTGACACTCCTCGCAACGCGCCTGGCCGCCGCCGCAACGCGTCTGGCTGCCGCCGCAACCGGTCTGGCTGGCGCCGCAGCGCGTCTGACCAACGGTGCAACGCGTCGGAGCCCTGCCGCAGCGCGTCTGGCTCACGCCGCAGTCACATCAGCAGCGCCGGAAGCCTGTGGAGGAACTCCGCAATCGAGCCGATCTGCCTGTTTTCGGCGATAAATTCGAACGCGCTCGCGTCAACGGCCCGTATTTTTGACGTGACGGGGCACACGGCAGCGGCGATAGCGCCGTGCATGACAGGGAATTCGTCAATCAGCCCGGCGAGCGCCGCCCAGGACGGCGCGTCGAGCTGCACGATCACGTCGAGCGCCCTCGCCGCGCGCCATGGCGCGCCGTCCCGCAGGTGTTTCACCAGCTCGAAACGGAGCTGGCTCAATCCGAACTGAATGTCACGGTCGCGGCACCGCAGATCTGCGATCGCAGTGGACAGATGTTCTGCCGCGAAGAGGCAGACGTCGCGGTGCACGACCGCCACGCCGACCTGGAAAGCCGTGACGAGGTCGCGCTCGTGCCAGGAGCGCGGCCAGTTCTGCAGTCCCAGGTTGCACAGCGCCATTGCCGCGTCCGAGGCCTCGTGCTGCGTGAACGGCCGGGACTGCAGCGAGCAGCCGGCCATCAACGTGTTCGCTAGATACAGGAGCTCACCGGCGCTGACAGAATGGAATTGGGCGAACGCCTGGAACGCTTCCAGGCGCGATGGCGCCGAGTCGGGGCCTGGCCCCAAGAGCGCTCGCGGTTGCGCGGCTAACATGCCTTCGTCGCGCAGGATGTCCGCGACGGCGCTGCCGTGACCGACCTCGCCGGCGGTCGCCGGCGACGGGTCCAGCGCCTGAAAGTACGCGCGAGCGAGCGGGCTCGCCGGGGGCCTGTCGCCCGAGAGCTCGAGCCGCCGCGCGGTCTGTATAAACCCGCGCGCCTGCGCGGCCGGCACATACCCGTCGCGTTCCCGCCGGGATTCACGGGCGCACCCCAGCTCGAACACCTCCTGGTCGCCGTCGTCGAGGAGATCGTGCGAGGCATCGGGCTCACGCAGTCCGTTGGACAGTCGGCGGCATCCGGCCATGAGGCGGTGAAAGAACTCCGGCTTCTCAGCGTCCAGCACGTGAAGCAGCTCGACGATCGCGTCCCACGAACCGGAGCGTCTGGCTTCAACGGAGTAGCCGCCGACGTCGCACGACTGCGTCCCGTGCACGGCGCGCGCGGGAGACATCTGCTCGCCGTCAAGCGTGGTGTAGGACGAGGTCGCTGCGGCGTCGGACACCGCGATGTGGCGGGACAGCCCGACGACAACCACGTTGAAGTCCAGCGCCGACAGCGTGTCAGCCGCGGCCCCAGCGTCTGATTGCATCAGCACTTCAATCCACGTCCCGAAGCGGCCGGCATCGAGTTCTTCATCGAGACCTGGCCTCGCCGCTCGCCAGACGTCCGCGTCGAGCACGCGCGAGATTTGCGCAGGCGTCGCCAGCGCGAGCACGTCGCCGCAGTCTTCGAGCCCGCAGGCTTCGATGACGCGATGGAGCACAGTGGGATGAAGTTGCGGGACAACCGTCGTGAGATCGGGCGCCTTGAGCAGTCGTTCGAGCAAAGAGCGCGATTTCGCCATCCGAGCGGCGATGATAGCGATCTGCTCGGACAACAAACAGTCTTGTTCGCGGAGCGAACCTCGCGGAGAATATTTGTAGGGCGGGAAAACGGCTAGTACTGCGGCTCGGCTTCGACGTCGAGGCGCAGCAGAATCACGTTCAATCGGTAATACAGATCCGATTCGAACTGCCCATCTTGGACGAGCGCGAAGAGCGAACTCTCGGTCGTCGCGATCGTCTGCACGCAATCAGGCATTCGATCGAGCCACTCATGCAGCCGCGTCTGCTCCGTCTTGCAGAGCCTGTCGACGTCGCGCAGGATCACCGTGCATTCGTTCGGCAGCGTGAGATCGTCGCCCGGCTTTCTGTAGACGATCGGCGCGCGAAGATGCGGGAGCAAATGGAGAACGGCTGCGTCGGTTTGATCGCGTTGACCTTCGAGCAACACGTTCGCGTGCGCTGACAGCGCGCGGGTCCATTCTGGAAGGCGTTGTGACGTACCGGATGGGAACGTTGAAACAGCCATTCGAGGGCCCCCACTGTAACACCAGCGGGTTACAGGGAAATCAACTCTTTTCGGCGTTTCTTAAACGGTTTGCAAGCTGCGAAATGTCAGACGGACGGCCGACCCGGTGTCACCTTTCCAGCACATTGGGATCCTAAGCTTAGAATTCCACGTGGACAAGTTGTCGCG
>JADMIO011116436.1_pt1 | contig 74498 bp, 82 predicted proteins | sample 8958161 | NCBI WGS metagenome assembly JADMIO01 (sample SAMN16585339, study PRJNA669376) | soil metagenome | isolation source: Crop rotation soil | place: USA: Cullars Rotation, Alabama | collected 2011 | reverse complement strand
GCCGCGACTTCAAGTCACGTGAATTCCAAGCTTCGGATCCCACTGTGCTGGAAAGGCTGCGTGACGAAAGAAACGGGGAGCCCGTGCGCGGTGAAAAGAATCGGGACTTCGGAGCGAATGGCTTCGGGAAACGTATCGAGCGCTTTCGTGAGGCTGTAGCACCAGGCGGTGATGAACTCCGGCGTGTCGAACCACCAGTCGATCGTCTCGTAGGGGATCTCCAAGCGTTGGCGTACGAAAGCGGCTTTGAATTCCGCGACGACAGAAAGCGTTGTTGCGGTGGAATATTGTGGAAACATCGGCAGCAGTAAAATGCCCGATGGTTTTGATTTCGCGATTTCTTGAAGCACGTCGGGAATAAACGGCGGCGTGTAGCGGAAGCCGAGCGAGACTTGGATATCGAGATTTGCCCGCCCCAAATTTTCTTGCAGCGCTCTGGCGATGATGCGCGCCTGCGTAGGAAGAGGAGAGCCGCCGCCGATAGCCGCGTATTGTTTTTCGATGCGCGGCGAGCGGAGCCGGGAGATCACTGTGGCAAAAGTTTTCTGGCCGAAAGGAAGCGGAAAAATCGCACGATCACAAAAGAGATTATAAAGAAACGGACGCACTTCATTAAGTGTCGCCGGCCCACCGAAATCGAGGAGGAAGAGGGAAATCATTGGTTTATAGTTAGCAGTACTGTCATTCTGAGCAAAGCGAAGAATCTTTCGCGCTATGCACTGTCTTCACAAACGCCTCCACGTTTTCTACCGGTGTCTTCGGCAACACGCCGTGGCCGAGGTTGGCGATGTAGCCGGGGTAGCCTGCAAAGGCCTGCAGCATTTGCTCGGTCGCACGTGCGACCTCGGAAGGTGTGGCGTTCAGAAGAATGTCGGAATGGAAATTGCCTTGGAGTGCGACGTGATTTTTACAACGCGCGCGCGTAAGAGCGATGTCGCTCTCGTAGCCGATCGAGAGGACATCGGCCTCTGTTGCGAGCATCGGCTCCAGCAGACGATGGCTGTCCTTTAGAAAAAGAGTGAGCGGGATGGTGCGGCCGATTTTTTGCGCGCGCTCTTTTACGGCGCGGACGATCTGGCGAATATATCCTCCCGACCACGTGTCGTATTCCTCCGCCGTGAGAAGTCCTCCCCAGCTATCGAAAATCTGCAGCGTGTCGATGCCGCTCTCGATTTGCGCGAAGAGATATTGAATGGTGTCGAGGGTCAGCTGCTGCAGAATAAAATGGAGCGTGTCCGGATTCTGTATCTTCATTTCTTCGAACGACGCGCAGATATAAGAGGCGACGGTCCAAGGGCTGCCTGCGAAACCGATGAGTGCCGCATCGTCTTGAAGTGTCGCGCGGAGTGTGCGCAGCGACTCGGTGAGAAAGGGAACTTGCGCTGCGGCATCGAACGGTTTGAGTGCGCGCCAGTCGTCTTGAGTGTGCAGCAAGAAATCGAAGACCGCCCCTTGGCCCTCCACAAATTTCAAACCCATCCCTTTTTTCCACGGCAGCAGCAGAATGTCGGCGAAGACAATGACCGCGTCGGTCTTGTAGCGCCGCCACGGCTGCAGCGAGATTTCGGTGATGAGATCGGGGGTGCTCAGCATCGCCATGAAGTCGTGCTGCGCGCGGAGCTCGCGGTACTCGGGCAAGTGCCGTCCGGCCTGGCGCATGAGCCACACCGGCGGATGGTCGGTGATTTGACGCGCGGCCGCCGCCAGAAACCGCGCGCGCGGCGTGAAGCGAGTGCTGGAGGAAGAAGCGGACATGGCGGCCTTAGAGCAGAGAAGCCCGGCGCGAGCAATAAAAGAGTCACCCTCGGGAGGTACCACATACCTTAGAGGTACCTGCTACCTCCCAGGTACCAGGTACCTCCGGGGCATGGCTGCCGAAGCTTCGGCAGCGCTACCGAAATGTCGGCAGCCTTTTCAGGCTGGAGACCTCTTTTATCCACTTACCAGCTGGCCATGCGCTTGCATCTTCATCCACCACTGGGAGGTACCTGCTACCTCTAAGGTACCTGGTACCTCCCATGAGTGAAAAGAGGAGGACTTATGGCTAATCCCGGCCGCGTTTTTGCTAACGATCTGCATTATCACGTCATCTTGCGCTGCAATAACAAGGAGCATCGGCTGCAGCAGGATGAGGACTTCGCGCTTTTTCTGACACTCCTCGAGGAACAAATAAAAAAGCACCATGTGAAAATCTACAATTTTGTTCTCATGAACTCGCACGCGCACCTGATGCTCTCCACCCACAACGATCTCTATCTCAACATCGTGATGCACAACTTTTGTCTCCGCTACGCCAAAGCTTACAACAGTCGTTATCAGCGGACGGGCCATCTCTGGCGCAGCCGCTATCGCGCGCGCCTCATTCTCTCCGACGCGCATGCGCTGGCTTGCTTGCGCTATCAGCATCTGAATCCGGTGGAAGCCGGGATTGCAAGCGAACCGGGACACTGGCCTTGGAGCGGCTATCAATATTACGCATGGGGAATCTCCAATACGCTTTTGACACCGCATCCCGCCTATCTCGGTTTGGCCAAAGAAGCCGTTCTGCGCACGGGAATTTATAGACGCTTTGTTTTGCCGCCTCTCACCGAGGAAGAAAAACGAGAATTCGCCAGACGGCGCACGCGCTACTCCCCCGCCTTTCAGCACTGGGCGACTCGGAACACGACGCGCTTGCTGCAGGAGGTAGCGGCTTCTTTAGAAGTAACCACACCGTCGGAGGTACCTGTTACCTCCGGGCGGAGGCACATCGCTCGGAAGGGGCTTGGGGTGGAGGGGAGCTCTTGGGAGGTAGCAGGTACCTCCGGAGAGTGAAATTAAGTATGCGAAACTATTGGTTTTTATGGTTGGGCCAAAAAAAATTCAAAAAAAGTGGGCAAAATTAGCAACTTTTTCTGCGCGGCGACGATAACTATCTTGAGAGACACACTTTTTAGCAGCCTGCGGATTGTGGGTTGCCGAGAGCTTGTATCGAAAGGAGCTTCATATGGTGGGCGGTGGAGATGAAGTTAAATATGTAAAAGTAGGAAGTGCGCATTCACTTTGTTATGTTTCTGAAGACGGCAATCCGCGCGATTGTAAAACCCTAGATAACGCAGATGGAGCCGCTTTTGCTCAGGTTCAAGACTGTGTTGATACCTGGGATTGTAAAGACGCTGCTTTGAAAAAAGGTATCCAGGGCATTATTGGAAAAGAAACAGTGCATCGTTTGAAGGAAGCGGGGGCCTTGGAAATGGCCTCGCAATACTTTGAAGATGTCTCCCTCGATTTTAAAAGCGACAAAAAAACCACCTGGTCCATGTATGCCGCGGGTGTACTCAAGGTAAACTATTATTTTGCCGACCGTGCGGTCACTTCTGTTCCAAGGGGAATCATAGGCGCTCCTGCAGGTACAGACGGCGGCACTCCCGATAGTGGCAGCGTTGTCGCCGCTCCTGAAGCGCCAAAGCCTGCGAAGAAGCGGAAAGAAACAGCTCCTGCCGCTACAGGTGGATCTCTGCCGCCTAAACAGCCAAGAACCGAGGCACCAAAACCGACTCCGCCGCCAGCGAAATCAGCCGGCGACAGTAAAGTGTTCGAACCTGTGGGAGAACCATAAGAGTTAGAGGAACTGTATTCATAAAGGAGAAAGTATATGGCCGGTCCTGTTGACGCAAAAACTAAAGAACGCATTGTTGATGCCTTTGTAAAAATTTATGGCTTCGCTCCTGAAAAAGCGGAGAAAGAAGCAGAATTCTATATGACAGGGGTAGCTCAAGGAGCTTGTAAGGATGCCAAGGGCGGTGGTTATGCAGAGGGGTCGGAGGCTTACGATGCTTGTGTCGATTGGTTCGTCGGCGAGGGCAATGTGGTTACCGATAAAGAGGGATTTCAAAGATTTCGTAATCTTTCGGATGCCGCTACTTTTCCAAAGCGGGAATTAATTCAAACGTACTTAGATAAATTGAAAAATGGTAATTCCTTTATTCGTGTCTCTAGCAAAACGCTTGATGTAGCCAATAGTCCTGATGCTTTTGTGAGCGGACGCGCTGCTCTTTCTTCCGATGCTCGCTCTGCTGTAGCCGCATTGCGCGCGGGTACTCCTGCCGAGCAGCTTGCAGCGCTTCAAGTTAAAGCAAACGCCTCAGAAAAAACTCTCCTCGATTCTCTTCTGGCGGCGCGCCTTGCTGCGCAAACTGCCCAGCTTCCCGGAGCAACGCCGACGCAGCAGGCCGATGCGAGCTTGAAAATCAGCGCTAGTGTAGGAATCGCTGCTGATTTGGTGTTGGTCTACTCTTCTATAAAAAGTGTAGCCGAGAAAGCCGGCAACAAAGATTTAGCGGCCTACGCAGAATCCAGAAAAGCGGTGTTGGGTAAAACTTCCACCGATGGAACGGTTTTCAAACATTTGGAAGCGGCCACGATCGCCTCCGGTGCAGACAAAAACGATTTCAAAACAGCCGACGCGGAGTTGGAAGCCGCCTATAAAGCCCTCGGCTCCGACAGCGGAGTCAAGACGACTGCCGCTCCTGTCTCCACGTACAATGCGGATATTCAAGCGGCGTTCGCTTCTCTCAGCGCCATGCAGACCTCTTTCAATAACGCGAATAAAGCGGCTGGAGACAAAGGGGATGCGGCGAAAATCCAGTCGGATCTCGGCCTCATTTTCACCAACCTGCAGCAATTTAAAACCGGTCTGGAAAAAGCCTCGAAGAGCGCCAACGCGGAGCAGAAAAAACATATCGACGCTCTTTTGGCCATCCTCGGAGATGAGACCAAAGCCGGTACCGCTCTGCACAAATCCAAATCGTTGGCCGACATGAAAACCGATACGCCCAATTACCAAGCCAAAGTGGTGATCGGTCTCGAAGAGCTCGCAGCAATTCTTACAACCATGATGAGCGACATTAAAGCCTTAAAGCCCGCAAAGGCAGCGCCGAGCGGTGGGGCGGGAGAATCAGGAGCAGAAGCCGCTTCTGACGGTAAGGCTAAGAAGCCAACGGCAGGAAAAGGGTTGCCGAAACTTTAATTTGAAAGGAGTTTCACATGTTGTCAGCAGGAGAAAGTAAAATTAGCCGGTCAGAGCTTTCTGGCTTTGTCTCTACAAACTATACTGTCGATCCCTCTAAAGTGGATCTTTTGGTAGATAGAACCATCACTCTATTAGAAGAGCATTGTACAAACGTAAAAAAAGCGACCGATGTCGATGCATGCGTCGATGATCTTTTAACCGTAGACGATGCGGGCGGAGGATTGTCGAAATTTACTTTTGAAGAATCCAATCTTGTCGGAGTGGATGGACGCTTATTCGGCGACTTGGATGCATTTTGGTGGGGTGCTTCTAAAAAGTATCCTAAGGATGCCGCTGCCGCTCCTGTCGGCGCAAAACTCGTAGAAATCGCCGCTAAGGGCCAGCAGTTATATAAAGATATTGAAGTAGCCAAGGAACTTGCCGCGCAAGCGAAGGCCGGCGATGCGGCAGCGGGTATTGCTTTAAAAGCTAAGACCAGCGAGTTGGAAGAGGCTTCGAACAACTTATTTAGAGAGTTGGAATCCTCTGTGTCTCTTACCGGTTCGGATGCCGCGCTTAAAACAGCTGTAGAAGCAGTGGTCCTAGCTTTCGGTGTCGGTTCTTCTTCCGTGAGAGAATTTCTTATCAAAGCGGAAATGCATGCACAGGACGATCATCCCGCCGATTCAGAAGTGGCATTGCAATCTGCAACCGCAGCCTTGGAAGCGGCCGCCCTCCAAATGCACAAAGCGCTGACGGCAGCCCCCGGAGCGTTCAAAGAAGACGCTTGGGCTTTTAGTCCTTCCGGCGCTTTTATGCTGGGCGTCGTATGGGGCGATACAAAAAATCAATATAGCTATGAAGGAAATGCAAAGCTCTCTTCTCCTGCGTTAGGCGACGACGACAAAACACAGCTCTCCTTCTCTTTAGGATTTGCGGATGCCAGAGAGTACAGCTTGCCCACCGATTTGGATAAGGCGCAAAGCACCGTCTACACTGGCAGAAAGCCGACCGGTGAAGCGGAAAAATCCCTTACCGCTATGGTGGGGGCCGGTTACGATTTGATCGATAACTTTCGTCAGCTGACAGATGAAAATTTAGAAAAAGCCAGACACCATTTGGTTTTAGGTGTGGATGCCGGCTTTGTTCCGCAACCGGCGGGAAGTCCCGGTTTGGGAGTGATGCCGCGGTTGAATTACACCGCTCCTTCTTTGGATGCGGGCCTCGCTCTTTATATCGGGGAATCGAGTTATGCATTCCCCGATTGGTCCGGTCGCGTCTCCGAGATGGTGGGCGGAGTCAAGGGAACGGTGAAAGTGAAGCGCGAAAGCGGCCTTCAGTTTCCTGTCGAAGTGGCGCTCGGAAATATCGGTGGTTCGCTTCCTAAAGCCCCTTTCGTTTTCAATGCCGCACTGGGTGTGGCTTACGAAGGAAAAGATAAAGATCCCGCAAGCAAGGAATCGATGATGCCGGATCTGCAAGGATACGCCATCGGCGCTACGTGGAAGCCGGTTTATGTCGGAAGCGAGCCGGCCAAAAATACTTTAGGCCAGGGAGTGTTCGTCGGTACCCTTAAATATGTCAATCTGTCGGTCGCTGCTTCTTATAGCTTGAATAGAACCAGCCAGAGCCAAACATTGATTGGAGAGGGTGCGGATGGAGTCGAAGAGCGTGAAGTAGGCTCTGTGGTCTGGGCGCATACGGCCAAATTGGAATTAAAAACCGCTCCGATTGCCGGACATTTAGTGTTGAGTGCGGCACAGGCGTTCACCATGTTCGATATCGATGCCGGCGGCGGCACAGTGCCGGTCACGGCGTTTACGGTAGCATTTGAATAAGAAAATTTAGCGAAACGAGGATAGGGATATGAAAACAAAAACGACACTCTCAAAAATCTTAGGCAGCTTCGCGGTGCTGGTCTATATAGCCAGTATCGGTTGCAGCGACGGCGTACTCCCGGAACAAGGCGGGGGGCCGGACACCAACGTGGGGCCTCTCCCTTTCGAAGTCTCCTTCACCGCCGATAAGGAAATGGTGAAGTCGGGCGAAAGCGTACAGCTCGCTTGGGAAATCAACGGCGCGGAATCGGTCCAAAAGATCGAGATCACTTCGGACGACGTGGATAACGTCTTTCACTCCGAAAGTGCCGAAGCCGCAGGCAATGCCGCAACGCCCACTTTGACAAAAGAGACCGTTTTCACCCTGACCGCAACCGTCATTCCTAAAGTGGGCGAGCTCACTCCTGTTGAAGGTGGAGAAGGGGCCGCAGCGCTCAGCAAAAAATTTAGCAAAGAAGAAGTCGCCGCCGCAGAAGGCGATGCAGCGGGAGTGCAGCCTGTCGTCAAAATGGCGACGGTCACCGTGATGGTGGAAGGAGCCGGCTCCGCGCAGATCGTCAAATTCGAAGCCGATGCCGAAGCGGTAGAAGGGGCCTCCGATGCCTATATGGTGAGTGCGGGGCAGAGCCTCGTGCTGCAATGGGCGGTGGAACCCTCCGACGCGCAGGTGAAGATCGAAGCCTCTGCCGGTGATCAACCGGTGCAGGTCGATTGCGGCGAATTCGGTGGAGCGAAAGCGATGAGCGGCGAAGGCGACGAGCTGAACTCGGTTTACGCATCGACCGGTTGCGTTCGCGTGACGATGGCCGAAGACGCCAAACCCTCGGACGAAGCGAGCTACACGCTCAGCATCGTCGGTTCTGAAGATGTGCAACAAACGATTACTTTAATTGTCGGCGGCGAAGTGGTGGAAGAAGAGCCGCAGCCCGAGCCGGAGCAACCTCAGCAACCGGTTGCCCCTACGGCGACCAATGCTTGCAATGAACTCGAAATCAAATTGCCCGAAACCCCCGTGCTCGTAGGCGAGCAGGTGGCGGTGACGGTAACCGCTAAAGATGCGGAGACGCTGAAGCAGCTCGATGGCGGCAGTGTCGAAGTGAAGAGTGCCACCGGTGAAGCGGTGAAAGCGACAAAAAATGGCGATGCCTATGTGGCCCTCGTCAAAGCCGAAGCCGGGGTGGTTACAGTGACGGCCACCCTTGCGGGAGGCGCCAGCTGCGATGCTTCTAAGGGAATCAGTGTGGTGTTGTTGGAGCAAGAAGGGACAGCCGATTCGACGGTTCGTTTCGTCGGTGACGAAAAAGCCGGAGCTATCTATGCGGGTATGAATAAAGGTGAAGCGGGAGCTGGAAAAATTGAGTTCACCAAATTTGCTCCCAGCTTTCAGCCCTCCGTTTACAGTGCCGATGCTGTCGCTTTGATTAAGTCCAAGTTCAAGTTGGCCAGCGAGAATACATTGAAGACCGTCGTCAAAGATTTTCCCGTCAACTCCGTCGCGGTAACCGGTTCGGGAACCTTGATGGGCGTGACCACGGGACTTGTTTTCTACAAGGGTGAAAAAGACGAAGCGTTCAAGACGTTCCGTATTCATCCTCTCTTTAAACAATCGAGCTATCAAGGAAGCCATCCGACTTGCTTCGGAAAAACGTTGACCGGCATTACGGGTGACGATGTGGAAAGTTATGTGCAGTATTGCGATCTGTTGGTTACCGATTCCGGCGGAGTCATCTTCGCTCATGATCACGGTATCGACGTGATCGACAGCGTCGACGATTTTATCGCCGACGATGATGTGAAGAAGATCAAGTCGGATCGCAGTGTTGTCAAAGGTGTTGTGAACGATCTTGAACGTTCGGATTCCAAAATTTACGCCGCCACTGCAAAAGGTGTCTATCTGAGCACCGATGGCGCAGTGACTTGGAGCAGCATCAGCGATGAAAAAACGACCTACACCGTCAAAGCGGTCGGCGACAAACTCTACGCCGGTACCGACGATGGCGTGTATGTCAAAGGCTCCGACAACAGCTGGACCAAGGCCGAGCAGACCAGCGGCAAGATCTATAGCATCGATGCCGACTCTTCAGGCGCTGTGTTGGCCGGCGGCGAGAATGGTCTCTTCATCAATCGCACCGGCGGCGGCTTCGGCTCCGTCGAGTTGAAAACCGAAAACAAAGTCGTTCGCGCCGTGAAGTTCTTCACACGCGACGGTGAATACCATGTCTACATCGGCACGGAAGCCGGCGCCCTCCACGGATCCGCCGCTACAGGCCTGAGTGCGATCGTGGGAAAAAGCATGACCACCAACGCCTCTTCCATTACGCAAACCCTCGTGCAAAGCACCGAATCCCGCAGCGTCATCGAGCGCCTTTCGGCCACGGTGCGCGGCTGGATGGAATAAAAAAAGAAATGAAATGAGCCCCTCTCCCTCACGGGAGAGGGGATTTTTTTTGAAAGGAAATCCTTCGTCACTGGCGTTCCTCAAGATGGCTGTATTCATTTGTCATCCTGAGTGAGTGAAAGGAGCGAAGGATCTCCATTATTTTATGTCTTCGCGTCAATATTACGTCTACATTCTCACTAATGCTTATCACACAGTGCTTTATACCGGTGTCACCAATAATCTAACGCGCCGTCTTTTCGAACATCAAAATAAAATGGGTTCACAGTTTGTCACTCAATATAATGTGAACAAGCTTGAAAGATTTAGGTGAGGAGATCCTTCGCTGACGCTCAGGATGACATTATATCCGTTCCTTTTAGCTACTGACATACTTCGCATTAAGCGAAAGATCTCCTTTTCCCTATTCTTGCTCTCCCCCACATTTTGCGCTACCCGCAAGGGTATGAAAACCCTCTCTTCTTTCTCCGCGCTGGCTCTTACTCTCACTCTCATTACAAGCTCCGCTTCGGCTCAGATTTCTAAGATCGATCCGTTGCTGACGCAGATCGGTAAACAGTCGCAGAAGAAGGCTCTCAAGGGGTTAGCCGCGAAGGCGGTGACGGTGGATGAAGAGGGGAATCGTCTCGTCGATTGCTTCATCGATACCTACAGCGACGCCAAGGCGCAGATCGTCGCCGAACGCTTGAAGACGGTCGGTGGCACGGCCCGCTCGGTGATCGGCCACATCATGACCGCCAACATTCCTCTCTCGCAAGTGGGCGTTATCGCGGCGTGGCCCGAGGTGAAATACATCGAAGCCCCCAAACCCCTTGTGAAAAAAAATGATGCTTCCCGCGCCATCACAAAAGTAAGCGACGTGCAGGCCGGCTCTAGCGAGCTGGACAGTATCGCTTATGACGGCTCCGGCGTGGTCATCGGCATTGTCGACACCACCCGCCCCGATTATCAGCACGCCGATCTGGAAGATGTGAGCGGCAACACCCGCATCCTTTATTATTGGGACCAAAGCGCCACCGGCTCCGGCGTCAGTGAAATCGCGAGCTCGGTCGGCCGCGAATGCAGCAAGGCGCAAATCGACGCCGACTCTTGCACTCTGGCGCAAGGGGGGAGCAGCGGCAGCCATGCCACCCATGTGGCGGGGATCGCGGCCGGCGGCGATACGCTTTATAAAGGAGTCGCTCCAGGCTCCGATTTGGTTTTGGTCTTCGCGAGCGGTATCACCAGCGTCGATTCCGAAGGGACCTTTTCCACCCGCGTCGTCGATGGGGCCAACTATGTTTTCGCCAAAGCGGCAGCGCTCGGCAAAGCGGCGGTGGTGAACCTTTCGCTCGGCACTTCCATCGGCGCGCACGACGACACCTCTTCGATGGAGACCGCGCTCAATGCCCTCGTCGCAGGAAACACCGGGCGCGCGATTGTGAATGCGGCGGGGAATGAAAATTTTATGTCGTCGGATTCCGGGGCTGCGACTTTCGGCGGCATTCACGCCGCGGTCGATGTGACAAGCGGAGCCGATGAAGCCTTCGAACTCAAAGTCCGCAGCGGCTCGTCGCTTCTGAGCAGCTACGGCGGCGTTGTCTATTTAGATGCTTGGCTGGTCGCCGGTTCCACATGCACGGTCGAGCTCGATGCGTTCGACGTCACGCACACGCGCATTGTCGATATGAGTCCCGTCGCAGCCGGAACCGCAAGCCCGGTTTCTGCCGCAAACGCAGGCAGCACGATTACCAACGCCGTCGATTTTTCCGAAAGCGTCAACGCCAACAACGGCAAGCAGCACGCTTTCGCGAGCATCACGTTCAACACCAGCAGCGCCTCCGTTGTGCAGGCGCCGACCTTCGATATCATTTTCCGCGGCACCTGCACCGGTGACGTCTGGATTTATCCCGACGCCAATTCGGTCGTGAGCTTCACGAAAAACAATGTGGGTCTGACGCAGTCGCAAGCCTACACTTATCAAGCCGGCGATTCGGCGCGCACGATCACCATTCCCGGCACCGCATCCAAAGTCATTACCGTCGGTTCTTTTATGGGGCGCGCCTCATGGACCGACCGCAACGGCGTCACCCATTTGCAAACCGCAACCCCCGTTTCGGAGGCGACGACTTTTGGCGCCACCGGCGGGACGGTCGACGCCATCTCGCTCTTCTCGAGCTTGGGCCCGACTGCCGACGGCCGCACCAAGCCGGATATCACCGCTCCGGGAGAGCCGATTGTCTCCAGCATGAGCTCTAACGGAAGCACGAGCATCACCGAGGAGCGGATTGTCGACGCCGACCATTTTAAAACGGAGGGGACTTCGATGTCGGCTCCCCATGTGGCGGGAACCGTCGCCCTTCTTTTTCAGCGCAACGCGGATCTCACTAGTGACGAGGTAAAGGCGGCGATCACGGGGCACGCCACCACCGACGCCAATACCGGCACCAGCCTTCCGGATAACACCTGGGGTTACGGCAAGCTCAACGCGCTGGAGGCGATGAAGTCGGTGACGGTGGGAACGAACAACACGATTTCTCCCAGTGCCAGCCCGGGGGGCGGAGCATGCAGTTTGCAGAGGGATGCTGAGTTAAAGGGGGAGTGGGTTGTGATGATGCTTTTCTTATTCTTAACTTTCAGTCGTCAGCGGATCCCCTCTCCCCCTGAGGGAGAGGGCTAGGGTGAGGGAACATATCGCCCTCCCTCTAACTCCCTCCCATCAAGGGAGGGAGGATAAAGCCTTAAAGTGGGAAACTTTAAATTGACAGCCCCATCCCCTTGAAATAGTTTCGCGCGCCATGCAACCCAACCGCCTCGAGAGAGTTTGGCAGTACATCCGCCCGGAGATCCTCGCCCGCTATACGGCGCTGACCTGTGAGGACTTGGAGATTTGCGAGCACCAATACGACCGCATCATTGAAACCATCCGCAAAACCTATAACCCCGGCCGGTCGCATTTGACGATCGAAGGGGAGCTCCGCGATTGGCTCAACGAGCGCATCGCTTACTTTGAGAGGAAGACCTATGAAGAACACAAATGAAGAAGTAACCCGCATGAAAGAGCAGGGGGCAATCACCACCGCCGCGGAGCAGCGCGAAGAGGGGCTGTTCGCTTTCGACGAGCTCTCCACAAAGCAGCAGGCCGAAAAAGACAGAATTTTAGGAAAGCCGATCGAGCAGATCGATTTGGAAAAGATCAAGGGCGTGGAAGATTTGGTGGAATCGTTCGCCAACACCTCCATCCAAGCGCGTAACATCGGCACTTGCGCCAAGGTGTGGGAGCAGATGCTCACCGATGCGGAGCGTCCTACCATCGTTCTCGGTATCGCGGGTCCGCTCGTGGCCGCAGGTCTTCGCAAAGTGATCCGCGACATGGTCCACTACGGTTTGGTCGACGTGGTGGTCTCAACCGGCGCCATCCTCTATCAAGATTTGTATCAAGCGAAGGGTTTTAAACATTTCCGCGGCGATCCGGAAGCCGATGACAAGGTATTGCGCGATTTGTACATCGATCGCATCTACGATACCTACGTCGATGAAGAAAAATTTTGGCGCCTCGATTGTACGATCGGCCCATTCGCCGATTCGCTCAAGCCCGGCCCGCACTCCAGCCGTCAGTTCTTGTGGGAATTGGGTGGCATCATTGAAGATGAGCAGTCGATTTTAGCGACCTGCCGCCGCCGCGGTGTTCCGATTTTTTGCCCGGCCATCAACGATTCGTCGCTCGGCATCGGCCTCACTGTTCATATGCACCGCGCCATCAAAGCGGGCAAGCCCGGCATGCACATCAACTCGATCCAGGATAACTACGAATTGACGCAGATCATCGCGCAGTCTCCCGCCAGCTCGGCGATTTATATCGCCGGCGGCGTACCGAAGAACTACATCAACGACTCGGTCGTGATGAGCTACATCTTCGGCAAAGATACCGGCGGGCATCGTTATGCCTTCCAGCTCACCACCGATGCGCCGCATTGGGGCGGGCTCTCCGGCTCGACGCTCAGCGAAGCGACGTCGTGGGGGAAAGTGTCGAAGAAGGCGAGCCACGCGATGGCCTTTGTTGAGCCTTCGGTCGCTCTGCCGCTCGTTGCCAGCTATGTGATGAAAAAAGGTTTAGGCCGCCGCCGTCCCGCATTACAGATGGATTGGGATGGAGCGATCTTGAAGTCGCTCAAGACGGTGGGTTAAGCAGCGAATCTCTGATTTTTCGCAGGTCTTCATGATAGTGGGTCTCTTTAAAGTCGGGAAATGTCCCTTCAAAAGAGACCCACTTTTTTTTCTCAAAACACAAAAAGGTGTGGGCGAAAACATCCCCGGTGAGGGCGACTTTTTTTCCGCCCCCTTTTCCCGTCGCTAAAACGAGTTTGTAGAGGTCGATATAGCCGGGATCGATGTTGATCGTGCGGTGATTGTCTCGCTCGGTTTTCTTTTCTAATGCGATGGAGAGATATTTTAACTCGGGGAGTTTCTCGGGCGGGAAATTATTTTTAAACCCTACAAAACAGCGTTCTAATTTAGGCCCCATCTCTTCTTCGTAGTAGCGCGAATAGTGAAACGGAAACCACGCGCTCTGTAATAAAACCGGTCCCAACTTTTCTTCAAACGCCGGCAACACCTCTTGCAATTGTTCGCGCGCATTCGTGATGAAAAATATAACCGGCTTGCAAGTGGAGGGGAGGGCGGGGTTCATGAAATTACCTCACCAGCTTATACCCGATGTGAAACAGATAGACGCAGAGCCCGAACAGAACCGCGGCGACGCCGGCGGTGACGGAAAGACCGATCCAGATCGGGGCGTCGTGCACGCCGAGTACGGCATAGCGGGTGGTGTCGACCATATAGAAGATCGGGTTAAAGTGGGAGACGGCTTTCCAAAAAGGAGGAAGCAAATCGACCGAGTAGAAAACGCCGGCTAGATAAGTGAGAGGCGTGATGACGAAATTTTGTGTGGTGGCTAGATTGTCCCACGTCTTTGCCTGCAGCGCGCCGATGATTCCCCAACAACCGAAAACAACCGATTGCAAAAAGAAGCAGAGAAAGGTGACGCTGTAGCTGTAGAGGGGCTGTTTCAAAATCGGCAGAGCCACCGCCAGAGTGAGGACGCCGATGAGAAGGCCGCGCAAGATGCCGCCAATGACGAGCGAGCCGACGAGCTCGATGGGGCGAAGCGGCGCTACGAGCAAGTTGTCGATGCTCTGGTCGAAGCGGGCCATGTAGAGCGAGGTAGAGGTGTTGGAGAAAGCGTTGCCGATGACGGCCTGAGCGGCGAGTCCCGGAATGATGTAGAGAATGTAGGAGAATCCGTGCAGCGTGTCGATGCGGCTTCCCAGCGAGAAGCCGAAGATGATGACGAAGAGGAGCGTGTTGAGAATAGGAGTGTAGATGGTTTGGCGAATAAGGCGCCAGAAACGATAGAATTCTTGTTCCACTAAAGTGTAGAAGCCGAGAAGTGATTTCATAAAGAGTCCACCTGAATGCGTTTGCCGGTAAGTGTCACGAATGTTTCTTCGAGCGAGCCGGGACGGACGAATTGCAGCGCCCCTTCGCGCTTGGTCCCCACGGGAAGAGCGTGCATCGCCATCAGTTTCGCCGGTGTGTCGCAGGCAATGATATTGCCGTTCATAATGAACGCGACACGATTGCAAAGCCGCTCGGCTTCTTCGATGTAGTGCGTCGTCAGCACGATCGTCACTTTTTCTTGATAGAGCGTGTGGAGAAATTGCCAGAGTTCGTGCCGGAGTTCTACATCGAGGCCTGCGGTCGGTTCATCCAAGATCAGGATTTTCGGATAACCCATCAGCGCCCGGGCGATGAGCATGCGGCGTTTCATGCCGCCGGAGAGTTGGTAGCGTCCCTGATCCCGCTTTTCCCAAAGGTCGAATTTTTTCAATAGTTCTTCGGCTCTGCTCCGCGATTCTTTTTTTGTGAGGCCGTAAAAGCCCCCCTGAAATTCCAAAATTTTGTTGATAGGGTAGTAATTATGGATGTTCACCTCTTGCGGCGTAAGTCCCAAGAGACGCTTGGCCCCCACCGGATCTTCTTGCGTGCCGATCCCCATGATGCGGATTTCCCCCGCATCCGGCTTTACAAGCCCCATGAGAGCGTTGATCAGCGTGGTTTTCCCGGCGCCGTTCGGCCCCAGCAGTCCGAAGAATTCTCCGTTGCCGATCTCCAGCGAAACCCCCTTCAGGGCTTCTACCGTACCGTAGGATTTTTTGAGATTGTGAATGGCTATGGCAAGCATGTATATCTCTCTTATGCGCGCTCTTCTTTTTTTGCCACTGCTTTTTATTTTTTCTTGTCAAAGGAGTCAAGAGGGGCCCCCGCCCGCTTTTCGGAGTCTTACGGTCATCGACCATGGGGCGGAATCGGGACTTCGGACGAAAACGACTCTTCTTTTTACGAATAAAGGAGAAATGAAGGGAGCGGTCGATTTATTGGATGAAGATACAAATGAAGAAAAAAAGGAGACGGCGCACTGGAATGCGAAATTAAGCTATCAGGAGTTGGAAGATTTTTATTTGTCGGTGCTAAGAGCGCAATTGCAGGATCAGGAAGATGTCGATTTGTCTCAGGAGGCCGCCGCCTGTACCGGTTTGGATGATTTAGAAGTGATTTTTGTTTCTAAGGAAGGCGTTGAGAATGCTTTTGCAATAAGCGGCGATGCGCGCTGCCATTCGGATCTTTTGTCTCCGGAATTGAATCGTTTCTTTAGCCAAGTAAAAGCCCTGCAGAAAAAATACGGAAAATAATTTTTAAGCCTCTTCAGGGAATTGCGCCGCTTCCCAACCGATGAGAGCCGTTTTGCGTGCGGCCCCCCAGCGGTACTCTCCCGTAACGCCGCTCGATTGGATCACGCGATGACAGGGGATGAGATAGGCGACCCGATTGGCGCCGATGGCTGTTCCCACCGCGCGCATCGCTTTGGCGTTGCGGATCTTTTTCGCGATGTTCGCATAGCTGGTGAGTTCCCCTACTGGAATCTGTAGCAGCGATTGCCAGACTTTCAATTGAAACGGAGTCCCTTTGAGGTGGAGTTTGATCTCTTTCAGGTTTTTCTTGTCGGTTGAGAAAATTTGAAGCGCTTGGATGTGAAGCGGAGTTTTCTTTTTGATAAAGCGTGCTTTTGGAAAGAGCGATTTCAAATGTTTCAAAGCCATCGCTTTGTTTTGAACGAACGCCAAATGGCAAATACCGATCTTGGTTGCCGCAACGAGCGCTTCGCCGAAGAGTGTCGGCGCGAAATGATAATGGATCGTCAGGTTCTCTCCGCCGTTTTTATATTCGCCAGGCGTCATGCCTTCGATGGAGACGAACAAATCGTGCAGTCGGCTCGAGCCCGAGAGTCCTGTTTCAAAGCTGGTCTCTAAGAGCGAGGATTTTTTCTTAAGCAACCCCTTCGCATGCTCCACGCTGATATATTGAAGGAACTTCTTGGGGCTCACCCCGGCCCACTTCTTAAAGAGACGCTGAAAATGAAACGGACTCAGATGAACCTGCTTCGCGATCACATCCAATTCCGGCTGCTCGGAGAAATGGGACCTAATATAAAGAATCGCCTTCTCAATTTTCGCGTAATCGCTGCTCATGACTTACTCTTAACGCTAACTTCCGATTGATGAAACCCGATTCTTGCTGATTATTTTTTCGTTGCTTGAAAGCGCCTGCAAGCGAATGGAAATAGGATTTTCCCATTTTTGTCTTGATAGCGCGTCAGTAATTCTAGGCCTTCTTTTTTAATTGTCTGGATCTCTTCCGGTTTTAAAAGTCGTGACAAATATGAAGTTTGTAAATGTTCCCATAAGGCTTCTGTTGTTTTATAGATTTGGAGATGAAACAGGGTGGGTTCTTCGCTCAGCGTTAAGTGTGCGTGCCGACTAAAGAGTGTTTGGATGCCATCCCAAGTTGTAAAAGCAGGGTCTCCCATATTCAGTTGGTCCATATGTTTTATTTTTTTAGCGACTTGCGTGCGCAGCCAACCCAAAATGCTTTTTGTTGGTTCCCTATGGTCCGGAAGAGCGATTGTTACAGCATGGAGACTACCATTTGGCTTCAGGATGCGGGTTATTTCATCCAACGCGGTATCGATAGGGGCCATTAACATCAGAGCTAGATGACAAAACACGATATCGACGCTGGCCTCTTCTAGTGGAATCCGTTGTGAGCTGGCTTCAATAAAAGTGATGCGGGGATCGGAGAAATGTTTTTTTGCTAAGTTCAATTCTTCCGTGCTCATGTCTATGGCGGTCAGCTTTCCTTGTTTACCTAATCTTGGAAGTAGGGCGGGAAATAAAGAGCCATCGCCACAGGCTAAATCTAAGCAGTGTTTATCTGTAATGTTTCCCGCCGCATCAACAAGACCTGCGTAACTCGATTTATTTTCAGTAGTTTCATATTGTGTGAGAAGTCGAGGTGTCATCCCCGGGTCTTCATTGTGCCAAGATTTAAGCAGCTCTTGCCACTGTTCATCCTCGGGCTTCGTTCCTTCTTCTATTTGGCTTCGGTAAGTTTTCATGTGCACGCACCTTAGGACGCACAGGAGAGATCTGGCAACAAAAGAGGAGAGGTGTGGGAGGCGCTGTGTTAAACTGAAGTTATTCAACGTAGGAGTCTTATGCAGAGCCCTCAAATTTCACCTTTTTTAGAAGAAGAACGTCAAAAAACCGATGACAGCTTGACCACCGAAAGAGCTAAAACCAATGAATCCATCGCTCAAGCCATCGGCAAGGCGGAGAAGCGCACGGACAAGCTGGTTGAAGACAAGCGGCTTCAGGCCGACAGGATAAAATCTTCAGCCCGAAAAGAGGAAGATGTAAAAAATAGAAAAGAAGACAAGGGTGTGACGAGTGAATTACGGGATGAGAGGCGTAAAACCGATAAGGCGGTAGAACAGGAGCGTTCTCATATAGATGCCGCAATCGATCATGAGCGAGATTTGAAAAATTCTTTAGAGAATAAGCTACTCGTGCAAGAGCGGGAGCAGACCGATAAGAATTTGCAGGTGGAGCGCAATCGAACCGATTCTGAAGTCCATAATACCACGAGCCTTTTATCGACTGAAATTGAGGAGCATTCCAAAACAAAGGTTTCTTTGACGACAAGAGATGAATTTCTGGCCATTGTCAGTCACGATCTTAGAAATCCCATGGGAACCATTGCCATGTGCGCCCAGATGTTGCTTAAAAATTTCGATAAAAATGAAAATAGCGCCGATGTGAAGAAATGGGCTGAACTCATTAAGCGCAATGCAGATACGAGCTTGCGGTTAATTAGCGACATTTTGGATATGGAGCGCATTGAATACGGAAAACTGCAGCTGAAGATGGAATCGCACAATATTGGAAGTATTATGCAGGAAACGGTGGAGAGTTTTGTTCAATCCGCTTTGACTGCAAACATCTTTTTAAATGCGGTTCCTTTAAAACTGCCTGTCCAGGTGCTTTGCGACCGAGATAGAATTGTGGAAGTCCTCTCCAATTTAATCAGTAACGCGCTGAAGTTTACGCCCGAAGGAGGGTCCGTTTTAATTCAAGCGCATCTGAATGCGGCGGAGGTTCGAGTTTCCGTTGCCGATACGGGCCCCGGCATTCCGGATGAAAAAATAGAGCGGATCTTTGATCGCTTTGCGCAGCTTCGCTCTAAAGATCGCAGCGGTTTGGGGCTCGGTCTCTACATTGCAAAAATGCTAATAGAAGCCCATCGAGGAGAGCTTTGGGTAGAATCTAAAGTAGGAAAAGGAAGCACTTTTTCTTTTACAATTCCAAAGTAGTATCCAATAAGCCTCTATAAAAGGAGGTTTTATGAATAATAAAATAAAACATTCTATAGAGTTGAAGGCACCAATTCCTAGAGTCTGGCGCGCTTTGACTGATTCGGTGGAGTTTGGAGAATGGTTTCGGGTGAAAATAGAAGGCTCGTTTGTTCCTGGCCAAGTCGCGCGGGGCCATATTACCTATCCCGGATATGAGCATCTGAAGTGGGAGGTAGAGATACAAAGAATGGAGCCAGAAAAATATTTTTCCTTCACCTGGCACCCCTATGGCATCGACCCCAAAGTCGATTACTCAAAAGAGGCCCCGACACTTGTAGAATTTGAATTAGAAGAAACAAGTGCTGGCACAAAACTCACTGTGACGGAATCAGGCTTCGAAAATATCCCCGCACATCGCCGCGATGAAGCATTCAAAATGAATAACCAGGGCTGGGCGGAGCAGATGCGAAATATTGAGAAGTATCTCGCTCGGAGTACGTCTACGGTGTCGGTACCGTAATGGTGCAAGCATCGAGCGTTATGACTGCAGCCGATGCCCCTTGAGTCAGCGCTCTCCCCTCTAGATTGGCGCCGGTTTGCAGCGAGAGCGCGGTGCCGGCGATCATATTTCCTTTCATGACCGAGTTGACTCCTAAAGTTACGGCGCTTCCCGCTGTCCAATAAACATTGGCGGCTTTAGCACTCTTCGTCAAAATAACCTGGCTTGTCGATTCGGTTGTAATGGTCGTGGCACTGCGAATGATGAAGATCGCACTCGAGTCCCCTTGTGCATCGAGATAGAGAAATCCCCCCGGCGATATTTCCAGCGAAGTTCCCGATTCATAGAGCCCGGGATAAAGCGTTAGCCCGTTAAGATTTCCCGATATCGCTTGCGGTGTTCCGCGTGCTGCGTCTCGGGCATTGTTGAATGCAATTTCTGCATCGGCTTTTGCGTTCGTGAGAAGGCTCGGATCAATGAGCGCACAGGCGGGGCCTGTGGCGTCGACGGCGTAAACGGCTCCGATCACTTCCGGGCAGGTAGCGGGTGAGCTGAAACCGCTGATGTTGGATCCGGCTCCCGGAGATAATCCGACATCGCCGGTAATCATGGAGGTCGGGATGTTCGTGATGCCGGCTGAGGCTAGAATGACAAAGGGAGAAGAGGATCCCAAGGGGACCTCATCTTGAGAGACGGTTTGTGCCGTGGCGGTTCCTGTTGTGAAGCTCCAGCTCGCATTGCTGGCCAACGCATTGCCCGCGAGATCTTGTACGCCGGTGGTGATCGTAGCAGTGAATGTTGTCCCTGATGCAAAATTATTGTCGGGAGTAAAAGTGGCAACGTTGTTTGTTAAATCGAAAGCAATGGCTCCTGTAACAAGAGTAGAACCGGGGCCGGTAAGCTGAACCGTATCGCTCGTCAATGTTAAGGGATCGATTTCTTCGCTAAAAGTGGCGGCAACGGTTTTGTTTATGGCCACGTCGGTGTCGGCATTCGCAGGATTCGTAGATGTAATCGAAGGAGCCGTGCTATCTGCCGTAGTTCCGCTGCTAAAAATCCAGGTGTAGTTCGTTGTCAGCGCGTTGCCCGAAAGATCTGTCGCTTCCGTTGAGACAAGAGCCGTGTAGCTTGCGCTCGCAACAAGATTGCTTGCAGGGGTGAATGTGGCAACAGCCCCCGAAGAAGTAATGGTTCCTAAAACTGGGGTTGCACCTTGCAGCAAGGTGAAGCTGGTGAGAGTCAATTTTGCAGGATCCATCGCTTCACTGAACGTAACGACGATCTTTCTGTTGAGAGCCACGTTCGTAGCGCTGGCGGCGGGGCTCGTGGCGCTCACGGTTGGAGGGATAAGGTCGAGGCTGGCTGCAAGCCCTCCGCTACCGTTTCCACAGCCGGTAATAAATCCGGCTGTTAATAAATAGACATAGAATAGTTTGTAAATTTTCATGATGCGATCTCCTCATTAAGCATAGTTTTGAATTGGATCTACTCTACGAGGGAGGAGACCTAGGCACAATCGGGGGAGACAGGATATTGCAGTGGGGGCGCGCCTTAGAGGAGTGTTTTTGCCAACTCGAAGGAGGCGGATTTGGAAGCGTGCTCTAAGTACAAATAGGGCTCAATCATCTCAAGTTCGATCAGATGGAGGCGGTCCTTCACATAAATTCCATCCACACGCGTGTAGTGGGGGCGGCTCGGTGCATATTGCAGAAAAGAGTGGGCTTCCTCAATTTGCGCTGTGCTGGGTGTCATCGTTGTGTTGCGAGCGCCGAACAAAGAGTGGGCGCGAAAATCGCCAGACTGGGGTGTTTTAACAATCGCATGCGAATAGTTTGCGCCGAAGAAAAAGAAAGACCACTCGCCATTGGCCACTTCCGGAAGAAAGGGCTGCACGATGACAGGAGAATCTTTGAGAATCTCTGTAGCGTCTTCGAGGCAGCTTTGAAGATCTGCTTTTGTATAAACTCTAGTCTGCTTGCCTCCCCCGGATACAGAAGGCTTGAGCAGAACACGCTCCGAAGATTGGAGTTGAGCTTCAATGTGGGACAGCTCTTTTTCGGAGGAGAGGAGTTGTAGGGGGGCGACAGAAGCACCTGCTTGAAGCATATCGTACAAATATTGCTTATTCGAGTTCCATAAAATAATTTCGGCGCTGTTTTTGAGCGGCACCGATTTTTCTTTGAGCGATTGCAGCCACACTAAAAATTCAGGATAGTGATCGAAGTAATTCCAAATATTTTTAGGAATGACGAAATCAAATATTTTCCAATCGATCGCTTTATCCCGCCAATCGGCAGCAACAAGATCAAAGCCAAGAGTGGCGAAGTGCGGTTTCAATAAAGCAAACTCATCCAGAAAGCCGGTTTTCTGAAGAACGGCGGAGACGTTGGGGGTGACGATGTAGGCGATTTTTCCCTTCATAATGAGGCTCCATCCCGCAAAGCATGAAAAAAGGAGCGAAGATCGTTGGCTAGAAGCATCGGTTCTTCAAATGCCGCAAAATGTCCGCCACTCGAAAAGTTTGTCCAGCGTTGGATATTATAAAAACGCTCGGCCCATTCGCGCAATGGTAGGCTCATCTCTTTTGGAAAGTAGGCGACGGCACAGGGAACCGTGATCCGTTCTTTGGGGCCCAGCACCCAAGGATTCGCGTGATATTCTGCATAAAGACGCATAGAAGAATGAATAGTCTGTGTGCTCCAGTAGAGAGTGATTTGTGTAAGTAATTCATCTTTCGAAAATCTTGTTTCAATATCTCCATTGCAATCGCTCCAGCTCCGATATTTTTCTACTAACTCGGCAGCAAGTCCTGCTGGAGAATCGTTGAGGGCATAGGCCAGTGTTTGCGGTTTGGTGCTTTGAACGTGTGCATAGGCTCCTTCTTTCTCTCTCCATTTTGCACGGGCTCCAAACATTTCTAGCTCTGCCTGCGACAAAGGAGCTGTTCCAGGGTAAGGCTCCGAAGGGGTACCTCCGGTGACTGAAGTGGTATGAATCCCTAGCACCTGTTTCGCATGGGCGAAGCCGAGGCGCGCAGTGACGCTGGTTCCCCAGTCGCCTCCATGCGCACAGAACTGAGAATAGCCGAGCACTTCTGTCATGAGCTTGGTCCAGACAGCGGCAATTTTTTGAATATTCCATCCGGGTTCTGTAGGGCGATCGGAGAAGCCGAAGCCGGGTAGCGAGGGAATGATCACATCGAAGGAATGATTCGGATCGCCGCCATACTTTGCAGGATCTGTGAGCAGAGGAATGATTTTGGAAAATTCTACAAAGGAGCTGGGCCAACCATGCGTGAGAATCAGTGGCAAAGGATTGGGTCCTTTGCCCCGCTCATGGATGAAATGAATATTGAGCCCGTCTATTTTTGTGCGAAACTGTGGAAATTGGTTGAATGCTTTTTCTTGAATACGCCAGTTAAACTCGGTCTTCCAATAAGTAACCAGATCTTTCATGTAGCTTAAATTAGCGCCATGCTCCCAGTCCGCTCCTGTTATTTCATCAGGCCAACGTGTATTTTTTAGGCGGGCTTGTAAGTCGGTTAAAATTTCTTCTGGAATGTGGATTTTGAAGGGTTCTATATTGCGCATGAGGTAATAAGCGTTATTTTTTTATGCTATTCATAAGATAAGTCATCACACAATTCGTTTCGATCCTCGGTTGATCTTGGGAAATGGCGTGTGAGTTCTTCACTGATTGTTGCAATTCCATGTTCTATTCCAGAGGCGAATGCGTTTTGTTTAAAATGATCTTCCATGGAGCGCCGTACTTTGTGCCAAAAATCCTCACCGACTTTTTCATGAATAGCCGTGTCGCCGATTACGGCGAATTGTCGGTCGCTCAAAGTGAGGAAGATCAAAACCCCGTTTTTCTGATCGGTTTTGGCCATCCCCAGTTTTTCAAAAGTTGCTGCCGCTTCTTCTAGGATCGGTTTTTTCAGGCTTCCTGTGAGGTGAAGTCGGATTTCGCCGGAGGTTTTTTGTTCTGCCGAGCGAATGGCCGCTACGATTCGGTCCTCTTCTTCCTTGCTGAAAAATTTTTTAGGATTCACTTTTCTCATAATCTGTTCACCAATTACCGGAGGAGCCGCCGCCTCCAAAGCTTCCCCCGCCGCCTCCGCTGAATCCGCTTTCAGAGCTTCCTCCACCAAAACCTCCGAAGCCTCCGAATCCGCCACTATAAGGGCCTCTCGATGTCCAGGTGCGGCTCCGTTTGCTGAGCCTGCTCAATAAAACAATGACGAGAAAAGGGAAGAAAAAGAGAAAAATGTTGCCGAAGGTTATGGTCTGCTCTTTTTTGGTCTCAACCGTTACGCTTTCCCCCTGGGCCGCTCTCATGAGCGCAGCGAGTGCTGTATCAATGCCGCCGAAAAAATCGTTGTTCCTGAAATGGGGGCGCAAAATGCCGCTGATGATGCGCGATGTGAGGGCGTCGGTGACGACGCTTTCCAAGCCATACCCCACTTCAATGCGCATGAGATGGTCTTGTGGAAAAATCAGAAGGATGATGCCGTTGTCTTTCCCTTTTTGTCCTATTTTCCATTGCTCCGCCAAATGAATGGAAAAGTCTTCGAGCGACTCACCTTCCAGCGATGGAAAAGTAGCAACAATAATTTGGTTGCTGGTTTCTCGCTCAAATAATTCTAGTTTGGTGCTCAGCCGTGTGCGCTGTTCGGAAGAGAGTAGCCCCGCCGCATCATGCACATATCCCATGGGAGAGGTGGGGATATTTACAGCGAAGGCCCATGAGGGGAGCGAGAGGAGCAGCGCCAAAAAAAGTTTTCTCATGGGTTGGTTTGTACGGGCTTGCTAAAGTCCACCTTGGGTGCCTGCGCTGCGCCGGCGTCGGCTTGAAAGTAAGGCTTGGGTTCAAAGCCGCTGAGGGAGGCAACAAGAGAGGATGGAAAAAGGCGCAAGCGGGTGTTCAGCGCTTGAGCCACTTCATTATAGCGACGACGTTCTACGGCAATGCGGTTTTCGGTCCCTTCGAGTTGGCGCTGCAAATCTAAAAAATTCTCGTTCGCTTTAAGATCGGGATATTTTTCTACAACGACCATCAAGCGCGACAAGGCAGAGCTTAACGCCCCTTGCGCCTCTTGAAAGCGGGCAAAGTTTTGCGGATTGTTCACCGTATCGGGATTGGAGCTAGTTGCGACCTGGCCCACCTTGGCCCTCGCTTCTGTCACCGCAATCAGCGTGTCTTGTTCATGTGCGGCGTATCCCTTCACCGAGGCCACAAGATTGGGAATTAAATCCAAGCGCCGCTGATAGACATTCTCCACCTGCGCCCATTCTTGTTTCACCGTTTCATCCAGAGTCACCAAATGATTGCGCGTGCTCACAAACCAAAGAACCACTACGGCAATTACAGCGATAGCAATCATCCATTTTTTATTTTTCATAGTTCCTCCTAGTTATTAAACAGGGCAAAGGAGATCTAAAATGGAAAACGGTAGAAGGAAAGGAAATTATGCGCTCTTCAAGATTGTTTGATAGGCTGAGCCGATATAGGTTGAAGTGGACAAGGCCTGACCTAATCTGAGTCTTAGTTCTGGGACATTGACTCTTGTGGAGTGTAAGTGAGAAGAAGTGAGCGGTTATTGTAATAATGGGGAGTAAATGACAGCCAAAAAACCAAAAAAAAATATACAAGAAATAAGAAGTGCACAGGAAGGCTTTCATTTATTAGCTAGCTGGGTTTTTGATTTAAAAGAAAGCCTTACGCCTAAGCAAGAGGAATGGCAGGAACGGTCTGATGCGAGACGTATGGCTTTAGGGAATATTTACAGACCTTGTCTTACCACCCCAATTCTTCTTTTTAATATGTTGAATGCCTTAGGAAATGAAGAAGGGCTCAAGCAATTTGCGTATTTAATGGGTATGGAAAATGATGCAAAAAATAGAGAAAATGCATTCTGGGATATAGTGGATTGGGTCTTACATCACACAATTTTAATGGTGCAATTTCAAGTTGAGAATTTATTTCAAAATTTGTGGAGAGAGCTAGGTTTTGTAGAAGTTCGAAATTTTATTCAGTTATCAGAAAAATTAATTGGATATCTGAAAATTATTGATGGAGATAAATACTTACATAGACTTAAAGCTTTGGCTAATCTTAGGAATTCCTTACACAACAATGGGATTCATAATAATCAAGATTTTGCATTTGGTATAAGCATGGCTTTAGAAAGAGATAATAAAAAGATTATTATAGAGGCAAATTATGCATTTAAAAAAAATCAGAAAGTAGTTTGTTGCGGGCCTGTGCATGTTCTTGGTTTGTGTGCTGGAACTGTTGAGGTTATACAGCAAATATTAAGCAACGACATCCTTAGAAAGATTCCTGGTCCAATTATGGATAGGTATGCGTGGTCTATGAACTCTTAATATTTCCTCTGAAAAGTTAGATCTTGCAGAAGGTGCAATTTGATAGTTTGCGCTCGGCAGGGTTGAGCGCCGGAGGCGCTCCGCCGTAGGGTGATGATGGGTAGCTCGGAGATCTACCCATCATTCTATTTTATATTTATGCATCGTCGAACCTGGCCTGCGGCCTAGGTTCTCGCGCCGACGAGCGAGCAAAATAAAAACCCCGCCTTTAGCGGGGTATTTTATTTTGTGCGCTCGGCAGGGCTCGAACCTGCGACCTTCTGATTCGTAGTCAGATGCTCTAATCCAACTGAGCTACGAGCGCTTTAACTCCCCCAGCCCCCTCTTAAGTTAAGAGGGGGTAAGGGGGAGTTAAACTAAATCTTACCAAGCAACATGAAGGCGATGACCAGTGCGTAGATCACGAGGGACTCGATGAGAGCCAGTGCGATGATCATGGGGGTCATCACTTTACCGGAGGCTTCGGGGTTGCGGGCGATACCTTCCAGGGCCGCAACGGCCGCTTTACCTTGGGCGAGTGCTCCACCGAGTGCTGCGATGGCGATACCGAGGCCGGCTGCCAATGCGAGAGCGGCTTTGAAGAATGTGTAGGCGCTATCGGGAGCGGCAACGGCGGCACCTTCGGCTGCTTGCGCGAGGACCGGGCTTGCGAGCAGAGCTACGGACAACAGAGTTACTTTTTTCAACATGACTTCCTCCTTGTGTGAATTAGTGATGGCTCGATTCTGTGGCGAGTCCCAAATAGACAATCGACAAGAGCGTGAAAACAAAAGCCTGAACAAAGCTGACGAACAATCCTAAGAACATAAAAATAACCGGCACGCCTAATGGCACGAGATCGGAGAAAACGCCGAGCACCATATGATCCCCCGTCATGTTGCCGAAGAGACGGACACTCAAGCTCGCAGGGCGAACGATATGACTGATGAGCTCGATGACAAGCATCAGCGGCCCCAACCACAACACAGGCCCCATGAAGTGTTTGAGATAATCTTTGATCCCCTGCTCTTTGATCCCTTGGTAGTTATAATAAAGGAAGACGAGGAGTGCACAGGCGGCGTTGGTGTTGATGTTGTCGGTCGGCGGCATCATGCCGGGAATGAGGCCGACTAAGTTCGAGACGAAAATATAAATGAAGAGCGCTGCGATGAGGGGGAAATGTTTCCAGGCTTTTTCTCCCAGAACCCCTTCCATCATTTCTAAAACAAAATTGCAGGCGACTTCGAAAACATTGGCCGACGAGAGTTTGGCGTCAGGGATGAGCGCGCTTTCTGCGTTCTTGAGTTTGCGCGAGGCAAGAAAGGCGACCGCAATGAGAAAAATACCGACATAAGCGGCGGTGAAAACATGATGATAATGATGCATTATTTCTTCCATAAAAATCCTTGAATCAAAGTTCCTAAAACCGCCATGCTGAGACCCGCCACAAAACCGATCGGGTCTAGCCCCTCTTTAAGGATCAGCCAGAGAAACAGGCCGATCAGGCTCATTTTCAACACTGCGCGCCCGGTAAACTGGCCCGCCGTGATTTTTCCCGCGAGGAGTGCCGGGGTCTGTTTGGCCCAAAACCAGGTGTTGAGGATCCCAACGAATAAACCGGCCAAAAAGGCTGCAGTGAATTGCAATGTTTGCATCGTTTCGTCAAGTCCTAGGTTGCGTAAAACCTTGTTTCTTTATTGCTGGGCGGGAAGCTGGGAAAAACGAGTTTTAAAAGACCGCAGCTCCTTTTGGGGGTTCCTCCCCCAAAAGGGCTCCTCGGGCTCTCGGCGTTGCTCCTTTTTTTACCCCGGTTGGGTGAGCAACGCCTCCGAGACGCTTTTAAAACTCGTTTTTCCCAGCTTCCCGCGACAAGTAATGACTATAAAAAGACGTCTTTTTCAAAATTCAGGATGAAACTAGGCTCCTTTTTTCTTGTTTTGGTACCAATTTAGGAGGCGGATTAGGTTTATTAGGCCTCCGGCGAAGCCTATTGAGAGGCCGATTAGGGCGAAAATGGGGGATGTTCCCCATTTTTCATCGCACCAACCCCCTAAAAAGAGGCCGCCGATGACGGCAAGCGCCAGTTGAAAACCGGCGCCGCCGTAGAGGCCAACTGCGGTCCAGATAGGGTCTTTTTGGTTTGTCATTCTGAGCCAGAGGCGAAGAATCTCAGGAGATCCTTCGGCTGCGCCTCAGGATGACAACTAAAGAATCGCATCAAAAACATTCAAAGTCTTATAAAAATCGGCTTTTTCGTGTCTAAAACTGATAAAAGCGCTCTCAAATTGGCTTGGAGGGAGCGAAATGCCTTTTTCAAGGGCCGCATGAAAAAAGCGGCCGAAGGCAGAAGTATTTGATTTTGCAGCGCTTTCCCAATCGACCACGGGGGTTTCGGTGAAGAAGAGGGTCCACATAGATCCGGTTGTTTGGAGCTGCCAAGGGAGGCCTTTGGCGCTCAAGAGAGAGCGGAAAGCCTCTGTAAAATAAGCGGTTTTTTCCTGCAGGCTCGGGTAAAAGCCGGGCTGCATGAGTTCTTTAAGGGTGGCGAGGCCTGCTGCCATCGCGATCGGGTTGCCGGACAAGGTGCCGGCTTGGTAGACGCCACCGAGCGGTGAGATCTGCTCCATGATTTCTTTGCGCCCGCCGTACACGCCCACCGGCAAGCCGCCGCCGACTACTTTGCCAAGGCAAACGAGATCGGGAGCAAGGCCGAAAAGTTCGGTGGCGCCGCCACGGGCTAAGCGAAAACCGGTCATCACTTCGTCTATTATAAGGAGAGCCCCTTTGGCGCGGCAGAGTTCTTGGAGCTGATTCAGAAAACCGCGCTGCGGCGGGACGACTCCCATGTTCCCCACAACCGGCTCGATGATGACAGCCGCGATCGCGTTTGGATGCGCATCAAAGAGCGCTTCCACACTTTGCAAGTGATTGTAGCGGGCAACGAGCGTGTGCTGCGCGAAGTCGGCCGGAACGCCGAGGCTATCGGGTGTGCCGAACGTGGCCGCCCCCGAGCCGGCTTTCACCAGCAGGGCGTCGGCGTGTCCGTGATAGCAGCCGGCGAACTTGATAATCTTGTCGCGCTTCGTGAAACCGCGCGCCACGCGCAGCGCACTCATCGTTGCTTCAGTGCCGGAGCTGACGAAGCGCATCTTCTCGAGCGCCGGAAAGCATTGCTGCACAAGCTGCGCTAGCTGCGATTCGATCGCATGCGGCGCGCCGAAGCCGAAGCCGAGCGTTACCGCCGCTTGCACCGCGGCCACGGCTGAAGGATGCGCGTGACCGAGGAGTGCTGCCCCCCAGCTCCCGACATAATCGATGTAGCTGTTGCCATCGGCATCCCACACCTGCGCGCCGGAACCTTTGGCGAAAAAAAGCGGAGAGCCGCCGACCGAGCGAAACGCGCGGACAGGAGAATTCACGCCGCCGGGAAAGAGCTGCTGCGCTTCTTCAAATAATTTTTGGGATTGATCCGTCGTCATACGCGCTACTCCGCGTGTGGTGTCGCTTTTTTGGCTTTCCAGGCTTCCCACGATTTGCCGGCGGCGGTGTCTTCGCCGGTGATGCGGAGGCTGGAGATTTGGCTGTAGGCGAAGAGGGAGGGATTGGGCTCGCCTTTGAGAAAGAGCTGCACCTGCTCGGCATCGTGATTGCGGCCGAAGAGATAGCCTTCTACTTGGCGGCCATCGGTCAGGTCGAGCGTAACGTCGCCTCTATAATGAAAGGCCTCTTCAATGATTTTCGAAAGTGGGTGTGACATATTAGTTCGGTCTTAAGGTGAAACGCACGGTATCTAAAAAGCCGCGCAGTGATCCGAAGGTGTCGTTGACGGCGGTGGCTTCATAGCCGCAGTGGACCATGCAATCGGCGCATTTTTCGTTTTTGCCGGTGCCGTAGTTATCCCAGTTGGTCGTTTCAAGCAGTTCTTTGAAGCTGGAGACATAGCCGTCTTGGAGCAAGTAGCAGGGCTTCTGCCAGCCGAAGATGTTGTAGGCGGGCATTCCCCACGGTGTGCAAGCGTAGTCTCTTTTTCCCTGCAAAAATTTCAAAAACAGAGGGGACAAATTAAAGCGCCATTCTTTTTTCGGTTTTTCCAAAATCGCCTGAAAGAGAGCGTGCGTCCGTTCTTTCTTAAGGAAGTGCTTCTGATCCGGAGCTTTTTCGTAGCTGTAGCCAGGCGAGAGCATCATGCTTTCCACGCCGAGTTCCATCATTGCGTCGAAAAATTTGCGCACCCGCTCAGGATTGGCGCCGTCGAACAGCGTGGTATTCGTCGTGACGCGGAAGCCGCGCGAGACCGCTTCTTTAATTCCCGCCACCGCTTGCTCAAAGACACCGTCGCGGCAGACCGCTTCGTCGTGCTCTTCCTTGAGGCCGTCCATGTGGACGCTGAAGGTGAGGTATTTGGTCGGCTTGAAGAGGTCCAGCTTGCGTTTGAGCAAAAGAGCGTTGGTGCAAAGATAGATATACTTTTTACGGGCGACTAAGCCTTCGACGATTTCTTTGATTTCGGGGTGGAGCAGGGGCTCGCCGCCGGGGATGCTGACCATCGGGGTGCCGCATTCGTCGACCGCCTTGAAACATTGCTCCGGCGTGAGACGGCGTTGCAAAATATGCTCGGGATACTGGATTTTGCCGCAGCCGGCGCAAGATAAATTGCAGCGGAAGAGGGGCTCCAGCATCAGCACGAGGGGGTAGCGCTCATTGCGCTTCACCTTTTGCGTGATGACATATTTAGCGACGGTAAAAATTTGCGAGACAGGGACGGCCATGGAGCGGCATAGACCACAGGAAAAGGGCCAGGTCAAGAGGGAAAGGCTCCATACTAACAATTGACCCTTCGGGAGGTATCAGGTACCTCCGAGGGATGACCCTTCTCATCGCTGCGGCACTGAAAGACGAGCTCAAGGAATTTGTTTCGTTGCTGCAAATCGATTGCACCATGCATCTCAAGCCGGCCCTTCTTCACCGCGGCACCTACCAAAATCGCGACATTCGGCTTTTGGTCACCGGCATGGGGGAGGCGCGGATGCAGAGTGCTATGGAGCAGACCCTGACGCAGCTCAAACCCCAGGCGGCTTTGCTGGTGGGCTACTGTGGCGGGACCTCGCCTTTGGTGGGGCTGGGCTCCCTCATTTTGGCGAACGGCGTGGTGAACGAAGAGACGGGCGAGCGTCTCACGTCAAGTGCGGCGCTCCTCGATCCGGCTAAAAAGTTTTGCGAGATGAAGCATCTCTCGCACCAAGTGGGGGGGATGGTCACGGTCCGCAACGTCGTCTCCGGGCCGCATGAGAAAGCGGCGCTCGGTGCGAGGCATCAAGCGTTGGGCCTCGACATGGAGGCTTTTGCTTTTGCGCGCGCGGCGGCCAATCACGAGGTGCCGTGGCTCGTCGCGAAGTCGGTCCTCGATGCGGTCGATGTGAAGCTCCCCAACTTGCAAGATTGCGTCTATCCCACGGGCGAGCCCCGCGTCATGGAATTCATGGGGCATCTCTTCAGCTCGCCGAAAGAATTTTGGCACCTCCCGCAGCTGCAATACATGGCCTCGCAAGCGCGACGCGCCGCTACCGATTTCGCCACCGCGTGGGTAGAGGCTTCATGAAGCGGCTTGTTGTCGCAGCGCTCCTCTCTCTTTTTACCTCGTGCGGCGGATGCGGCGCTCCTTCTTCATCCACCGACGCATCGTTGGCGATGGAAACCCAAAAAAATACGATGACGCTGCAGGTGATTGAGGATTTCAATCGCACCACCGAATATCGTTTGCAGCAGATCAAGGGAAAGGTCGGGGCGCGCCAGACAAACGGCGATTGTTTTTTGCCGGAGTGCCCGAGTTCGATGCTGAGCCAGTGTGTGAGTGGTTCTGGCAAGTCGAGTGGCTGCATCGGATGTTTGACGGAGGCGTCGGGAGAGGCCTGCTGTCTCTGTCCCGAAGGATCTCAAGCGACCTATCAAGGTTGCAGCGCTTTGAAGCAAAAAGAGGTCACGCTCACCCCCAATTGCAAAACGTATCGCTTTCCCGTGGGGGGCGACAGCTGCGAGGCTCTCTATCGCAACATGGAGCAGATCCCCTATTTACAAGGCTTGGACGGCTGGCTCACCATGGCCTTCATCATGCCCGCGTTCAATCTCCGTTATTTTTATGTCTTCGATCCCGCCCCCGGCCCCGAGGGACAAATTTGCGTGCGCGGCTCGCTGAAAGATCTCATCATTCCACTTTCGTTCTCGGTTTTTTATCCCGAGTGGACCCGCTCGCAGCTCTGTCCGAAGGCGTGGGAAGATTTTTTGCACAAAGTGCGCATGCACGAAGAGCGCCATGCGCGCATTGCGCAAGAGTCGATTGCGGAGCTGAAGCAGCGCTTGCATACTCTTTCGTTCGACAGCCGCTGCGGCGCTACGCAAGCGGAGGCGGAGAGCCGTGCGTTTGAGGCGATCAATATGTCGCTCGGACGCGAGTGGCGCGAGTTCGTGCAGCACTATCAAACGGCGCAGGATGATTTCGATCAGTATGATTACAAGCGGCAGCAGGCCGAAGGCCCGCTGATGAATTGCAGCTTGTGTAAATGACTCTTGTTGTCATCGCGAGGAGCCGAGAGGCGACGTGGCGATCCCCTGGAAGTTCATCTACTTTAACAAAATCGTATCTCTCTCATCTGCTTCAGAGAGGGGCTCTGTCGGTTCTGCGTTACGATGTCTGTATTTGCGGCCCGCGATGGTGGAGCCGATGCCGTCCCACAGATAAGTAGCGAGGTAAGTGGCGATTCCAAAACCTCCGGCAATCTGTTTTGGGGAGAGGAAGCACCAGTGATTTGTTTCATCGCAGCGTTCGGTTACGGCGAGCACAGCAAGCCCCGCCCCTGCTAATCCCAAAGCTAATGTAATTCCCCCTTGAATGGGATGCTCTGTATAGAAAAGCCCGTCTCCCGGAATCGGCGACCAGCCCCACGCAAGCGCGGCACCGTACGATTTTTTGCTTTGCGGTTTCCCCACCGCTTCCTGTTCTTGCTCCAGGTAAGCACGCGCGATCTGAGCTTCCAGGTTTGCAGGGCGGGCGTGGAGCAATGCAGGAGAGCAGATCGAGAGACCGATCAAAAAAGAAGCGAGGATTTTTTGCATCGCGGTTTCCTATTGAAATGCCCCTTTAAAGTCAATACACCTTGCAGCGTGATCACACTCTCCAACGGACACAGCTTTGAGTTCGTCGCGGCAAGCGGTGCGCTGGCCTATGACGGCCGCGGATGGCCGTGGGAATGGCCTTTGCGTTGGGCAGGTCTCATCGATCCGAATCTTTTCACAATCGTCACGAAATCGCTCACGCTGAAACCGCGCGTGGGGAACTTGCGCCTCACCTCTCCGTGGCGCTGCGTCAAGTTGCTCGATGGCGGCGTGGTGAACGCGGTGGGGCTGACGAATCCCGGCGTCGATTGGTGGGTGCGCGAAGTCTATCCGCAGGTGGCCGCGCGCCCGTGGCCGGTGGCCGTCTCCATCGTCGGCGAGCAGCTGCAAGATTTTGTGGAGCTGGCGATCAAACTCAAGTCGTGCGAAAAAATCAAAGCCCTAGAAATTAACGCGTCGTGTCCGAACACGCCGAGCGATAGGCACCAAAACACGCAGGTGGTGATCGACACCGTACGCGCGGTGAAGTCGGTGACGCGCTGGCCGCTGCTTCTCAAGCTTTCCTGTACGCACGATTACAAAGCGATCGCGCAAGCCCTTGAAGGCACGGCCGAGGCGATCAGTATCAACTCGGTGCCATGGAAGGTTCTTTTTCCGAAAGAGAAATCGCCGCTGGCAAACTTAGGTGGCGGCGGTGTCTCGGGGCGCATCGCGCAGAAGGAGCATTTCAAAATGGTAGAGCAGCTTGCTTCTACCAGCACGGTGCCGGTAATTGGGGCGGGGGTGTGGGAATATGAAGATATGGAAAAGTTATTCAAGCTCGGAGCGGGAGCGGTCGCCTTCGGCTCGATTTTTGTGCGTTATCCCTGGAGACCGACGGATTTTGTGAAGCGCTATAGGAAGAAGCGCGCGGCTAATGCGATTTGAAAAAATCGACGATCTTTTGCGCTAGTTCTTGATTGCCGTAATCAAACGGTAATACGTGCGCCGATTCCTTGAAGTGCTCGATGGCCACCTCTTTAGATCCCACGCCGTTTTTAATCATCAACATCCCCGACGCATCGACCAAGTGATCTTTCGCTCCGGCTATCAAGAGGAGCGGCTGCGTAATTTTTGAAAGCAGTTTCGCCGTCTCTTTTTGTAGATTGTCGGTTTGAAAAACGCAGCGCGACGGCATCCGATTCAGCCCCTGCGTTTTATAAATCTCCCGCCCCTTCGGATCGTAAACGCTCTTCTCATAATTTTTCGCCGTCGAGCGGATGAGCCAGCGCAGCGGCGTGTAACGAACGAGCGGAATGATGCAGCGAAAGTAGGCATGCAGCTTGAACGGCGTGGCAAGCAGAGCGAGCGCTTGTATTTTTGAACCGAGATCGGCGGCGAGTTTGAGTCCCAAGAGGGAGCCCATCGAAAGTCCCACGTAATAAATAGAGTCGTGCGTTTTGAGGAGTTCGCTTGCGGCGGCGTTTGCGGAGTCGTACCATTCTTGCCACGTGGTTTTCTCGAGCGTCGCGAAATCTTTTCCGTGCCCGGCGAGCAACGGGGTCGCGACTTCGAAGCCGGCGGCTTGCAGGCCCTCTACGATCGACGCCATGTTTTCGGGAACACCGGTGAGACCGTGGACAACGAGACATGCTTTGGCAGAATTCACGCTTCCCTCATGACGACATAGTCGGCGAGGCCGATGAGGGCCTCTCTTTCGAGCGAGGGCTTGAAGCAGTTGAGATTGTCTTTGGCTTGTTGCGCGAATTTTTTCGCCATCTTGTGCGTGGCGTTGATGCCGTCGTAGCGGTGGATGATATCAAGAACCGATTTGAATTTTTCGGGATCGATGCGTCCTGCCATCAGCGCGTCTTTCACTATCTTCGCTTCGGTTTCGTTGCAGTGGCGGAGCGCGACCAAAATCGGGAAGGTCAGTTTGCCCTCGCGCAGATCGCCCCCTTTGCTTTTGCCGAACTTGTCTTCGTCCGATTCATAATCGAGCGCGTCGTCGGCCAGTTGAAACGCGACGCCAATATTCACACCGTATTGCTTCAGCGCTTCTTCGTAGCTTTCGGAGACTTCGCCCAATACCGCGCCGATTTGGCAGCACGCGCCGATCAGCACCGCGGTTTTCCCCTGGATGATTTTCAAATAGGTCTCTTCGTCGACATTGAGATCGCTGTGACGCGTGATCTCCAGAATTTCGGCTTCCGTTGTTTTGGTGATGGTGTCGGTGACGACTTTCAAAATTTTGAGCGAGCCGTGGTCCACAATAATCTGGCTCATCTTGCACCAGAAAAAATCCCCGACGAGAACGCTCACCGAATTTCCCCACTTGGCCTTCGCCGACGCCTTGCCGCGCCGCAGAGCCGCATCGTCGACCACGTCGTCGTGTAGGAGGCTCGCGGTGTGGATCATCTCCATCGCGGCGGCCATGCGAATGGCGGCGTCGCCCTGGTAGCCGGCGATTTTGGAGCTGAGAAGGGTCAGCAAGGGACGGATCCGCTTCCCCCCGTTTTGGATAATATAATGAACCGCCTGCGTGACGAGGCCGACCTCGGAGGTGAGGGTTTCGTGCAGCACCCGTTCCACATCAGCCAATTCGCGCGTTACAGGCAGGGCGTAGGTTTCCAAAGGCATTGGCCCTTTAAGCATCGGGGAAAAATATTGTCAAAACTAAATCAAACGGTACGCGCGCTTGGGACGGATTTTAATGAAGCAGGCCGGAGGAAGCTGTTACCTCCGGGGGGTGTGTCTGAAGTTCGGCAGCTTGTCCGAAATTTCGGCGGCGGGTGGGTTGTGGGATGCGGTTTTTGGGCATTTACGCGTGGTTCTCGAATTGCATCTCTTTTTCCCCAAGGAGGCCCGATGAATGCGGATAAAACACCGTGGGATGCGTTTCAAATCACCGAACGGAAGGGATTGAAGCCCCAATGGAACCGGATCGGCGTGGCGTTTGTGAATAAGGACCAATCGATCAATTTGTTTCTCGATGCCTTTCCCAAAGACGGAAAAGTGCAGCTGAGAATGCGCGATAAAACCCGCTCCAAAAACGGAGCAGAAAGGAAGTACAATGAATATCAAAAATAAACTGGCCTTGGGAGTTCTCGCCTTGGCGCTGGTTTGCGGGGCGAACAGCATGGCCGCAGGCAAAGCGAAAGGGAGCATCACCGGGGTGGTGAATATCAACCAAGCCGACGTGGCGCAGCTCACTATGCTCCCCGGAGTCGGCCCCGCCAAAGCGCAGGCGATCCGTCAGTACGCCCAGGCCCATCCCTTCAAAACGGTCGATGAAATTAAAGAGGTAAAAGGGATCGGCGAGAAGCAATTTGCGAAGCTGAAAAGCCATTTAAGCGTAGCTGGCGCCTCGACGGTGCAGTGGGTGCAGTCCAACCCGCAGGCTGCGGGTACAGCGACACTCCCTGCCGCTAAGTAGTGGTTTTAAGGGGTGAGGAGCGGTTTTAAGTTGGCACGCGAGGTCTAAAAGAAAAATTTTAAAAAATTTTTCGGCCGCTCCTCGCTCCCTTTTTTAAGGATTTCCGTGACATCCCCTAATTTTGATTTTGTCAGTAATTTGACGCGAATTTTTTTTTAGGTTCTTCAAAATTCTTTTGCTAAAATGTCCTCCTGTTTATGTCAGGAAATTCAAGCAAAACATTATCGGTCTCGAGTGTTGTCGGCATTGCCCTTCAATATATTGAGAGTCAAAGACGCGAAGATTCGCTGGAAGAGATCCATCAGATTGTACAGGATCTTCGTTATAAATTGCGACATGTCATTGAGGACCAGTTTCTGGAACTGAATCTCGATGAATGCCGCAGTTTCCGCAGAGTATTGAATCAAGAATTGACCGCGCTTTGCAGAGAGCTGCTGAATCAAGAGCCCTCGAAGCCTTCGCAAGAAGCCCCTCTTTATTGCAGCGACATCCTCAACTGCTTCAAGTGGGCCGAGCAGATTAAAGCGGAGATTCCCGACGATTTGGTCACGCAGCGCGTGTTGATCAAAGACCTGCCGATTTTTGAGAAGGCCCTCGCCGATCCCGAAGAAACACTCAATTGACAGCGCGAAAGTTCCCGTCTATAGCCCGCCCATGCGTATCGGTTGGACAGAAATCCTCGTCATCTTTTTCTTGGTCGTTCTCCTTTTCGGCTCCAAGCGTTTGCCCGAGTTGGCCAAAGCTTTGGGGAAAAGCATTCAGGAATTTAAAAAAGGAAACCAAGAACGGTTGGATGAAAAAGAGGATAAGGATAAACCGGTCTAACTAGCTAAGCTCTGAATTTCCCGCTCTGAAATCCCCAACAAATAGAGAATCGAATCGAGGCTGTGGCCTTTGGAGAGCGAGTAGTGCGCTTTTTCGCGCACATACGGTTTCGCGTTGAAGGCGATGCCGAGCCCCGCTTTGATCAGCATCGGAATATCGTTGGCGCCATCTCCAATCGCGATCGTTTGGTCGAGTGTGATTTTTTCACTCTGCGTGAGGGTCTCGAGTAGCAGCGCTTTTCGCTCGGCGTTGACGATGAGTCCCGTCACGCGGCCGGTGAGCACGCCGTTCACGATTTCCAATTGATTCGCGAAGGCGTAGTCGAAGCCGAGCTGTTGGCGAAGCCGCTCGGTAAAATAGGTGAAGCCCCCGCTGACGAGCGCGATTTTGTATCCCAAATGTTTGAGGACCTTCAGGAGTTTGGGCGCGCCGTTCGTAAGTTTGAGCCGGCGATAGACCGCTTCCAGGTCTTTCATCGTGAGCCCCTTCAGGCATGCCACGCGTCGCTTGAGGCTTTCGTCAAAATCCATGTCGCCGTTCATCGCCTTGTGCGTGATCGCCGCCACTTTTTTGTACGCCCCCGCTTGCTTTGCCAATTCGTCGATCACTTCGTTTTGAATGACGGTCGAATCCATATCCATCACCACCAGCCGTTTGGCGCGGCGAAGCAAATCGTGCTTTTGAATCGCGATGTCGACGCCGACTTTGTTGCTGAGCGACAAAAGATCGCGCGTCAATTTTTTAGGATCGAGGGGTTTTTTCGCATGGGCCAAGAGTTCCACCGCGCTGATATTGCGCAGCGCCAGCTTCGTGATCTTGTCGATGTTCATGTCCCGCTTCGCCAAGGCCTCGGAAATACTGCTGAGCGCCACCGCTCCCACTTCTTTCCCCAGGCAGGTAATCACATACTGATGATGCGTGGTTTCCTCGCCGAGCAATTTTGGATCGAAGACTTCGAAGTTGAGCACCACGCCCAAGCGATGCGCCGCAAAGAGCATGTCTTTTAGAAGAGCCGATTTTTCCGCTTTGACGCTCGTGAAGCCGAGTAAGATGGAGAGAAGGAGCTTTTTGTGCACCACCGTCTGCTCGATATCCAGAATGCGGGCGTCGTTGCTCTTGGCGATGAGTGCTGTGAGGGTGGAGGTAATGCCGGGGCCGTCCTTGCCGCGGACAGTCACTAAAAGAACGTTCGGAGTCATGCGGCGATACTGGTATTCCTATTCCGTTTTCGCAACTGGAAAATCGTTCCGCAATCTCTCGACGGCCGATTTCATCCGCGCGACGCTCTCTTTGCATGCCTTCTGCAGCTCTTGCAGCTCCGTCGGCTTCAGGGAGATCAAGTCGAGTTGCGCCAGTCCTTGGAAGATGGCGAGGCTCCCTTGTAGATCGTGAAGAATTTTGTGTATTGCGTTCATGTGTCCTCTTAAGAAAAGAAATAGAGCGATTCCGGAATTTTTGAATGAGCGAAATGATCGACCTGGCTGTAGTTCGGATCTTTTTTCAGCGGAGCGGTGTCGTCGCCAGTGGCGAGAATCAGTGTTTTCACGCCTTGTTTCTTGAGCCAATCGAGAGTTTGCGGCGCGTTGTAGAGGGAGCCGTCGATATTTTTATCGACGAAAGCGAAGTGGACCTGGTTCCAAGGAAGGCCCGCGCTCATGGCCTCCTCCAAACTTCTGAAACAATGCAGGTCGTCGATTTTTAAGCGCTGCTTGGAGAGCTTCCATGTGGAGAGGAGCATCGCATCGTCGTCGATGACGACCACTCTGCTTTTTTCCGTGAGCGGAAGCGTGATGCGGAAAAGAGAACCTTGTCCCGGCTCCGACTCTATCTCCATCGATCCCCCCAATTCGCGGAGGGCCTCTTCCACATACTGGAGACCGATGCCGTATCCCTCCGACTTTGTGCTGCGATGCGCCCCTTTTCTTACCTGCTGCAATATTTCAGGACTCATACCGCAACCGTCGTCTTGTACGGAGATCACGGCGGTATTGTCTCTGTATTCCGTTTTCAAAGTCAGCGTCCCTTGGGCGGCGATGGCGTCGGTGGCGTTCTTAATCAGGTTAGAGAAGACGCGCTGGAGCTTGTAAGGCTCGCCTTGAATCCGGATTTCTTGAGAGGAAAATTCTTTAATGAACGAAATTTTCTTGTCCGTTTTTTGAGCGGTGTATTCCTGTATGAGCTCTTCAAAAATCTTGGAGAGCAAAAAAGAGGAAGAGCTCGGAGCCGCCTGCTTGTATTTTTTGAGAAGATCGTCGGCGATGCCGGCGAGGCGCTTGGTGCTGAGTAAGAGAAGCCGCGTTAATTCGGTCTCCTCCATTTTTTCCGCAATCGCCTGCAGCGTCGCAAGCGGGCTGCGAATGTCGTGCGCGACCTGCACGGCGATTTTTCCTTTGGCGGCCAGCTGGAGCGTCGCCTCTTTTTCCTTTTCGGCAAGAAGGAGGCGTCCGCTGAGGCGGCGGATGTTTTCCAGAAGAATGTCGGTTTCGAAAAAATCGTGCGTCGGTTCTATCGAATGCAAGTCTTTCAAGTGTTGCGCTTTCGCCACGGTCTCCGCCACTTCCTTCAAAGGCGTTGAGGTTTTGAAGATCGCTTTACGGATGGTGCGATAGGCGATGACCAAAATTCCGGCAAAAATCAGAAAGGAACCGCAAAGACGCAGCAGCGCCAGTTGGATCTCTTTGTCGGGAGTGAAGAGGGCGCTCCAGCTTCCCACGTTTTCGCCGTTGGCGTTGGCGATGGGGCTTTGATAGAGAATTTTCCATCCCTCCGGGGTGTGGCGAAAGCCCAATCCCATTTCTTGGCGCCGGGCAGTATAAGGCGCCGGCTCTTTTTCTCCGAAGCGGGCGACCTGCATTCCGTGACGATCCCAAATCGACGCCGAGCTCAGCGCGGAACTGTAGAAAAAGGAGCGCAGATCTTCTTGCACGCGCCAGTAATCTCCCATGTCGAGTTGTCGCGAAGCCTGTCTGCCGAAAGTGGCGCATTGATTGAGAAGCTGCTGCTTCTGCTCGAAAAAAATAAAGCCGATGTCGGCCACGGTGATCAGCGTCATGCCGGCGGCAAAGAGAAGGACGGTTCGCGAAAGCAGTTTTTGCGTGAGCCAGTCGCCGATTTTGGGAGCCGTGATCGGTTTCATCGTTTCTCCAAGGTGCCGAAGGGAAAAGAAGAGATGTTGTCGCTCGAGACTTCGGGGGGCGCATATTCCTTAAGAAGGTAGACCGCCGTTTCCCCTCCGTACCGAAACGGTTTCACCCAACCTTCGCTGCGGATGTAGACGTCGAATTCTTGGTAGAGCGTTTTCAGCGCTTCGGGATTTTGCGGAGGCGTGTTGAAGATCTTGTCGAACCAAATGTCGGCCTCCGGCATGACGTCTTGGAAAAGATTGAGTTCGCTGTGCGAGCGGAAGGTGCTCAGCATATCTTCCGCAGAGGGAGTGGTGGGACGGAAGCGAACTAAAAAAATATTGAGCGTGTTTTTCGTTTTCGCCTCTAAAATCGCGTGGAGGCTTACCTGTTCGGGTTTGCAGTCTATTTTATTTTTTATGAGTACCGCGCAATAGTTCTCGGCCAACGGCGCGAGGCGGCTTAGGTAATAAGAAAGCGTGACGGCGGCGGGGAGAGCGGCGGGTTTTTTTGCGAGCGGCGGCGTTTTTACAGTGGAATAGCCGCTCAGTCCCAGCGGGATGAAGCTCGTGACTTTATAATTCACGGCGCCGAGCGAGCGGTCGATCAGCCCTTCGCTCAGCAAGTCTCCCAAGAAACGCCGCACCTCTTTGGATTTCAGCTTGGGATGGTCTGCGTTCATTCCTAAAAAATAAGTCTGCGCGTCGAAGTAGGGGATTTTATTGTAGCGCTCGATTTCAGATGTTTTGGGGGGGAGATAAGAAAAGTCGGGGGTCGTTTCGCCGAACGTTTTTTGCGTTCCGAAAACGAGGGTCTCCCAGCGTAAGGGGGTCTTCGATACAAAATGGGGATTGCGGGTTAAGACGATCTTTTCATTTTTAATATCAATAAGGCTCGTTTGATAGGGGCCGGTCCCCGTAGGGCCGGTATAGCCCGGCACGCGAATATTCTTCAGGCTGGTGAGGAAGCATTGGAATTCGGCCAGATGTTGGATGAAGCGTGGAAAGGGTTTGTTGAGGACGACATGGAATTCGAAGGGGCCTATGATTTTCAATCCCGGAATGATTTTCGTTTTCCCGCTTTGGAATTCCTTCGCCCCTTTGATGCTGTCCCAACAGGTGACGATTCCCCGCTTCAAGCTCCGCTCCACCATTTTTTGAATGTGCTCGGTCGTCAGCAATTCTCCATTTTGAAAATAGACATTCTCCTTCAACTTAAAAAAATAAGTTTTCTGATCTTCGCCCACGGTCCACGATTGCAGAAGGACCGGCTCTGCGGCGCCGGAGATGGACATTTTTACCAGAGGCTCGAAAATTTGGTTGCCGATGAGGCTGGCTTCGATAGTGAGCGACTCAAAAGGGATGATCGATCCGGCCCATTTCTCGACCTGAATGAGAAAGGGTTTTGCGGGGCTTAGTAAAAAGAGAAGGAGCAGGCCGTGGATCATTGCATCATCCCCCAGTTTTTGAGGCGTTCGTAAAGACGCGTGCGGCTGATGTCCAAAAGGGTGGCGGTTTTGCTCTTGTCCCCTTTGGTCAGCTCCAGCGCTTTGCCGACGTAGGCTTTTTCCAGGTCGCTGACGTATTCTTTCAGCGGGCGGAGTTCCTCGCGCGATTGCGGCAAATTGAGAAGCGCGCTGAAGCTCGACTGCATCGAAGGCTGCGCGGCGGTGCTTCCGGGGGCGTGTCCCTGTTTGCGAAAGACCCACTCGGGAAGGTCGCTCGCCTGAACAATGGGCCCCGGAATGAGAATCACAAGGCTCTGCACCAAATTTTCCAGCTCGCGGATATTGCCTGGCCAGTAGTAATCCTGCAGCGCTTTGAGCGCGGGGCCGGAGAAATGCCACGCCGGATTTTTGCTGTACTTGTGGATGAAGTGGGCGGTCAAAAGAGGGATATCTTCTTTTCTAGAGCTGAGCGGCGGCATGCTGAGGGGAATCACGCGCAGGCGGTGAAAAAGATCGCGGCGGAATTTTCCTTGATCGACTAAGCCCTCGAGGCTTTCGTTTGTGGCGGCGATGATGCGGAAGTCGGTCGCCACCGGATGGTTGCCGCCGATGCGGAGGACCTCTTTTTCCTGTAGCGCGCGGAGAATCTTCGCCTGCAGATCCCACTTGAGCGTCGAGATTTCATCGAGAAAAATATCGCCGCCGTGCGCGAGCTCGAACTTGCCGAGCTTGCGCTGGTGTGCGCCGGTGAAGGCACCTTTTTCGTGGCCGAAGAGTTCGGATTCCAAAAGCGTTTCGGGAATCGCGGCGCAATTCACCGCGACGAAGGGGCGATGCGCGTCGCTCTCCAAGCCGTGGATGAAGCGGGCGAGGAGCTCTTTTCCGGTCCCCGATTCCCCTTCGATCAGCACGTTCGCCATGTGTCCTTGCACGCAGCGGGCCTTCGCCATCACTTCTTGCAGCGCGGAAGATTGGCCGAGAATCGTGTGCTTGGTCATCTGCGCGTTCATTTGGCTAAGGAGCGCCGCATGCTTTTCGCGCATCGCGCGGTAGGGGGCGAGCTTTTCAATCACCGCTTGAATCTCTTCGATGTCGAAGGGCTTCACCAAGTAATCCGCGGCGCCGAGGCGGATCGCCTCCACCATTTTTTTCGGATCCTTATGGCCGGTGACGATCACCACGTCGAGCGTTTCGAAAGAGTTTTTCAGTTTTTTAAGAAGAGCCAGCCCGTCTTCGCTCCCGAGGGAGAGATCGAGAAGGAGGAGATCGATATCCCCCGCTTGCAAAATCTTTTCGGCCTCTTGAATCGTTTGGGCCTCGCTCAGTTGGTAGCGCCCGCCGAAGCTGAGGCGGAGAAAGGTGAGAAAAGAAGAGTCGTCGTCGAGAGCGAGAATATGAAGTGCCATAGAGAGCTCCTTGGGAGGTACCTGGTACCTCCGGTAAATGCAATGGCTGTGCCAAGCGTGGAAAGGGCGTAAAAGCGAGATTGCGGGATTTCTTACATAAGGAGGGGGTATGTGTCCAGTTTTTATGCTCGTTTTATGAACATGGTGTTCGGAAATGTGTACAGCACTATTTATATGGAGCTTGTTGGGGAGGAGAGAGTGAAAAAAAGACCGCAACTCCTTTTGGGGGCTCCACCCCCAAAAGTGTCGCTCGGCTACTCGCCCCGCTTGCTGTTGAAAACCCTGGAAAGGAAAAGCGGGGCTGCGTTACGCTTTTTTTCACTCTCTCCTCCCCAACAAGATCATTTAATTAATGGAATGAAAATTTGCGCGACCGAAACCTGACAAGTGACTTAAAAAAAGCGTCCCGGAATGCTCGCTTTCCTTTCGAGGGGGCCTACCCCAAAAGGAGTTGCGGACTTTTTTTGAGCTCTTCTTCTGCGGCAAGCTTCGATTTTACCCCAGGTACTTCCTCAGCGTATTCCAGTCTATTTGAAGGATTTCTTTCAGCTCTTTGAGGGGGCGGTCGGGGTATTTATCGCGGAGCATTTTGGCGTAGTGGCGCTTCATTTCATCCATCGTCATGTCTGGGAGTGCGGCTTCCTTCGCAACAGGGCTGGGAGCGGTATCGTGCGCCGCGCTCGCAGCGCCAGCGCTCTTCAGCACGATGTCGCTCTGGCCGATGAGGCTCTCCTTCGCGTGCAGCACGGCCCGCTCCAGCACATGCTCCAGCTCGCGCACGTTGCCGGGCCAGTTGTGGTCCATCAGCTTCTGCATCGCGGCGACACTGAGCCCCACGATATTTTTTTCGTAGCGGCTGGCCATTTGTTGCAGAAAGGTGCGCGACAACGGCGTGATGTCCTCGATCCGTTCGCGCAGCGGCGGAATGTGGAGTGTGAGCACATGCAGGCGGTCGAAAAGATCGGCGCGGAATGCTCCGGAGGCAACAAGTGCCGCCAAGTCGCGATTGGTTGCGAACAGAAGCCGCGCTTCAAAGCGCCGCCCCTGGGTCTCTCCCACCCGCGTGATCTGGCGCTCTTGCAGTACGCGGAGCAATTTCGCCTGCACGCCGGGGCTCAGCTCGCCGATCTCGTCGAGCAGGAGTGTTCCGCGCCCCGCCGCTTCGAAATAGCCGGCCTGATCGCGGAGCGCTCCGGTGAAAGCCCCTTTCGCATGGCCGAAGAGTTGCGACTCTACCAAGCTCTCGGGGAGTGCTGCGCAATTGATTTGCAAATAGGGAGCGGCTCTCCGCGGACTCAAATTGTGAATCGCCGCCGCGATCTTTTCTTTGCCGACGCCGCGCTCGCCCACCACCAGCACCGACGCATCGCTTACCGCCACCGCGCGCAACTCGCGCACCAGCTCCCGCATCGCGGCGCTGGCGAAGACAAAACCTTCGATCGGCGTCTCTTGCAGCTCCATCTCCAGCTTGTCGAGCTGACTTTGCAAATGGAGCTTCTCTTTCTTTTCCCGCTGCGCCAGTTGTCGCTCGAGCGCCAGTTCTTTTCGATGCGCGTCATGGAGCGCCAGGCGCTGCTGTCCCAAATCGCGCGCCATTTGGTTGAAGTGGCTCACGAGCGTGCCGATTTCGTCGTTCCGTTGCAGCGTGATTTTCTCGTCGAAGTTTCCGGCGGCGATGTGGGAGGCCCCCTTCGCCAAAATTTGCAGCGGCGTGGTCAGCTTGTTCGATGCCCAGAGTGCCGCGAGCAAGGTGAGGGCCAAAAGCGGAAGCGAAACCCAGAGCGTGCGGAGGAGAACGCGGTTGGAAGCGAGAGTCACCGAGTGCATTTTGGCCCCGATCATCACGCCGCCGAAGACGCCACTTCCTTTATAGGGACCTTCGTCGAACAAAATCGGCGCATAAACCTGCGCGTGGAGTTGCGGCTGTTCGAAGGGGATGCCGAGATTGGGGAGATAAAAAATCCCCTCTTTTTTATCCAAGACCTGCTGCATCACTTTTTTCAGCATGGTTTGCGCGTTTCCGGTTACCACCTGCAGCAAATTCACCGGGGTCGTGTTCCCTTTTTCCCACTGCTGAAAAGCCCCTACCGGCTTGCCTTCGCTGTCGAGGCCACGGATATCCCAAAGTTTAGGATGGGCGATGATCCACCCTTCGTGGTCGAAAAGAAAACTGTAATCCCCTTTGCCGTAAGAAACAGAGAGTTGTTGTTTGACCTCCATCGGGTCGAGATGGCTGATCATCTCTTGTAAGTGGATCTGATCGAGGGCGATGCTGACCACTCCCTGGAGCACTCCTTTTTCAAAAACCGGGGTAGCGAAGCGAAAGACCCCTTTGTAGCGCTCCCCTTCGATCGTATCTTCAGGGAACTTGGCTCCTTTTAGCTGGTTCTCGGGAGGAACAAACCAGCCCGCGAGAGGGGCGATATAAATCTCCCCCTCTTTTAAGGCTTTTGTCTTCAAAAAGTAGTCTTCAGACTTAAAAAGAGTCTGTTTTGGATCGGAGACATCGCGTAAATCACTCTTTTGGGCGAAAAATGTCTCAATTTCGTACTCACCGGATAAAAAGTCCTCCTCTTTAGGTCTATTTTCAAGCCGTAATAACTCTTTCCCATTAGGAGCGATCCAGTTGATCTCTCTATAATAAGGAGCCATAAAACGGACCTCTACGGGATTCTGATTTTTTCCTATTCTCGTCCAAACCTCTCTTTTTCGAGATTCTGAAAATTTCATAAGCATCGCTTCGGTTTTAGGGATGCTTGCAAGGAGCTGAAGATCCTGAATGCGCCCTTTGAGCATAAAAGTGATGCTTTGGGCGGTATGGGTCGCTCTTAAAATCAGTTTTTCTTCAAATTCCTGCTGTAAAGCCCTTTTCCCCAAATAAAAGTAGAGCCCACTGAGAGCCAGGATAGGGAGGAGGGTAAGGGAGAGCAGAAGAAGGATGGTTTTTTGCCGGAGCGTTCTATTCATTATGAATTTTTCTTAAAGTGGTTGTGAGAATTTCATACTTCCCAAAACTTGTCCAGAGCAATCTATTAAAAAATCATTAAAAAACATGATGTTATGATTTGGCATTCCCCTTGCATTGTAAAGAGGCGTCACACAAGGAGGAAAAATGGAAAAAGTCACACAGCGTTGCCACTGGTTCTTTAGTTTCTTCGATCCCTTCGATTTCTGCGGGGTAGAGGGCCCCAATCGTGTGGCGGGGACTTATCGACAGCTGACGAATGAAGCCATCCAGTTGGTAGATCCCGACGGGATCACCGTTGTGCGGGACTTGAAACGGTTAGAAAATGGAAAGGGGAATCCATGAAATCCGAAACACTGCTGGAGCTGGTGCAGGCGGCGGAGGGGTTGAAGAGGGAGCGGTTGCTGAGAGCCCTCGTTCGGTTGGGGGCGTTGGTGGGGAAGCTCCCGCTGATCGCACCGGAAAAAGAAGAGATTTTGGCCCTGATTGCGACGGTGGAGCAAGAGCTCGGCGGGGAACACCTCACGACCGATATCGATGACGCGCTGGAAGGGGTGAAGAAGCTGGCGCGGGTGGGAAACTAAAGGAGGAGAGATGAGAATCGGGACTCTGCACACAATCAGGGCAACTATCGAAGGGAGGGAGTCTATGAGCGCATCGGTAAATAAAAAACCAGATGGGGATAAGCAGAAGCAAAAGCTCAAAAAAGAGGAACCGAAACAGCCCCCGCCGCAAAAGAAGAAGGAGAAAAATAAGGCGGAGGAGGAGATTTGGTACATCACCTCGAGCGACGGTGCGGCTGCTGCGAAAGATCTGCAGCGTTTGAATGCCGGACAGAATCGGCGCGAAGAGGTGGCGAAGGCGATTTGTAATCCAAAAACGGACGATTGCGCGAAGCTGCCGCACAAAAAGGAGACAGCATGACAAGAGCGGTCGATTTGAGAGGCGTCCCCCAAGATTTTTCTACGAAGATTTTTTTCGACGTGGCCACTATGGATCCAGAGGGGAGCTATGATTGGGAGCTCACCACCGACGAGGTGCTGCAGTATGCGGTTTCGCAGGCCGTGCCCGAGGAATATATCAGCGGGCTTGCGCAAGCGAAAGCGCTTTTGGCCGCGATGTCTCCCGTGAAGGCGGCGACGGTGCAGAAAAAGGCCGATGATTTTTTTGCGAAGGCTCTCGTGTTGCAAGAAAATAGAGTAAGTATTTATAGAGACAATGAAAAACAAGAGTTCTATGCCCACAATATTTTCTACGTGATCAACAGGGAAAACCCAGATCTTTCGGCGATCGAGCTGAAAAGCCGCGGGCGTCAGAAATATATGGCTCGCAATTGTTTTTTTGACGCGGTAGCGCATCAAAGAAGAGTAGAGAGAGCAGAAATCGCCGGAAAGGTGATGCTCGGAACAGGGGCTATCGCTGCTGCTGCGGCGGTTATGGGGACCATCGCCACCGGCGGGCTCGCCTTCGCAGGCTATCTTGTCGCCGGCATGATGGTAGGAGGGACGGGAATAAACTTTTTGGTTACGATTGCCGAGTAAGCAACTTTTTTTGCGCTACGTCGTGGAGTGCTTACGCTCGGCTGAAACATTGGCTGTACAATAAAAGAAGTTGTTGCTAATTCGAGGGGATGTCGCGCAAGCAGATTCTCTTTTTTATCCTCGGCGGATTTTTCATCACCAACGCGCTCGTGGCCGAAATTGTCGGCGGCAAGCTTTTCGTGATGCCGATCCCCGCATTCCTGCAAACTTTTCTTGGAACTCTCGGCATTCTACAAACGCAATTCGTGGTGAGCGTGGGGCTTATTCCTTGGCCGATCGTTTTTGTCGCGACCGACCTCGTGAATGAATTCTTCGGCCGCCGCGGCGTGCGCTTCTACACTTACGTGACGGTGGGGCTCATCCTCTACTCGTTCATTATGCTCTCGCTGGCCCGCTTCGTCCCCGCCGTCGATTTCTCTCCCGTGAGCCAAGCCGCTTTCGACAACGTCTTCAGCACCTCGCAGTGGATCATCGTCGGCAGCATCATCGCCTTCTTCGTGAGCCAGCTGGTCGACGTGGGGGTCTTCTCCCGCGTGCGCCAGAAAACCGGCGCCAAATATCTCTGGGCCCGCGCCACCGGCTCGACGGTGGTGAGCCAACTGATCGATACGTTCATCGTCGCCGGAATCGCCTTTTATCTCCCCGGTAAAATCACTCTCACGCAATTTTTGCAGATGAGCACCGTCTCTTATATCTACAAAGTCTTTGTCGCCATCGCCGCGACACCCCTGTGTTACCTCGGGCATCTTGTCATTCGGCGCTATCTCGGCACCTTCGAGGCCGAGAAAATGGCGCAAGAGGCAGCCGAGCAACCGCCGTTCACGAGTTTCGGCGTCTTCGGCTAATCGGATTTTCTAAAGGAGAACGCATGGGAGAGAATGATTCGCAGCAAGTCGGTTTCATCGACATGGTGGCCCTTTGCTTCAAGGTCATTCAAAAAGCCCCGCTTCTTTTCCTCTCCATCTGCTCCGTTCCTCTTTTTTGTTTCTACACGCTCGCCTTCGCTTTCGGCGATTTCGGCGCCTGGTATGTCTCCGGCATGCCGAAGCTCCCCGCGTTTTTCATGGAGCCTCTCTTCTGGATTTTGGGCATCGTCTATCTCTCCTCGCTCGGTTACGCCTACGCCGCTACGTGCTATGCGGTTTGGGGTGTGGAGAAGGGGATCTACGTTACGTTCGCCGACTGTTACAAAAAAGCGTTGAAGCGCACGGTGACGCTCTCGTTGGTGTGGACGCTGCTCGCTCTCTTGGCGATTGTCTTGGTTGCCGCCGGAATTTATTTGATTTACTGGTTTGATTTGCTCAGCCCCATGGCCCTCTTGGGACCGAAAGCCGCATGGCGTTTTATTTTGGTCGGGTTGTTGACCGTGGCGCCATTTGTCTTTGTCTTTCTGCACTACGCACTCGTGACTCCTGCCGCGATGTTGGAAGAGTACGGAGCGCTGGGGACATTGAAAAGGGCGGGATATTTAATTTACGGCTTTCGGCTGAAAATTTTCTTCACCGGCGTGATCGTAGTGATGAATGCGATTTTCTGCGCCTACTTGGGGGTTTTTCTCATCGCTTTCGGTACGGCGATGTTCGCTAAATCGTTGGTGGAATCTCTCGTTTTTATTTTCGCAGGTCTTTTGATTCCTTTCCTGACCGTTCTCCCCGCCATCCCCAAAACCCTCTACTTCCTCATGCTCCGCTTTCTCCGTGAAGGCGAAGTGCGTGATCAAGCGACGCCTTGGTAGCATTCGAGTATAGCCTCTAAAATTTTTTCCGCTGAAGAGGGGCTCGCTAACGGCGATTCGCTCAGACGCCGCGAATCGCCTGCTTTGAGGAAGCCACGCTATTATAGGGCTTCGATGGTGGCTTCCTCAACGCCGCTCACCCCATCAGCGGAAAAAATTTTAGCGTTTATAGCTCTCTTAGAGTTTTTTATAGCGAAAACAGTCGGTGATGTGATCGTTCACCATGCCGGTGGCCTGCATGTGGGCGTAGATGATGGTGGAGCCGACGAATTTGAAGCCGCGCTGTTTGAGATCTTTGCTGATGGTGTCCGACAGCGGTGTTTTTGCCGGGAGTTCCTTGAGGGATTTACGCTGGTTGCGAATCGGTTTGCCGTCGACGAAACCCCAGATGTAATCGCTGAAACTGCCGCATTCTTTTTGCACTTTCAAAAATGCCGCCGCGTTCGTGATCGCCGCGCGGATTTTTAATTGATTGCGGATGATGCCCGTGTCTTGCATCAGTCGCGCCACTTCTTTTTCGCCGAAGCGCTCGACTTTGCGCGCATCGAAGTTTGCGAAGGCCTTGCGGTAGCCTTCGCGCCGTTTCAAGATCGTAATCCAGCTGAGCCCTGCTTGCGCCCCTTCGAGAATGAGGAATTCAAAGAGTTTGCGGTCGTCATAGACCGGCACGCCCCACTCGGTGTCGTGATAGTGGACATAAACCGGATCGCTCCCCGCCCAACCGCAGCGCTGTTTTGTTTTCATTGTTTGACCTTCCAAACATGAACGATCGGTTGCGAGTCGCCCCACACGCCTTGCTCGCTGATGTAGAGCAGGCCGTGAGCGCGGTCGAACGTGGTGCCGAAGGAATCGGAGCCGGTGGAGAGAAAAGTGGGGGTGATCGGGTTGAAAAGCTTGTCGTTGATATCGACGCGCGCGTACCACTGCACTTGATGCGGCTGCAATTCTCCGCGCAGCACTTTGGCGTAATCGGCGGGATCATAGAGCAAAATGCTTCCGCGCCCGTTGCCGCAGCGCCAGCCGCGCTGCCCCTGGCACGTGCCGGAGGGCTCGCATTGATCGGGGGTCTTCCAATTTTCGTAGCCGTAGTAGGCTTTGTTCACATCCAACTCTTTAATCCCCACGATCGCCACCGCCCCTTTGGTGCCGGCGGTGAGCCAGGCGCTTCCTTGATAATCATCCGAACCGGCGAAATCTTTCGCCCAACGTTTCTGCGCATCGCCGGGGCCGTAATATTGCGCCAGTTTTTTATACTGCGCGAGGCGCGCGCTCCGGGCGGGAGGATTGCCTTCATCCCACGGGCGCGTGAGATAAAGGTTCGGGCCTTCGGCGTCACCAAAGCTGTTGCGATGGCGCCCGGTGGCCAGGAGATATCCCGGTGCATTGGCGTCGGCCCACGCTTTGGGGACCTCCATCAAATATTTTCCGGTGTTGAAAGGCTGCTCGTTCCCCAAAAACCAAGTCCCGCCCGTATTCGGCGTGCCAAGGGTTACGTCGAACCAGCCCAAGGTCGGTTTGGGATTCGCCAAGTCGGCGGAGTAATCGGTGGAGACGTTGAAATAAATTTTGCCGGTCGTTTGCGAGCCCTGCTTCGGCAGATAGACCATTCCTAAAATAAATCCCTCCTTATTACTGACGGGAGAGAGGACGTTGGAAAAGTTCTGGATAAGGGTTGTTTGGGGCAGGTCGCTCGCCCGTTTCGCTGCGGAAATCACAGGAGCCGGAATTTTGACCTCGGCCATGTGGGAGCTGTAGAGGTGGCCCGCGATAAAAAGAGAGCCGGCATATCCATCGGCAGAGCCGGTGGAATCGCCGTCGGGGTAGTAGGCGAGCGGAGCGTTGGAATAGGCGAAGGTTCTGTTGTTGCCGGTGCCGTCGTAGATTTCGGGGAGTTTGAAAGCGCCGAGATATTCGAAGTCGGCCGGTTGCAGCAATTCCGTGCTCGGATTTTCCGAAGTGGAGCCGGTATCGATTACGCCATCCGAAGAACCGGAGCCCCCGCTGCCATCATCCGTGGTGCCGTCACCACCGCCGCTGCCACCGGTCAAATTTGTCGATAAGTCAGGAAGCGCACCGCCGCAGCCGGATAAGGAAAAAAATAAAAGAAGAAGACCTGTAGAGAGAATGGATTTCATAGGGAGTGACGTCTTTCATCTAAAAAGTTCCTGCTGTAAGAAATCTTTGACCTTGTGGCGCAGCTTGTCGCCCCCTTCGTTCGCAGCCTCTTCGGTGACGGCATTGAGCAACGTGTCGCGCGGCGGAGGGGTGGCGCTTCCTGTCATGGGGACGTTTTGGTTTTTCATCACCACACGGAGCGTGCAATCGTTTCTCTTTTGCTCGTCCGCGATTTTGGAGCAGGCCTGAAATTCGGGGCTTTGCAGCAGCTTCATCGATTTTTCAAACTCCTTTTGCTGCTCTTTGTTCATCTGCGGCGTGGGGGCCGCTTGCTGGGCAAAAAGTTTGGCGGCAAGAAAGAGTAAAAGACCGGTAAAAAAATAAATTTTGCGCATGCATTATCTTAGCCAATACCGACGGCTTCTGCAATAAGGACCTGCTTTTGAGGTCGAGTTAAGCGTTTTAACGCCGCCTCCCGCTTGAGAGCCTTGCTTTTGGAGCGGTGTTTCTCAAAATAGAGGAGTTTTTGGAATCCAAATGCCCGAACGAATTTGGAGCCTTTGCCGGTTTTGTGCTGCTCCATGCGGCGATCGAGGTCGACGGTGTAGCCGGTATAATAGTTCCCGTTCGCCGCTTCTAAAATATAAACAAAATGAATGGCCATTTTTTTATTTGAAGGGTAGAGTCTTCCCCCCATGCGCTCTTTTTTTAAAGGGAAGTCGATCCTTTTGCTAGGTTTTTCTGGCATTCTTATCGGTCTAAAACACATTTTTTATCCCGAAAACCCCACTTTGAGCGGCGCCATCTGTTTTGCGGCGGTGCTGGGGATCGTGATTCTGTCGGCCCTTCCTTATAAGAAGCGCCGCGAGCTTTCCCTTTTTTATCTTGCGTGCCTTCTTTTGGCCCTCTCTTTGGCCTCTTTGTTCGGTCACTTAAGCGGGCTCGAATCCCTTTACGGTTTGGCCCATTTCACCCGCATGTCGTGGCCCGCCGCGCTCTGTTTTTTGGCGATCGCGCTTTTGGCGGTGGGGACCTTAAGGAAAAAGATTTTCTACGACATCGTCGGTTTTTCTTTTTTAATCGGCTCTCTTTTTTCGCTGATTGTTTTCTATCTTCTGACCGCCTCGCATTTGGCCACCAGCATTTTTCCGTGGCTCAGTTTCATCATGATCTACGTTTTGGCCTTTGGGGTGACAACCTACATCCGCCGCGGAAGAGAGACGCGCAAACTCTTAGTGATGCAGAAAAAGAATCTGGAGCAGATGAATCAGGATCTGGAGGAGTTCACTCATTTGGTGAGCCACGAACTCCGAAGCCCGCTGAATCTGCTGCGCGACGCCGTGGTGCAGGTGCAAGAAGAGCGTTTGGGATCGCTGAATGCCGAGCAGAAAAAATTCTTGGACATTACGGTGCGGGCGATTCGGCGCTTGGTATCGACGACAACCGATATTCTCGATTTGGCGAAGATCGAGAACCGCAAGATGCATCTGCACAAACAGCGCTTCGATTTGATTCGGTTGGCGGAAGATCTGGCCGACTCTTTTCGCTTATCGGCGGCCGATAAAAAAATCGAGTTGCGTACCCATTTCTCCGCACCGGAGCTGCCGGTCTATGCCGATGAAGCGAAGATTTCGCGCGTGCTCATTAATTTCTTAACCAACGCGCTCAAGTATGTGGAGAAGGGTTTTATCGAGCTGCGCATTCTGCTCCACTCCGACAAAGCGGTGGAGGTGAGTGTCGTCGATTCGGGGATCGGCATTCCCGCCCCGTTTCTCCCACGCGTCTTTTCCAAGTTCGAACAATTCGCCGCCACCCGCAGCCAGCGCGATTTAGGAACCGGTTTGGGACTCGCACTCAGCAAAGAAATCATCGAACTCCACGGAGGCTCGGTAGGTGTCGAAAGCGAGCTGGGAAAAGGAAGCCGCTTTTATTTCGTACTGCCAATGAACACTAAAGGAGGGGAATAAGTATGTTACTCGTATCGGAGCGCATCTATCGGTTTCAGTGCCGCCGCTTTTTTTGCCGGATAAATTCCAAAAATAATTCCGATGGAAATCGAGAAAGCCGAGGCCAGCAGTACCGCCCAGGGAGAGACGGAGGTCGCCCATCCGGCAAAGAGAGCCAAGATTTGCGTGATCAGCCAACCGAGTAAGATCCCCGCCGCGCCGCCGAGCACGCTCACCACCACCGCCTCCGCCAAAAATTGCGCGAGAATATCGGCCTTTCGCGCTCCCACGGCTTTGCGGAGTCCGATTTCGCGCGTCCGTTCGGTGACGGAGACGAGCATTATGTTCATGATGCCGATGCCGCCGACCAAAAGCGAAATGGCGGCGATGCAGGCGAGCAAAAGCGAGAGGGTGCGGTTGCTTTCGGTGAGGGCCGCTTGCACATCGGCCATGTTGCGCACCTGAAACGCGTCTTGCTGCTGCGACTGGGGAACTCTGTGGCGGCTCAGCATCAGCGCCATCAATTCTTTTTGCGCGGCGCTCGTGTCGGTCCCCTCCGCCATCTCCACATCCATCGAGTCGAGATAATCTTTACCGAGAAGGCGGTGCATCGCGGTGAGAAGAGGGAGGGCGATGAGGTCGTCTTGATCGCGCCAGCTGGAGGAGCCCTTGGGTGGCAACACGCCGATGACTTGAAAATTCACTTTGTTGATCTTGATCGTCTCGCCGACCGGATTCGCTTCGCCGAAGAGCTCGCGGACGACCGTCGGTCCTAGAACCGCTACCCGTTTCCGTTGTTGGTTTTCTTCCTCTGTAAAAAAGCGGCCGATTTCCGGCTCCGCGGCGTGCATCGGTGCGTAGGAGGCGGTGGTTCCCATGAGCTGCGAGCTCCAATTTTTATTCGCGAAGGTGATTTGTCCGCGCCCCGAAACCGAAGGAGAGATGTCGACCACTCCCGAAATCCTCTCCGGAATGCTTTCGGCATCCTCGAGCGTGAGCCGCGTCACCGCGCCGGCATCGAGCGCCACTCCTCCCATGCGAAAGTTGCCGGGGCGGACGACGAGCAGGTTGGAGCCGAGCGAGGCGAGCTGCGTTTCAATCGCTTTCTGCGCGCCGTGACCGAGGGCGAGCATCGCTACCACCGCCGCGACGCCGATTAAAATACCGAGCATCGAGAGAAAGCTCCGCACTTTATTCGCCGCGAGCGTGCGGAGTCCCTGCTTGCCGTGCTCCAGCGCGTCGCTGAAGCGGAGTTTTTGCGCGGCGGTATCGATAAGAGAGGTGTTTTTTCCTCCCTGCTTTTGCGGTGCGTTTTGCGGCGGCGATGCCAAGCGTTCATCCGATTCTATTTTTCCGTCGCGCATGCGGATGATGCGCTGCGCTTGTCGTCCCACGCCTTCTTCGTGCGTCACGAGGACAATCGTGATCCCTTCGCGGTTGAGCTCTTTCAAAATTTCCAAAATTTCTTTTCCGCTTTTGGAATCGAGATTCCCGGTCGGCTCGTCGGCAAGAACGATCAAAGGTTTGTTGATCAGCGAGCGGGCGATGGCGATGCGCTGCTGCTGGCCCCCCGAGAGCTCGTTCGGTTTGTGATGAAGGCGCTCCCCGAGACCCATGCGGGCAAGAAGGGCCTCCGCATCGCCGCTGCCGGTATCGTGTTCGGTGTAGAGAAGAGGGAGCGTCGTATTTTCGATCGCCGAGAGACGGGGGAGGAGATGAAATTGCTGAAAGACAAAACCGATGGTGCGGCGCCGCTGTAGAGCCAGTGCATCTTCATCCAGCGTTGCGACTTCGAAACCGTTCAGTCGGTAAGAGCCTTCGTCGGGGACATCGAGAAGTCCCAAAATATTGAGCAGCGTCGATTTTCCCGAGCCGGAGGGACCCATCAGCGCCACGAATTCGCCCGGAGCGATCGTGAGCGAGACCCCCTGCAGCACTTGCAGCGTGTTCTCTCCCATCACGTAACGCTTCCAAATGTTTTTCAGCTCGAGCATCGCTCATCTTCCTCTGGGCCGTCCGCCACCGAAGGGGCTGAGTGGGCTGGCTGCCCCCGGCTTGTTCCCTTTGAATTGCGGCATCCAGACCTTTTCCCCTTCGTTGAGGCCCGATACGATCTCCACGCGTTTGCCGTCGCTGAGCCCGGTGACGATTTCTTTTTCTTTTTTCGGCGTGACCATCACGAGACTTTTTCCCTCTTTCGATTTGATCGCGGCGGCGGGGAGGGTCAGGACATTTTCTTTCGTTTCGGTGAAGAATTGCACGTTCGCCGTCATGCCGCTGCGCATGGAAGGAGGTGTGGTCTGCGGGAGCACGTCGATGGTGTAGGTCGTCACGTTGTTCACCGTCTTCGCATCATAGGCGATTTGATCGACCTCTCCGGGAATCGTCTCCCCCGGATAGGCGTCGAGTTCGATATCGGCGCGTTGTTTCAAATGAATCGCGGCGATGTCGGTTTCATCGACCTGCGCTTTTATCGTGAGGCGGTCGGAGAGCACCATCACCGAATCTTGGCTCGTAAACGTTTGCCCCTCTTCGATGCTCCGCAAAATAATCGTTCCGTTGATGGGAGCCAAAACAGGAGTCGGCTTATAAAAATCTTCCCATTTCTTCATCTCTCCTTCGCCCCGCGCTCTTGCCGCGTCGAGGAGAGCGGCGCGTTCCGTGGAACTCATCCAAAAAAGAATATTCCCTCTTTTGACCTTATCGCCTTCTTTCACCAGAATTTTTTCGACGCGTCCCGAAAGCGGCGGCTTGATGTCTAGCCGATTTTCCGGAGCGACGAGTCCCGTACTCAAGATCGTGGTCGTCAGCGTTTCGCGCGTAACGGTCACTTCCTCAAAGGCCGGCTTGTCTTTCCCTCCCTTTTTTTGCCAGACGAAAAAAAGAACCACGGCAATGAGAAGAATCCCTGCGAGAGTATATTTTTGTTTCATGGAAGGACTCCTTTTCCTTGCGCTTGTTTCCATGCGGCCTCCGTGACGATGCGATCCCGCTCGCTCTGCAAAACCTGTTTTTGTCGCGAGATCAGCTCGTTTTCAATGATGTCCCAGTCTTCGAAAGTAAGGAGCCCGTTGTTGTAGCGCTCTCTGGCGATGGTGGCGCGAACAAGGGAGGCTTCGGCAAAGCTTTCGTCGGCCAAGAGTTTCGCCACTGATTCCAAATAGGTGGTATAGGCGATCTCGAGCTGCGTGCGGGTTTCGCGCCGTACTGTTTCTTGTGTGGCTGCTGCCGCTTGAAACTCGGCTGCTGCGCTCTTTGCTCCGTAAAAATCTCTTCCGCCGTTGAAAAAAGGAATGCTGAGCGTCACGCCGCCGAACCAGCGCTCGGTTTGCAGCGGCCAGTCGTCGCCGGAGCGGCCGTAAGAGCCGGAGAGATCGAGGCGCGGATAAAAAGCCGATTCCGCTTTTTTGACCGCGGCCTTCGCTCCTTCTTTTTGCGCTTCGGCTTGGCGAAATTCCGGCGTGGTGGTTGCCAAGAGAGGAAGATTGGGTTCCACCGGGGGCGGGCTCAAAGGTACCGATCCTGTAATGCGGAGAGACTCCGCGTTGTCGCGCCCCAACACTTTCGCTAAGTCGGCTTGTGCCACCTTCACATTATTCTTTGCCAAGAGCTCTTCATATTGCGCCTGATTGAGATAGGCGCGCGATAAAAGCAGCGAGCCTTTGTTTTCTTTTCCGTTTTCATAACGGAGCTCGAGGAGATTGAGATTCTCTTCGCGGCGATGAAAGATGTCGGTTGCAAGTCGGAGCGTTTTTTGCGCGTATAGAAGTCCTGCGAAAGTCGCGTGAAGGTCGAAGCTGACTTTTGCTTTCACGGCAGTGAGAGTTGCCCGCGCTCTTTTTTCTTCCGCCGCGCGCTGCCTGATGGTGGCGACATCGCCGAAGCCTGCAAAAACATTTTCGGTGGCGTTAACGGAGGCGGAGTAAGAAGAGCCGTCACTGGAAGTCGTTGCTCCCGACGGTTGCGTCGTGGCGATATCATTATAGTTATAATTCAGCGCCCCGCTCACCTGAGGGAAAAAAGTACTCCGTGCCCCTTTTTTCTGGTACGTTGAAGAGCGTAGATTGTGAATGGCCGTTTGCAGTTCGGTGTTGTGCAGCGCGGTTTCCGCAACGGCGGCCTCCCAGGTCAGCACCTCTTCGGAAAAAGCGTAGCCGGGGAGTAAGAAAATGAAAAAGAAGAGAAGAAAACGCATGCTCCACTATCATCAGCTTTACTTTAAAGGCAAAATCTTTCTTATTTTTGCCTGTTCCTTGTATCTTACGCAGTGCAAAGGAGAGTCTATGAAAAATCCGGAAGCTTTGAAGAAGCAACTGACCCCAGAACAATATCACGTCACGCAAGAAAACGGGACCGAGTCCCCTTTTAGAAATGCCTATTGGGATAACCACCGCCCTGGCATTTATGTCGATGTGGTGACAGGCGAGCCTTTGTTCAGCTCTTTGGATAAATACGATTCGGGGACCGGATGGCCCAGTTTTTCAAAGCCGATCGATACAAGCAAGGTGGCGACTCGCACCGATCAGCAGTATGGAATGTCGCGCGTGGAGGTTCGTTCTAAAACCGGAGATTCGCATTTGGGGCATGTCTTCGAAGACGGACCTTCCTCTACCGGCATGCGCTACTGCATCAATTCCGCAGCGCTTCGCTTTGTTCCTCTGGAGAAATTGGAAGAAGAGGGGTACGGCGAATACAAAAAACTCTTCGAAAAATAGAGCCGCAATTAAGAAAGCAGGGCCCGGAGCATCCAGGCCATTTTTTCGTGTTCTTCCATGAGTCCCGTCAGGAAATCGCTGGTCCCCATATCGCCGTGTTTTTCGTCGCAGGCTTCCAGATCTTTGCGGAGCTGTTGGATCACCGTTTCATGATCTTTTAAAAGAGTGCGGATCATCTCTTTGTCGGCCGGATATTTTCCGGGAGCTTCTTTCAGGCGGGCCAGCGCGATGAATTCTTTGAGAGTGCCCGCCGCTTTTTCGCCGAGCGTCGTCGCTCTCTCCGCTATTTGGTCGATGATTTCTTCCAGCGCCTCATATTGCGATTCGAAGAATTTGTGGAGATCGTGAAAGTGGATGCCGGTGACGTTCCAGTGAAAGTTGCGTGTTTTGGTGTAGAGCACATACTCGTCTGCAAGCAGCGCGTTTAAGATTTTAACGACGGATTTTCTATCTGCGTCAGCAATTCCAATATTCGGTTTCATCATTCCTCCTTAATAAAACATTACAATAAAAATACTGTGCCTTATTTGATCGCTTTTCAGCAAGAGGAATTCTTGTTGGAAATTTTTATTGGCTTTGCTTCTTCAGAGGTTTATACTTTTTTTATGAAACGCTTCATCGCAGCAGCATCCCTCACGCTTTTTCTCTTATCCGCCTCAACGCAAGGGGCAAATACGCCCGCCCCGGTAACGGATGAACAGACTCTCAATGCGAAAGTCGATTCCATCAATAATGCTTCTATTACCCGTACTAATGACAAATTTCGTATCGATGCGATGGCGAAAGAATATAATGTTTCCGCCTCGAGGATTACCTCTATGCGGAATCGTAATATGAGTTGGGGCGAAATTACCGTTGCGTTATCGACCGCAGGACAAATTTCCGCCACTTCGAAATCTTATTTGTCTCCCGAGCAGGCGTTGAATCGCGTAGAAAACATGCGGAATAAAAGATTGGGATGGGATTCTATCGCGCAACAATACGGTTTTACTTTAGGGCCCGTTATCAGTCGCGTGGAGCGGGGAGAGAGGATCATTCGCACCAGCACGAATGAATTGGTCCCCGAGAAAACCGATTCCAAAGTATTTAATCCCGAGGGAGTAGACAATAAAGCGAGTAAGCGGCTCAACGATTTGGAGCGCCCGCTTCCCCTATCGCCATAGATCGGATGCACGTGTGCACCCATAAAGGGTTCCTGGGCTTATGAGGCTCAAGGAACCCTTTTTATTGACGTTCGGTTTCGACAAGGCTAGACCCGAAAAGAATATGCCTTACAGCTTAAAAAAATATATCACCCAAAAAGTGCATCAGGTGTTGGCGACCCACACCGAAACGTACCGCACTCTTTTATATCCCAAAAACCACGAGGGCTGCTTTTTTACGTTGGATGCTTTCGGTCGCTTCAAACTCATCAGCGGCGCGAGTAAGGGGTTTTTACCCTGCTCCGATAAAACATTAATCGGGAAACATTTTTGGGAGCTTTTCAATAATTGGAAGAACGCCGGATTCGAAAAAGAGATTAAGAAGAAGATTAAAGAGAAAAAAGCGATCGAATTTGAAATCCCCAATGGGAAAAAATGGTATCAGATCTACTTTGCGCCGGCAGACAAGGGTGTTGTCGGTCATATGATCGATATTACGAAGCGTAAGGAGAAAGAAGCCGAGCTGAAGCTTTCTTGCGAAGAGATGGAGGGATGGATCGAGCAGAGAACCCGGCAGTTGGCCGAGGCGAGCGAGGCTCTGAAGGCGGAAATCGCCGAGCGCAAAAAAGTGGAGCAGGAGATTTTAGAGATCGGCGAGCAGGAACAGCGCAATTTAGGGGAGCACATCCATGATAATCTTTGCCAGAATTTAGCCGGCATTTTGATGCTGACAAAAATGCTCGCGAAAAAACTGGATCGTCATGGGTTGGAAGAAGCGAAGGAGCTAAGGGAGATCGCGGGGCTTTTGAACGACTCCATCACACAGGCCCGCGAGATTGCCCGCGGGGTCTATCCGGTGGAGATGGAGGGGAACTCCCTCATGATTTCGCTCCAAGGGTTGGCGGCGCGGATGTCGGGACTTTATGGAATTCATTGCACTTTTGCCTCTTCCCAGCCGGTTTTGATTCACGATAACAATCTTGCGACCCATCTCTACCGCATCGCGCAGGAGGCGATTCGTAATTCTGTGGTCCATGGAGAAGCCAAGCAGGTAAAGATTTATCTTAATCAGATCGGAAGCCGTATGCAGTTGGTGATAAAAGATAATGGCAAGGGTTTGGGGCCTTCTGCACAAGGGGGTGGCATTGGAATGCAAATTATGAAATATAGAGCGCGTCGGCTCAATGCGGTTTTGGATATACAAAATAGTTCTCCTTGTGGCACTGTTTTGACCTGTTCTTTTTTACATCCTGTTTTAAAAGGAAATAAAAACGCAGTGACGCATTCTTTATGAAATCGGAACTCGATAAAAAAATAAAAGTCTTCGTGGTGGATGATCATCCTTTGGTCCGCAAGGGCTTGGCGCAAGTCATCAATCAGGAAAAAGATTTGGTGATGCACTGCGAGGCCTCCGATATTCCCGAGGCCATCGCCTGTTTCAAGCAGCAGCAGCCGGATTTCGCCATTCTCGATATTTCCCTCAAGGGAGGAAGCGGCTTGGAGCTCATCAAGACGCTCTTGAGCATCGATGCTGCCCTCCCGATTCTGATCGTCTCCATGCACGATGAATTTTTGTACGTCGAGCGGGTGCTCCGCAGCGGTGCGCGCGGCTACTTGATGAAAGAAGAAGCGACCGAAAAAGTGGTGAGCGCCATCCGCAAGATTCTTTCGGGGGATGTCTACGTGAGCGACAAAATGGGCGACTTTCTTCTCAATAAGCTCGTTCACGGGCGCTCGTTCGCTAAAAATGGAAAGAAGAGCCAGACCGAAGGGGTCGGTGGTCTCAGCAACCGCGAGCTCGAAGTATTGCAGCTCTTGGGTCAAGGCCAAGGGACGCGGCAAATCGCCGAAGGATTACACGTCAGCGTGAAGACGGTGGAATCCCATTATGCGAAGATCAAAGAGAAGCTGCACCTGAAAAACGCCCATGAATTAATGCAGTATGCGGTCCGTTGGCATCATTCCGAAAGTTAATCCGTAAGATAAGAAAATACCCCACATTAAAACCAGGGTTCCCCTGATTGTTCCAAATTGCCTCTCCTCCTATACTTTTTTGAGTGAACGTCATTCATTTCAAAGAAAGGAGGTCCACGTGTTATCCCTATCCATCACATTTTTCATCGTCGCCATCATCGCAGCAGTTTTCGGGTTCACCGGAATTGCGGCAGGGGCGGCGTCTATCGCGAAAGTTCTCTTTCTTCTTTTCTTGGTTCTTTTTGTCGTCTCTCTGTTCGTGCCGTACTTTAGAAAACCCCCCGTGGTGTAATCGAATGCAGTTAACCGAATATTAACTTATTAATAAAGGAGGCAGTATGAATTGGGATCAAATCGAAGGTAATTGGAAGCAACTTAAAGGTCAGGTCAAAGCCAAATGGGGTCAATTGACCGACAGCGAACTCGATACGATTCGCGGTAAGAAAGACCAATTTGTCGGCAAGCTCCAAGAAAAATACGGCATCGCAAAAGAAGAAGCCGAAAAACAAATGAAGGATTTTGCCGCCAATGTGAAGGATTTCTCAACGACCACAACCCCCACTACGACGCGTGACACGTTAACTCGTGATACCGCACGTACCGATAACTTGGCCGACGCCGATGATCCGGCAGTAGTCGATGATGATACTCTTGTAGACGATGAGGGAGGATCTTATGAAACCGCTGATCGTAACCTTAACGAACGCAGCACTGAAAAATCCAAAACTCCATCTAATGATACACGCACTGGTGGCCGTACGGATACTCGCGGCAAAAACCCTAATATGACCAACAAGGGTCAAACTCCTGGCCAGAACAAAACTCAGGATAAAAGAACCTACTAATCCTTAATCTCTCCTGAAGAAGCGGATCGCTCTTCTCCCGTAACAGGGAGTTGAGCGGTTCGTCTTCAGGGAGAATTTTCTGGCGGTTTTATGCCGCAAGGAAAATATCTCAAAGGAGAATGATATGTCTCAACCTTGGCTCGCAACCAGCGATTTGTGTTTTTTCTCTACGCTTCGCGAAAATATCCGTTGCGATGTCTGCGTCGTTGGCGCTGGGATCACCGGCGCGACTACGGCGTATTTGTTGGCAGCGGAAGGGTTGAAAGTCGTACTCATCGACCAAGGAGCGGTCGGGAGTGGAGAAACGGGAAGAACGACCGCACACCTGACATCGATGATTGATCGCGGCTATGAAGCCATCGAGCAGACGCACGGAGAAAAAACGGCGCGTCTCGTCGCCGACAGCCATATGGCGGCTTTGAAAAAAATAAAATGGCTCGTGAAAAATCTGGAAATGGAATGCGAGTATGAGCAGCTCGACGCGTATCTCTTTCTGAAGCCGCAAGAATCCCCCAAGTTGCTGGATAAATCGTTCGAAGCGGCGCGAAAAGCGGGAATCCGCGAAATAGAAAAAGTCCGTCGTATCCCCGTTTCTTTTTTTGATTCCGGTCCGGCCCTGCGTATCTTCGCTCAGGCGCAATTTCATCCCCTCAAATATTTGAACGCGCTTCTTTTTGCCTTTCAAGGTTTGGGAGGACGTATTTGCACCAAAACCCGCATGTGCAGCCTGGAAGGAAAAGAGGGGCTTCGCATCGTCACCGGCAACGGCTCAACGATCGACGCCGGTTCTGTAGTTGTCGCCACCGATTCTCCGGTGAATGACCGCGTGGTGATTCATACCAAGCAGGCGGCTTACCGGACGTACGCCATCGGGGCGCGTATCAAAAAAGGTTTGGTTCCCCGTGCTCTTTATTGGGACAAAGGTTCTTCTGGGCGCGAGCCGTATCATTACGTGCGCGTGTATAACGATCTTGTGAATGGATCCGATATCTTAATTATCGGCGGCGAAGATCACAAGGTTGGCCAGGCGGATGACGGCGATGAGCGCTATCAACATCTTCTCGAGTGGGGGATGCAGCGCTTTCCCATGATCGAAGCGGTGTCTTATCGCTGGTCGGGACAAGTAATGGAGCCTGCCGACGGTTTGGCTTTCATCGGCCGCAATCCTATGCAGAAAGCCCCCGTTTATGTCGCCACCGGTTTTTCCGGAAACGGCATGACTTATGGAACCATCAGCGGCCTGTTGATCGCAGATCTAGTCATGGGGCGCAAAAATCCTTGGGAAGAAATCTATGATCCCGCTCGCAAGATGCTCCGCTCGAGTTACACTTTCGTAAAAGAAAATTTAAATGCCGTGGTGCAATACGGCGACTGGCTGACGCCGGGGCAGATGTCTGCCTTGGAAGAGCTTCCTCCCGATAGCGGCGCCGTGGTGCGAAAAGGGCTCACAAAGATCGCCGTCTATCGCGACAAGTCGGCCCAATTGCATGCCTGCTCCGCGGTCTGTCCCCATTTGGGAGGGATTGTCGGATGGAACCCTGTGGAAAAAAGCTGGGATTGTCCCTGTCATGGCTCCCGCTTCGATCCTTACGGAAAAGCGATCCACGGTCCCACCATTCAAGATCTCTCTGTTAAAAAAGAGGACTCAAAGCCCGAAGAAGAATCTCTTGTTCAAGGAGGAGTCTTATGAAGAAAAAAATCCGCTACGCCGTGGTGGGGCTCGGCTACATTTCTCAATCCGCAGTCCTCCCCGCTTTCGAGCATGCTACAAAAAATTCCGAATTGACGGCCCTCGTTTCTGGAGACGTCACCAAGCTGAAAAAATTATCGAAAACCTACGGCGTGAAGCCGGAACATCTCTATTCTTACGATCAATATGAAGACTGCCTGAATAGCGGCGCCATCGACGCCGTCTACATCGCTCTGCCGAACAGCATGCATCGTGAATATGCGGTGAAAGCGGCAAAGGCGGGGATTCACATCCTCTGTGAAAAACCGATGGCGATGACCGCCGGCGAATGCCGCGACATGATCGATGCGGCGAAGAAGGCCCGCGTGAAGATGATGATCGCTTACCGACTCCACTTCGAAAAAGCCAATTTGAAGGCCATTGAAATCGCAAAATCGGGAAAGCTCGGAGATATCCGATTTTTTCATTCGCTTTTCAGCATGCAAGTCAAAGATGGGAACAGCCGGCTGCAGAGCCAACTAGGAGGGGGAACTCTTTATGACATCGGAATCTATTGCATCAACGCCGCGCGGAATCTTTTTCAGGCTGAACCGGAGCAGGTCTTCGCTTTCAGCGTCGGCGGCGAACAGAAGCGCTTCAAGGAAGTGGAGGAGATGGTCAGCGCTCTTCTGTATTTCCCGGACGGGCGTATCGCTTCCTTCACCTCGAGTTTCGGCGCAGCTGATGTTTCCATATTCGAGATTGTGGGGACCAAAGGAAGCCTGCGCGTCGATCCTGCTTATGAAATCGCGGAACCTTTGAAGCATGTCGTGAAGAAAGCCGGCAAAGAAAAGAAAGAGACTTTCGGAAAACGGGATCAGTTCGCCCCCGAGCTTCTTTATTTTTCCAACTGCATCTTAACCGGGAAAAATCCGGAGCCCTCGGGCGTTGAGGGCTTAGCCGATGTGCGCATCATCTCCGCGCTTTATGAAAGTGCGCATCTCGGTGAAAAGATCACGCTCGAAAAATTCGAAAAAAGAGCGCGTCCCACCATGGAGCAGGAGATTCAGTGTCGCCCTGTATCCAAACATCCCCTTATTCATGCACAGTCCCCTTCTAAGGAGGTTTCATGAACCAGAAAGTCTTTCTCACCGATGTCGAAACGATTCGGCAGCGGGCCCGGAAGAATATCGAGGATGGGGCCGTCACCGAAGGCTATAGAGCCGATAGAGAGCAGGTGCTCAAGCTTTTGGATGAAGCATTGGCCACCGAAATCGTCTGTGTCCTCCGCTATCGGAGCCACTATTTCAGAGCGGTAGGTATCGAATCGCCGCAAGTGGCGGCGGAGTTCCTGGAGCACATCCAAGAAGAACAATCGCATGCGGATCGTTTGGCGGAGCGGATTGTCCAGCTTGGCGGCAAGCCGAATTTTTCTCCCGAGGGGCTGTTGAGTCGGAGCCATGCGGAGTTCGTGGAGGGAGAGAGTCTGCGGGATATGATTAAAGAGGATTTAATTGCGGAGCGGGTGGTGGTGGATATTTATGGTGAGATGATCCGCTATATCGGGAACGATGATCCCACGACGCGCCGGCTTTTGGAAGATATTCTGCAGAATGAAGAAGAACATGCGGATGATTTGGCCGATTTACTAAAGCGTTTTTAACCTAATAAGGAGGAGAAAATGAATGTTAAGACCTTTTCACCGTTGGTGTTGAGTGCGTTTTTGATGTTAGGTATTGCCGCTTGCGAGAAAAAAGGGCCGATGGAAAAGGCCGGAGAGAAAATCGACAACGCAGCCGATGATGCCGGCGATGCTTTGGAGAAAGCAGGGGATAAGATCGAAAATAAAGTGAATCACTAATTTTATAAATATTGGAGCAGTAAAAAACCCCGCCTAAGCGGGGTTTTTTATGTCTACGGTTTGTCCCTAAGTCTACATAGCGGTTTCATGTCCGTTATTGCTCTGCGGATTGACCACACTTTGTGCCAATTGGGATAATTTTTTATCCGCTGCCTCTTCTTCGGACATATTGGCCTGTAATAATTTCAACGCTGCGGGGTTTTTGAGTTCCTTGGCCCAAGCGCACAGGCTGCCGTAAGTGGCGATCTCATAATGTTCCACCTTTTGTGCGGCGCAAATGAGACCGGCGTCGCGGGAGACATTTTCCTCTTCTTCTTTGATCATCTCGGAGCCCTCTTCAATCAGCCCCTGCATCGCCTTGCAGGCTTTGCCACGCGCCGATTTGCCGAAGGTCTCGAAGACTTTTTCCAGGCGCTTTACCTGATTTTTCGTTTCATCCAAATGAGCTTCAAAAGCGTCGCGTAATTGGTCGGTTGCAGCCGCCTTCGCGAGCTTGGGAAGGGCTTTGACCAGTTGCTTTTCTGCATTCAGCATATCGGCTAACTCGTGCAGGAAAACGTCTTGTAATGTGTCCATAGGGACTCCTTTCTAAGGGTTAATAAGCGATTTTATTAACCATAAAGGAATCGAAATCATTGCACAATCAGGGCAAGCCCCACCCAAAAACCAGGGTTCCCCCGATTGTTCAAACTTGGATTTTCTATAGGATGAAAAACATGAAAACGAAAAACTCGCGGTCTACACTCAGATCTAAAAACAAGGAGGAATCGTATGCTTTCCTGGTCCCTAACATTCTTCGTCGTAGCAATCATAGCGGCAGTATTCGGTTTTACCGGACTGGCGATGAGCGCCGCATCGATTGCCAAATTCCTCTTCTTTTTGTTCGTGGTTCTCTTTGTCTTGTCGTTGGTTATTCCCCGGTTTCGTCGTCCGCCTACCTTATGACTCAAATTAAAGACAACAATTACTCTAATAACAACCTTAAAAAGGAGTTTTCTATGAACAATCAAAAAAAACCGCAGGATCGCAATATCTCGGGCCAAAAAGATAAAAACAAAGGTCAGGGCTCCAAGCAACCTCAAAAACAACCCATGAACCAAGGTTGGGAAAAAAATCGCTCAGATTTCGATCGCACTGAAAAAAATGAATCGGAAAGAGTCGGTTTGGAAAACCAGGCATAAAGAGACAACTTATGAAAAACAAATTCAATAAAAAATCCTTAGGCCTTCCATTAGTCCTCTTCTTGGCGATTCCTCTTTCGGCGCTTCATGCCGAAGGAGGGACCGCCTATCCCGCCGACAACACAGGGTTGAACGCGCGTGATAAGAATCTAAAGACTTTAACGCCTCAAAATCAATCGACAAGTAAAATGGATGTCACTTTAACGCAGCGGATTCGGAAGAGCCTGCAAGAAGACACATTGCTTTCGATGAATGCAAAAAATATCAAAATTATCACCGTCGCCGGCAAGGTGACGCTGCGCGGACCGGTCGCATCGGAAGCGGAGCGGGTGCGCGTCTGTGAGAAGGCGAAAGAGGCGGCAGGTTTGGAAAATGTCGCCGACCACTTGGAAGTCGTTTCTAAATAAGTTTTTTTAAAGGAGGTTTGTATGGCTAAACTCGTTACTTGTACCGTTCCCAATGCTGCAAAAGCGGAAACCGTCGTCACTCAATTGCGCGGCTCCGATTTCGCCAGCAGCGATATTTCGGTTCTGTTCGCGAAGAACGATAAAAACAACGTCATTCTGGAAAAACACACCAAAGCGGCCGAAGGGGCTGCGACGGGGGGTGGCACCGGAGTCGTCGTCGGCGGCGTGCTCGGCTGGTTAGCCGGCATCGGCAGCCTCGCGATTCCCGGCGTCGGTCCTTTTGTTGCGGCGGGCCCTATCATGGCGGCCTTAGGTGGCGGCGCCGTCGGTGCGACGGTTGGCGGCGTGCTCGGCTCGCTCGTTGGGCTTGGCGTTCCGGAAATCGAAGCGAAAAATTACGAATCGAAATTGAAAGACGGCGAGGCGCTGGTCTCTGTGCACACGGATGACACCGCACATTTGAAACGCGCCCGCGATATTTTCAAAGCGAATGGGGCAAACAGCATTTCGGAAGTAAAGACTGTCTAATGAGGGTTAACAAGGAGGAACATATGAGCAGAAAAAGAGGTGGGAAGAAGCCGACCCGAAGATTGCCTTACCGAGTCCGCATAGCGGCGCTCGTGTATAGCGCTTTCTTTGTAGCCATGACGGCGCAGGCGGCAAGCTTCGACACAATCAGTTTTAAACCGGCAACCGATCAAGGGAACTATTTGACCGTGGATGGGTCGAATACCTTGGGGCATGGCGGTTTCGCATTGGGGGTAACAGGGGAGTATTCTAAAAATTCTTATCCCGGAGTTATCGATAAGCAGCTGACCTTTAATTTGGGTGGCGCTATCGGGTTGAGCGATTGGCTCAACATTGGAGCGAACGTAACCGGCGTTCCGATGCAGGAATTCACCGTTCCGGGAAGTGCCGGCGTGCGCGATGACGGCGGTCGTATGGGAGATATCTTGGTGAATGTGAAGGCCAAGCTCTTCGATAATAACGAACATCCGGTCGGTTTCGCCCTCGTTCCTTTCGTGACCATTCCTACAGGGGATGATGCCCATTATGTCGGCAACGGCAATGTCACCGGCGGAGCGAATTTGGTCCTTGATACCAAACGTATCAGCGACCGCGTCTCTTTCGCTTTGAACAGCGGAGCGCAATTCCGTCCTGAACCGGCGGTTGTCCCGGGCTACGTGGTTGAGCACCAATTTTTATACGGTGGTGCCGTCAACGTGCAGCTCGTCGATGCTCTTGCTTTAATCGGTGAAGTCGACGGTTGGACTCCTTTCGATGATTTCTTTGGTTCCCAAAACATCGAAGTGAACGGAGCGGTCCGCTTCATGCCGAATGAAAAGCAGAACTTCGCCATCACCGCAGGGGCCGGGCCGGCTTTCAAAGACGGCTTAGGAGCTCCGGACTGGCGCGTCTTTGCGACGGTAGCCTATCGCCAACCGCGCAAGGAAAAAGAGCCGGAAGCAGAACCGATTCCCGCGATGCCGGCGGCCGTGAAAGAAGAAGTCATCACGACCAACGAAATTCACTTCGCCTTCAACAAGTCGACGATCCGTCCCGAATCGCACAAGGTGCTCGAAGAGATCTTGGCCGGGATTCAAGGACGTCCTGAAGTGCAGAACGTTCGTGTGGAAGGCCACACCGATAGCGTCGGAAGTGATTCTTATAACCAAACGCTCTCCGAAGAACGTGCGAACTCTGTCCGCGCTTTCTTAGTGAACAAGGGTTATCCTTCTGAAAAAATTACCGCAGTTGGAATGGGCGAAACATCACCCATTGCCGACAACTCCACCAAAGACGGTCGCTCGCAGAACAGAAGAGTGGAATTCCATCTCCAAGTTCAGCCGGGAACCGATATCAAGGTGCAGAAAAAAGACGGCGCGGAATCGCCTAAATTTCAAGAAGGCGACAACGTCAAAGAAGGACGCAGACCCAAATAAAAGGAGAATGTATGAAAACGCTTAAATTGACATGGATCGGTTGTTTGTTGGTAGCCCCTCTTCTCATCGCTCACGCGGAAAACCGCACCAAAATAACGGTGACGACCCCGACTACGGCGATGCCTCAAGGAGCCATCTCCCTGAAGGCGAAGTTGATGGATCCGGAGAAGAACGCAAAAACCAAAACGGCGGTTGTTGCTGTGGAAGTAGTCGGTGTGTCGCTGGTTGATCCCGCCTTGTCGGAAGGCAAGCCGGTCGCCCAACAGGGACATCTCCACTACCGCGTCGATAACGGATACGTGATCGCGACGCCGTATTCGAAGCTCAGCTTCCACGATTTGGCGCCGGGAACGCATCAGATCTCGGTCTTCTTGGCCGGTAACGACCACTCGCCACTGGGACCGCAACAAACACTGACTGTAAAGATACCATAACTTCAGCCTGCTCCCCCAGGCTTCCCACACACCTGCGGCGCTGGCTGTAAAAAGCTAGCGCCGCAGTTCCTTTAATGAAGCCAAAGGCTTCATTAAAGGCCCGCCAAAGCAGCAGTGGCGGACAGAAAAGCAGTGGAACACTCGAGGAGGTCGTATGAAAAATTTAAAAATCATTACGGCGCTATTTTTATCACTGACCGTAGCCGCATGCGGAGGTAGCAGCGGCGGAGCGAGTGCCGACATTCAAGAAACTGCCCAACAAGTGGGGGACGTGATGGCCTCCGTCGATGAATCGAGCGGCGTGGAGAACGGCGCTTACGCCCGCTTGGAATCACAAGGTTTAGAACAACGTTTTGCACGACTCTTGCCTCCAAAAAGTTTGAGAGAGCATGCACGTTCTCTTTTTTCTGCGGTAGTTCCTCCTGTTTATGCCGCCGGTTGCGGAGGTACTACCACTTTCGGAGCCTGCACCAACAATGTGGTGCTGCGCAACTTTGACGAGTGCACCATCGGCAGTACCACTCTAGATGGCACTATCATGCTCACTTGGGACGACGGCGTGGTCGATAACACCTGTACTCTCGATTCCGACGGCGACTCGATCACGCGCGATCCGAACTTTACTCTCACAGGCCGGCGCGGCGGAACGATGACGGTGACGAAAACCGCCACCTTCGGCCAGCGACTCACGCGTTTGGGGAGTGGCGTATTCGGTTTGACCAGCGACGGCATTCGCCGTGTGATTGCTTTTCAAGGGACTTCTTTGTTCGATTTTACCTCGGAAACAACGGGGGAGCTGACGGTGAGCGGGACTTCCAGATCGGGCCGCGTTCTTACATCCACGACGGGAGCGGGGATTAAGGTGACGAATAATCTCAGCGGCGTGAATTGCACTTTCGTTCCGACGGACGTCACGTGGACCGGCACTTGTAATTGCGCCACGAGCGGGAGCTGGAGCGGCAGTTGTTCCGATAGCACGAGTGCCGCTTTGGAAATTACCGGTTGCGGTACGGCTCTCTTTATAATGGGGACTGAAACGGAGAACGTAACCTTCGATAGATGCTACAGCCTCTGATTATTTTTTGAGCGCTTCAAGTTCCGCCCAGCGCTTATACAAAGTTTCGGCTTCCGTTTGCGCCGCTTTCAGACGCTCGCAAGCTTGTTGCAGATGAACGGCGTTCGAAGCCACGGTAGGATCTTCAATCTCTTTTTCACACAAACCTATTTTTTGCTCCGCCTTTAAAATGCTCGCCTCCATCGTATCCCATTCTTTTTGCTCTTTGTAGCTTAAGCGGCGAGGCTTGTCGGCAGGCGTTTCTTTTGCCACTTCCGTATCCGTATTTTTTTTCCCGCCCCCACTTTGTAGCTGCGGCTCCGCCAGCTGCGCTTCTTCCCACTGCGCGAAATCGGCGTAAAACTCGGCGGTGCCGTTTCCATCAAGGGCTAAGAGATGCGTCGAGACGCGATCGAGCAAGTAACGGTCGTGCGTTACCAAAATCACGGCCCCCGGAAAATCGGTGAGGCTCTCTTCCAAAACTTCGAGCGTCGGAATGTCGAGATCGTTGGTCGGCTCATCGAGCACTAAAAGATCGGCCGGCTGCAGCATCAAACGCGCGATCAGGATGCGCGCCTTCTCGCCGCCGGAGAGATTGGCGATGGGGAGCGAAAGCTGCTCGGGATTAAAAAGGAAGCGCTTCGCCCAGCTGGCCACATGCATCGCTCTGCCGCGATAAATCACCTGATCGCCGCTCGAGGCCAGAGCCTTGCCGAGCGTCAGGCGATTGTCGGGGACGAGGCGCTGCTGATCGAGGAACGCCATTTGCAAATGATCGGCGGTGTCGACGGAGCCTTTGGCAGGCGGCGTTTTTCCGATGAGCGTGTCGATGAGCGATGTCTTGCCGCTGCCATTCAGACCCAAAAGTCCCAGTCGCATGCCGGGGCCGAGCAAAAGAGTAAGGTCTTCGATCAAGGTGCGGCCACCCCGCTCCACGGAAATATTTTTCGCGGCGATCAATTTTTTCGTCATTCGCTCGGAAGCGGAAAAGTCGATGCGCGCCGCTTGATTCAAGCTGCTGCGCGATTTCATCTCTCCCAAGTCTTCGATCATGGCGTGGGCCTGCTTGATGCGGGCGGAGGATTTCGTCGTGCGGGCTTTGGGGCCGTGCTGCAGCCAGTCGATTTCGCGGCGCACTAAATTAGCGAGAGTCTGTTGTTGCTTGAGCTCGTTGGTGAAAAACTCTTCGCGCTTCACCAAAAACTCGCTGTATTTTCCGGCGGCGCTGAAGTGTCCCAGCGGATAGCGGGGATTGAGCTCCACCACCCGCGCGCTGATGTTTTCTAAAAAGTAACGATCGTGACTGACCACGAGGTAGGCGGAGCGGAGCGAACGAAGCGTTTTTTCGAGCCAGAGAATCCCTTCGATGTCGAGATGGTTGGTCGGCTCATCGAGTAAGAGAAGATCGGGTTTGCGAATCAACTTGCAGGCGATCGCAAGACGTTTGCGCCATCCGCCGGACAATGTTTTGATGATCGCGTTCGGATCTTCGAAGCCCAGCTTCCCCATCATGATGGCGACTTCGGTGTCGCGCTCGTAATCTTCCAGGTGGAGATCCTCTTGCGCCTTATTCAGCACCGACTCCACCGTCTCTTCGCCGGTGAAAGGATCCTGCTGCGACAGATAGGCCGCGTGCAAGTTCTTGGCAGAGGCCACAATGCCGCCATCCGGTTTTTCCAGTCCCGCCAAAATTTTCAGCAGCGTCGATTTTCCGGAGCCATTGGGCCCGATCATGCCGATATGATCGCGCTCGCCGATGCCCAGAGTCAGGTCGGTGATGAGCGGTTTTGCGCTAAAGGATTTGGTAAGATTTTGACAGCTGATAAGATAAGACATGGATCATTTCTTTTCTTCGAACCGCTGATGCAGAGCGACGGGGGCCGGCTTTTTACGCAGACGCATGTTGATGAGTTCCACCAAGAGAGAAAAAGTCATTGCAAAGTAAATGTAGCCTTTGTTAATGTGCTGCCCCATCCCTTCGCCCACCAGCATCACGCCGATCAAGAGCAAAAAACTGAGAGCCAGAATTTTCATGCTGGGATGCCGATTGACGAAGTTGCTGATCGTCCCGGCGAAAATGAGCATCACTCCCACTGCCGCCACCATTGCAGTCGCCATGATGATAAAATGTTGCGCCATGCCGACCGCCGTGATGACCGAGTCGAGCGAGAAGACGATATCGAGCGCCAAAATCTGTATGAGCGCGGAGGTAAAGGAATAGCGGCGTTTGTTTCCGCTATCTTCTTCGTGATCGACTTCGAGCTTGTCGTAAATTTCGTGCGTCGATTTGGCGACCAGAAAAAGTCCGCCGATCAGCAAGATCAGATCGCGGCCGGAGATGTCTTGTCCGAGGAGCTGAAAAAGAGGGGCGGTGAGTCCCATCACCCAAGAGATCCCCGCTAAAAGAGCCAAGCGCAAGATGAGCGCGATGCTCAGACCGATATTCCGTACTTTGGCCTGCTCGGAAAGGGGGAGCTTCGCAGCCAGAATTGAAATAAAAACGATGTTGTCGATGCCGAGCACGATCTCCAGCGCGGTGAGCGAGAGAAGGCTGGGGAGATTTTCAAGGCTGAAGAGATGGAAAAAAGAGCTCATGGGGGAGAGGGCTAATATAAAATGATGATTTTTGCATCTTTATATTTCGCTGAAAGCGGCCTGCAGGGCGGCTTTCCAGTGGAGTGGCGGGGTCTCCAAAAGCGCATGGCTGGCCGTGGTCTCGAGAACGCTGTAGGCGGGGCGCACAGCCGGGGTGGGATACTGGGAGGTAGAGATGGGGAGAATGGGAATGGGCTTTGCGATCCATCCTTTCGCCAGCGCTTCTTTTTGGATCTGCACCGCAAAGTCGAACCAGCTGGCGCTTCCGGCATCGGCCCAGTGGTAGATACCGCGGAGCTCCGGCTTTTGCACGAGGGACCAGAGAAACCGAGCCAGCGTTCGGGCCCAGGTGGGACTCCCCGTTTGGTCGGCCACCACCTTCAGCTCCTCTTTGGTCTGAAGGAGCCGCAAAATAGTTTTCACGAAATTTTTCCCCTGAAACCCAGGGTGCATCGAGTAGAGCCAGCTCGTTCTTACGAGCAGACTGTTCGGCAGGGCTGCACGCTCCAGCGCTAATTCCCCCGCCCGCTTGCTTTTTCCATAAACGCTCAGAGGATTTGTGGCGGCGGAGGGAGGATAAGGAGTGTGCGCTGCGCCGTCGAAAACAAAATCGGTCGAAATGTGAAAGAGGCGAAAGCCGTGTTTTTTAGAAAGCTGTGCGAGATTTGCCACTCCTTGTTCGTTTACGGCGAAGGCGCCGCTACTTTCGGATTCTGCACGGTCTACCGCGGTGTAGGCGGCGGCGTTGATGACGACGTCGGGTGTGTGGCGCGCGAGTTGTTTTTCTATTGCGGTCGGTTGGGTGATGTCGAGCGCCGCTTTATCAAAGGAAGAAATTTCTACCGAGGCCGGTTTTGTTTTAAGAAGCTCTAAGCCTAATTGTCCCTTCGCTCCGGTAATCCATGCCTGTGTCATAAAATCCCTGCCCGATATTTCTTCGCCTCTTGAAAAGATTTTCCCGCCGCATCCTTCGCCGATAAAATAGGATCGGTGTCGGGGAGCAGCGGCCAATGAATAGCCAGAGTCGGATCGTCCCAGCGGAGCGTTTCTTCTGCGGCGGGGGCGTAGTAATCGGTACATTTATAGAGACAGTGCGTCTCGTCTTCCAAAGCGTAGAAGCCGTGCGCGAACCCCGGCGGGATCCAGAGCATCTGCTTGTTTTCGCCGGAGAGAATGTCTTTCCAGCACATTGGGATCCTAAGCTTAGAATTCCACGTGGACAAGTTGTCGC
>JADMIO010955763.1_pt1 | contig 74519 bp, 64 predicted proteins | sample 8958161 | NCBI WGS metagenome assembly JADMIO01 (sample SAMN16585339, study PRJNA669376) | soil metagenome | isolation source: Crop rotation soil | place: USA: Cullars Rotation, Alabama | collected 2011 | reverse complement strand
GCCGCGACTTCAAGTCACGTGAATTCCAAGCTTCGGATCCCACTGTGCTGGAAAGGTTCTTTGCGTACATCGCAACAAATGCGCCGCACGAACCATTGCAGGTGCCCGCGGAAGATGAGGCGCGCTACGCGGGCAAGGTGCCGCCGGAGACGGCGAAGTTCTTCGGGATGATTGCGAATATCGACGACAACATCGGACGAGTGCTGGACAAACTCGACGAATGGGGCATCGCGCAAAAGACGCTCATTGTGTTCATGGGCGACAATGGCGGCACGGGTGGTGTGAAGGTGTTCAACGCCGGAATGCGCGGATCAAAGGCGACGCCCTGGCTGGGCGGGACACGCGCGCCGAGTTTCTGGCGTTGGCCCGAAACGCTGGCACCGCACGAGGTGAGCGCGCTCGCAGCGAATATCGATCTTTTCCCCACGCTGATGGAAATCGCCGGCGCGCGACCGGACGACAAGACGCGGGAGCAAGTCGAAGGCCGGAGTCTCGTACCGCTCCTCGCGGATGCGCATGCGGACTGGCCGGAACGAACGCTTTTCACCCACGTGGGTCGCTGGCCGAAAGGAGCGGATGTCGAGCAATTCAAATACGCGCACTGCGCGGTGCGAACGCCGCGCTGGCATCTCGTCTGCGATACGAACGGCGAAAAGCGGTGGCAACTTTTCGATCCGGAGGCCGACCCGGCCGAAGAACACGATGTCGCTGCCGGGCACGCGGATGTCGTGGCCCGACTCGATAAGGAATACGACCGCTGGTGGACTTCAGCGGTGCCGATGATGATCAATGAAAAGGCGGAGCTGCCGAAGCTCAACCCGCTGAAGACGCTGTACTGGAGCCAGTTTGGCGGCCGCCCCTCGGCAGACGATCTGGAGAAAATGGATCCGAAGCTTCTTCTGAAGCAGTAACGCCTGGAGGGAAGCGAGCAGAACGCGCCAACAGGGAGCGCACCGCTTGTGTGTCGCTCTCAATAGGACTTTGCAAAGACCACGCGTCGTGCGCTGGGGCGCCCACTGAAGATGCACGTGCCCGGTCCATCCGATTCGCCGTCGGGAATGCAGCGGATGGTCACTTTGAGGTCTTCCTTGATCTTTTCTTCGACTTCGCGCGTGCCGTCCCAATGCGCGAGGGCAAAGCCTCCGTGCAGCTCGGGTTTCTGGAGATTCTTCGCTGTGAAGAAGGCATAGAACGCTTCCTTGGAGTCGATCTTCACGGTGTGCGCGTCGCGCAATGCGGTGGCGCGAGCGAGCAGGCCGTCCTGGATCTCCTGCAATGTGCCGGCGACTCGTCCCGTAAACTCGTTCGTGGGGATGAATTCCTTCTCCTTGGGCCCACGGTCGCGCCGGGCAACGGCGACGCTGCCTTTCTCCAAGTCGCGCGGGCCGATCTCGACGCGGAGCGGCACCCCCTTCTTGATCCACTCCCAGTTCTTCTGGCCACCCTGCACATCGCGTCCGTCTATCTCCACACGAATGGGCTCCCCCGCGAAGGTCTGCGCGCGGAGTTGGGCGGCGAGGGCGTTCACCGCATCGAGCACGGCTTGGCGGGTGTCCGGCTTGGGCGTGACAGGCAAGAGGACCACGTGCGCGGGAGCGATGCGCGGCGGGAGCACAAGGCCATCGTCGTCGGCATGAGCCATGATGACCGTGCCGATGAGGCGAGTGCTGACGCCCCAGCTCGTCGTCCAGGCGTGTTCCTTCTTGTTTTCGCGGGAGAGGAATTCGATGCCGCTGGCCTTGGCGAAATTCTGTCCGAGGAAGTGTGATGTGCCGGCCTGGATGGCCTTGCGATCCTGCACCATGGCTTCAATGCAGAGCGTCTGCTCCGCGCCGGGAAAACGCTCGCCTTCGCTCTTCTCGCCGGTGATGACCGGCAACGCAAGCCACTCTCTCGCGAACTTCGCGTAAAGGTCGAGGATGAGCGTCGTCTCCTCGCGGGCTTCGCGCTCGGTCTCATGCGCGGTATGGCCTTCCTGCCAGAGGAATTCCGCTGTGCGCAGGAAGACGCGCGGGCGCAATTCCCAGCGGACGACATTGGCCCATTGATTAATCAAAATCGGCAGATCGCGATACGACTGGACCCACTTGGCGTAGCTCGCGCCGATGATCGTCTCGCTCGTGGGCCGGACGACGAGCGGCTCGGCGAGTTGCGCGGAAGGCGCGGGCCGCAGTCCACCGCTGCCATCCGATTCGAGCCGGTGATGCGTCACGACCGCGCATTCCTTGGCGAATCCCTCGACGTGCTCCGCCTCCTTCGCAAGATACGAGAGCGGGATGAAAAGCGGAAAATAGGCGTTCTTATGCCCTGTCTCCTTCAACATCCCGTCGAACACGCGCTGCATGCTCTCCCAAATCCCGTACCCCCACGGTTTGATGACCATGCACCCGCGCACATCGGAATTCTCCGCGAGGTCGGCGGCGCGCACGACCTGCTGATACCACTCGGGAAAATCTTCGTCGCGGCGCGGGGTGATGGCGGTTTGAGGCTGGGACATGTTTGGAAAAAGGGGCGCGAAACTACGCTGTACCCTGCTGGCAGACAAGCCACTGTTCGCGCAGGCCGAGAACGCTCCCCATCGCGTTCTTCCCAATTCGACGACTCACAGCGTGGTCAGGAATTTCCGGAAAAACTCCACGCCGCGCTCGAGTTCCGCAACCGCGATCCATTCGTCCTTCGTGTGCGCCTGGGCGATCGAGCCGGGGCCGAGGGCAACGGCAGGCATGCCGCGTTCGGCGAAGAAGCAGGCGTCGCAGAACCACGGTGCACCGACGCGTCGCGCGCCACACTCGACGAGCTTCGCAATGAGCGGGTGTGAGGGGTCGGTGAGGAGCGGTGGTGCGGGCTCGGAGGAGCACTCGACATCGGGACAGACACCGCGCAGCTGCGCCGCGAACTCGTCGATGAGTTCCGGCCGGTAGTGCGAAGGGACGAGGCGCATATCGACGCTGGCTTCGCAGGAATCGGGCACGATGTTCGTTTTCGAGCCGCCGTGGATGGTGCCGATGCTGAGCGTGGACGGACCGAGCACGGGATCGACGTGCGTGGCGAAATCGGCGGTGAACCCGGTGCGCACCGCGGCGAGCACATCGAGCATCTTGGTGATGGCGTTGTCGCCCAGCTCAGGACGCGCGCCATGGGCGGCTCGACCAGGAGTGCGGATGTTGAAGAACGCCGAGCCCTTGTGCGTATAGACGACATCCAGACCGGTGGGCTCACCGGCGATCACGAAATCGAATCGTTCCTCGCGGGCCAGGGCCCGGGAGCCATGCTGGCTCGTCTCTTCGCTCATCAGCCCCGCGAACCAAATCTCGTGCGTGAGGGTCGGCAACCGGTCGCGCATCGAGTGCAGGGCCCAGAGCATCGCCGCCATCGGCCCTTTCGTGTCGCTGGCGCCGCGTCCCCAGATTTTCCCATCGCGCAACTTAGCTCCGAACGGATCGATGCTCATGCCGGCCACGCTCACCGTGTCCGTGTGCGGCGCGAAGAGCACCCGCGGTTTGCCCGGGTTCGGCCAGCGTGCAACGACATTGGGACGATCCGGCAAGACCGTACGCAATTCCACCTCCGCTCCGCACGATTTGAGAAATCCCGCGAGCCATTCCGCGATCCGTCTTTCGCCGATTTCCGCCGTGCCCGGTTCGCCATGCGGATTCACGCTAGGGATGCGGACGAGCGTTTGCAGTAGTTCGACGACGTTTTGCGGGTCGTTCATTTGGGAAGCCAAGCCGCACGGCGCCGGGGTGGCGAGCTTTTCATCAGCCCGTCTCCACCTTCGCGCGTCCGAGGAATTGGTTTGCTACGACGTGGCGACCCATTGAGCATTCGCGTTTGCATATGGCTGGGATGGACCCCTTGCTCAACCTCCTTAAGCAGCGCCCGCGCGAAAACTGGGAGTGGAATTTCGATCCTGGGGCCACAGGCGAAAGCGCGATCAATGCAGTAGCGCTGTGCAACGCATCGCTGCTGACCTATTCAGCGCAACCGGACGTGCGGCGCTTTCTCGCCCAATGGGGCTTCGACGACGCGAAGATTCTCCGGGGGTTTTCCACCCAGGGGTTTGTCGCCCGGCACGGCGAAGCCCTCGTCGTGGCCTTCCGTGGCACCGAGCCCATCAAGGCCGATGACTGGCTTTCCGACGTAAATTATCATCAACGCGAACTCTCCATGGAAGTGCCGGGCCTGGTGCATGGTGGGTTTGCCAACGCGCTGGGTGAGATTGCCGACGACATGCTCGCCGCGGTGACGGAGCTCGATCGCAGTGCGAGCCGGCGGATTTTCGTCACGGGCCACAGCCTTGGCGGCGCACTGGCCGTGCTCGCCGCCGCGTTGATCCGCTTCGGAGCCGGGCGGGAGGTTGCAGGTGTCTTCACGTATGGGCAGCCGCGCGTGGGCGACCCCGCCTTCTCCGCGGGCTTCGACGACGCGCTCGGCGAAGCGACGTTTCGTTATGTGAACGATCTCGATATCGTGCCGCACGTTCCCCCGACCCGCCTGCCCGCCCGCCCTGTCCTGCGCGCGCCCGCGCCAGTGCGCGATTTCTTTCGCAACATCGCCGAGGTCCCGCGGGAAATTCGCACGGCTTTCGACACCTTTGTCGAGGGTCAGCAATTTCACCACGTCGGGCAGTTGCGGCTATTCCTCGACGATCGTTCGATCAGTAGCGACGAACTCGAATGGCAAAAGCGCGAGGTGCTTTATTCGGGTACGTTTACCGATTTGCTGAAAAATTTTCCGAACCTGTTGCGCGCTCAACTCGCCCAGTTGCTGCGCGCCCACGACCGAATTCTCCATCACGATCCCGTGCGGGGCTACCTGCCGAAGCTCGAGGCGCGGCTGCAGTGAGCAGCTTGGATGTCTACGAAGTTGCTACGACGGGACGATGCACTGAGTTCCCGAGCCGTCATTGCCGATGGAGTCCGTCGGGCAGGACAGGCGTGCGGCCTCGGCTTGGGCGAACTCCTCAGGAGTGACGGGCTGGCGGTATACGTAGCTGGAGCCGGTGTCCTCCAGGCGGGCGAAAAAGGCCGGAGCATCGGAGCGGCACATGTCGCAGTCAATGCAGGTATCATCGAGGTAATAGGGACCGGGAACATTTTGAGGAAGGCGGGTGCGGAGATCGGCCATAGTTAACGGGATTGGTGGTGAACGGCAGGAGATTACGGGGTAACCAAGCTTGCGTTAAATTCATTAAAGCGATGTATTGTTGCGTTTCATGAATGAATACCTCGCCACAACCCCGTTCGATATTTATGAACTCTCGTTGTTCCAGCTGGTGGTGCGGCAGGAGAGCTTTACGAAAGCCGCGCAGATCGCGGGGCTCACGCAGAGCGCGATGACGCGGCAGATGCAAGGGATGGAGAACAGTTTGGGGCTGGAGTTGTTGGAGCGGACGACGCGGCGGGTACGGGCGACGCCGGCAGGAGAGTTTTTATTCCGCGAATCGGCGCGACTGGTCGGCGATGTGGAGCGAATGCTGCGGGAGTTGCGCGAAGGATTTGGCGGTGCGCGCAAGGAGGTGCGGATCGGAGTGTCCCGGAGCATTGGGCCGGCCTATTTGCCGGGGTTCCTGCACGCGAATTTGCGCAAGCTGCCAGAAGTGAGTTGCCGGGTCTCCTGTGACCGAAATGCGGGCATTCTCGCGGCGCTGGAGGCCGGGGAACTCGACCTCGGAGTTATTTGTCCGCCGAAGCGGCTAGCCCGCACATTGCGCGTAACCCATCGCTTCGACGATGCGTTTACGCTGCTGGCGCCAAGGCAACCGGAGACGGCATTTCACGAGGCCGCGAAAAGGCCAAAGCCGCTTAAGGACTGGCTCGCGAAACAGAATTGGTTAATGCTGGAAGAGGACTCCAACACAGGGCGCAGGCTGCGAGCGTGGATGAAGCAGAACGGCTGGCTAGTCGAGCCCGCCATGCAGTTCGATGGATTTGATCCGATCATCAACCTCGTGGCGCTCGGAATGGGAGTGAGCTTCGTTCCCATCCGGGCGCTGGCGTTGTACGGAAGGAAGCAGACGCTCAGGAGGGTGCCGATGAAGGCGCGTTTTGTCCGTGAACTCGTTGTGGTCATGCGCCGGCAGCGGAAGACACCGGAGCATCTAAGGCAATTTGTCGAAAATGTGCTTTTTTGAACGAGCAAGCGCTCCAACCGAAGAAGGTTCGATTACGGATGCTCCCCGGAATCAAAGGCCCAGAGGTGCGTGGCAGTGCGGATGTAGATCGCATCTCCGACGATGGCGGGTGTAGCAGCGATGGGTTCGGCGAGGTTGTTGCGGGCGAGGACTTCGAGGATGTCGCCGGATTTGCAGACGACGACTGTGCCGCGGGTGGAGCAGGCGTAGATCCGGCCGGCGGCGAAGATGGGGGAGGCGTAGTAGTCGCCATCGGCGCCGAGACGCTTTTTCTCGTAGAGGAGGTCGCCGGTCGCGGCGTTGTAGCAGGTGGCAAAGCCGCCGTCCTTGGTGAGGAAGAGGCGGCCATCGGCGGCGAGTGGGGAGGCGACGTAGGCGGGGCCGCGCTCGTTTTTCCAGGCGACATGGGTGTCGGTGATGTCGCCGCGGCCACCGGGCTTGATGGCGAGGACGACATTGTGACCGGCGCGCATGGAGGTGCGCATGTCCTCCCATTCCTGGCGCTCGAGAATGCCGTTCTTATCGTCGTCCATGACGAAGAAAAAGTCGTGGAGCGACGTGCCGGCGACTTCGGCGGCGGCGATGCTGCCGTTCTTGTCCTTGTCGTAAACTCCGAGCAGCACGTCGAATTCGGGGACAGGTTCATTGGCGCTGCCCGTGCTCCACGTGGCGACATAAAGGCGGCCATCGGGGCCGGCGGCGGGCGTGGTGCAGGGATAGGAGCAGATGCCGCGGACGAGCCACCGCTCGGTGCCGGTGGCGGCATCGTAGGCTTTGACGCGCAGATCGCCGAGCGTGACGACCGTGCCGTCCCAAATCACCGGCGTGCCGTAGCTGCTGCGGAATTCCGTCCGCGGCGTCTTCCATAATTCGCGGCCCGTCTTCACATCGTAAGCGAAGAGGCCGCGAAACTCGCCTTCCTCGTCGCGGAGGAGGTAGACGCGCCCCTCATGAATGACCGGCGAACTGCCGGTGCCGAAAGCGTCGGGGAGCTGGACGACGGGCATTTTGACGGTCCAGAGCTCGCGACCACCGAGGTCGTAACAGAGAAGGCCGCAGGAGCCAAAGTAGGAGACGACGTGCTCGCCGTCGGTGGCGCACGAGGGCGCAGCGGGGGTGCCGGATTTTTGGAAGAAGGGCTCGATGGCGTCGGCCTTGGCCGGCTTCCGCCAGAGGATCGCTCCATCGCCTCGCTTCACCGCGAGCGTCTCCAGTTTACCATCCGAAAATCCCGTCAGGAAGATCCGATCCCCGGCAATGACCGGAGAGGAGGCGCCGGGCGGCAGTTCCGTTTTCCAGCGGACATTTTTCTCCGGACCAAACTCGACCGGTGGTTTCGCATCGGCGGCGGCAATGCCCGTGCAATTTGGTCCGCGAAACTGCGGCCATTCGGGAGTGGCGGCGGGGATTGCCGGTGCGAGCGCTAATACAGCGGCGAAGAAAACTGGCTGGGCAGACATTGCCAAAGCATGCTGATTTTTTCGGCGCACGCGAGCACCGCGTACGAAGCCCATCTCCGCCGGCTTACGGAGGGAGCGGAATCAATCGAGTGGTGGGATGGATATAACGCTGATCGAACAAAATGAGCGGCGCGTAAAAATAACCGATCAGATCAGCTCGCAAACGATAGTCCCCGCCGATCCAGTGAAACCATTCGCACCGTCCGTAGCGCGGCCGCCAAATGCGAATATCGGTGACGGCGACGATCACGCGAATTTCCCCCGACTCCGATTCCGACCACGCGGCCGAAGGCCGAATTGATGACATAAGATCCGAGATAGAGTCCCAAACAGGCGAGAAATACCCACACCAATGGCAGGCTGCCGGGCCGGCGATTGGTGTTCAACGGCCCCGGGGACATGACAGTTTAAGATTAAAGACCAGCCGTCACTCCCCACCGGGCTTGGCGGGCCGTTCCCCGGACTGCCGCTGTATTTTTTCCATCTGCTCCAGCCTTTGTTTCAATTGGTCCAGTTGGCCTTCCAATTTCGAGACGATCAGGCGCATGTCATTTCGCTCGCGTTCGGTTTTCAAAGCGGCTTCGCGCAGTTCGCGGAGGGCATTCTGGGTGCGGTCGGGCGGAGGACCGCCGGCATTGGGATCGCGGTGTTCGAGCTCGGCGCGCATTTTGTCAGCCATGCGGGAGAGGTCCTCGGCGGGTTCATTAAGGCCGGCGGCACGGAGGTGCTCGATCGCCTGTAGCAGATGATTCAAGCGATCGGGGCTTCCAACCGCCGCGAGACGATTGCGCTCGTCGAATTTTCGCTCGAGCTGGGTGGCTTCATCCACTTTGCCGGCGCGGCGGAGTTCATCCACTTTTTGCCGCACTTGCTCAGCCTCACGTTTCGCCGCCTCGATATTTCCCGATGCGGGCGGCGCACCGCCCGCAGCCTCGAGCTGGTCGCGCACCTGGATCTTGATGGCCTTCGCGCGATCCATCAACGCCTGAGCTTCATCGTTGCGGCCTTGAGCCTTGGCCTGTTTCGCCTGTTCGACCAATTTCTCGACTTCAGCGCGCATTTCTTCCGAGGTGGCGGCGCAGAGTGTGGTAACAAAAGCGGCGCTAAGGAGCGCGGGAAGTAGAAAGATGGCTTTCATATGAGTATTTCACGCCTGTATCGAAGCGCGGTCAACCTGTGAGGGCCTATGATTTGTAACGGGGCATGGTTTCGCTCCGCGCTCGCGGGAAAGAAATGCCGCTTTATCCGCCTTGCGTGGCGCGGAACCACTCGACGAACTTCGGGATGCCCTCGGCGATTTGGGTATGAGGGTTGTAGTCGAGGAGGGCGCGCGCTTTCCCGATGTCGGCGTAAGTGAGAGGCACGTCGCCGGGCTGTTCGGGAAGCCGATGGATCGCTGCCTTCTTGCCGAGCGCGTTTTCAATGGCGGCGATCAGTTCATTGAGCGTGGTCGTCTGGCTTTCGCCGAGATTGAAAACGTCGCACCGATCGCCCTCGTAGGTGAGGCACGCGGTCATCCCTTGCAGGATGTCGTCGATATAGGTGTAGTCGCGGCGCGAAGTGCCGTCGCCGAACTGGTTGATGGGTCGGCCTTCCTCGATGGCGCGAGTGAAGGCGTGGATGGCGAGATCCGGTCGCTGGCGCGGACCATAGACGGTGAAGAAGCGGAGGTTGATCGTGCGGAGGCCGTAAAGATGCGCGTAGTTTGAGCAAAGTTGCTCGCTCGCGAGCTTGGTGGCGGCATAGGGGGAGATCGTGGCGGTGAGCGCCATGTCCTCGCGGAAAGGCGCGGTCTTCAGGATTCCATAGACGCTGGAACTGGAGGCGCAGACGAAGCGTTCGATGCCGGCGGCCTTGGCGGCTTCCAGCAGATGCCAGGTGCCGGTGATATTGGTGTCGATGTAGAGCTTGGGATCGCGGATCGAGGGCCGCACCCCGGCGCGGGCCGCCAGGTGCACGATCGTATCAAATTCTCCGCCCGTTACGATGCGCGCGACCGCATCCCCATCGCGGAGATCCGCCTCGTGAACTGGTGTGTGCGCGGCGAAAGCGGCGACATTGGCGCGCTTGATCGCAGGGTCGTAGAAGTCATTGAAGTCATCGAGGACCGCGACCGAATGGCCGAGGGCGAGACATTTTTCCACGAAGTGGGAACCGATGAAGCCGGCGCCGCCGGTGACAAGGATGCGCATCGCCGCACCGTAGCGAGGACGGAAAAACGCGGGCAAGCGAAAGTTCCCCGTGCGTGCTTCGTGTTTTCTTCCTCTTCATCATTCCCACCGGCGACCCAGCAGGAGTCCATTGGGCTGAATCCACGCGTAAGTTCCATAAATGCAAGAGAGATGCACGAAAAAGCGCTCGGATCGCCCTTTTTCAGGCCTTGCGGACAAAGTTTGTTGACACCTTGCGCCGGCTCGTGAGATACGCCAAGTTCCACATCAACCAATACCTTCCATATCTTATGGCCGACGAAATTCCTCCCGCTCCATCCGAAAATCCCGATGACGTCACGAAGAGTGAAACGATTCGAATCACGCTGCCTCCGAAGAGCGAGCAGCCCGCGGTGAAGCGTGAAACCGTGCGCATCAACGTCCCCGGCAAACCGACGCCGCCCGCCCCGGGAATCGCGCCGAAGAAGGAAACCACCAAACTTCCCACTGAAGCCGGCGCTCCGCCTCCGCCCGCGCCCAAGCCGCTGCCGACCGTGCCCCTGCCCCCGGCAAGCGGTGCGCCCAAGCCCCCGTCGCTCGGCGCTCGCCCGACTGTTCCTCTTAAACCCGCACCCGCACCATCCGCCCCAGAACCCGTGACCCAAAAAGCCGCAGCACCCAAAAAAGAAACCGCACGCATCACCCTTCCACCCGAGGGCGCGAGCAAGCCCGCACTGCCGAAAGCCACGGTGAAAATGCAGCAGACCCAGCCGCTTGTGAAGAGCCAGTCTGCGATGCAGCCCGCTCCGCAACTCCAGCAGGCGCCAATGGCGATGCAACAAGCCGCGCCGGCAGGTGACCCGATGATGGGTCCTTTGAGCATCGCCGCATTCGTCTTGTCGCTCGCCGCGACCGGTGTCGTTTATCTGATCTTTGCGGCGGCCTCCGCGCCTCTCCCTCAATAAAGCAAGCATGGCTGGTTCAAACGTCCTCGAAATTACCGACGCAAATTTCGACGCCGAGGTCGCCAAGTCGCCTCTGCCCGTGTTGCTCGATTTTTGGGCGCCGTGGTGCGGCCCCTGCCGCCTGATTGCACCGGTGATCGACGAAATTGCCACGGAGCGCTCCGGCAAGGCCAAGATCGGCAAGATTAACGTTGATGAGAATCAACAGCTCGCGGCGAAGTTCCGCGTCAGTTCGATTCCAATGCTGCTCTTTGTGAAAGACGGGGCAGTACGCGACCAAGTAGTCGGTGCCGGCACCAGCAAAGCGGCGCTTTTGGCAAAGCTCGACGCGATCGCGTAGCTTACCGGACGGAGAATCTCGAAGCGCCGCTACCGTGAGGGAGCGGCGCTTTCAATTTAGCCGCGAAGACCGCTACGTTTTGCCTTATGGCACTTCGATCTGCGCCCTGCTGTAGAGCACGCAGCGGCCGCCGATGCCGACTCGTTCGCCGCGATCCTCGCAAAACAATTCCCCGCGTCGCGCTGAAAGCTGACGGGCGTGCAAAGTCGTCTTCCCGAGCCGCCGGCTCCAATACGGGATCAGCGTGCAATGCGCCGAGCCGGTGACGGGATCCTCCGGGATACCGGCCCCCGGCGCGAAAAAGCGCGAGACGAAGTCGCAATCGCGGCCCGGTGCGGTGCAGATCACGCCCAGGCAATCGAGTGGCCCGAACTGGGTGAAGTCCGGGGAGAGAGCGAGGATTTCATCCTCCGACGAAAAGACCGCGAGGTAATCCCGGGTGCGCAGCACTTCGCGGGGAATCCACCCGAGCGCCCCGGCCATCGCGGAAGGCACATCCTGGCATTGCTTCGCAGGCCATGCGGGAAAATCGAGCGTGATGACATCGCCCGACCGCGTCGCTCCCAGCTCGCCCGTCTGGGTGTGGAAGCGAATGCGCTCCCCGGCGAATCCAAGTTCCGTATAGATCACGAAGGCCGGGGCGAGGGTGGCGTGACCACAGAGATCGACCTCGACCTTCGGCGTCATCCAGCGCAGCTCAAACTCCCCGCCACGGAGGACCACGAAAGCCGTTTCCGACAGGTTATTTTCGCCTGCAATCCGCTGCAGTGCCTCGTCGGGCAGCCAGCGTTCGAGCAGGCACACGCCTGCGGGATTACCTCCGAATACTTGATCGGTAAAGGCATCAACTTGATAGTAAGGAAGGCGCACGGCGAGGAAGGAGAGAATGCACGTCGCAAGGTTTGAACCGCCTGCGTTCGGTCGATTTCGCAGCGGTTGACGCTGCATAGATGGACGCTCAGGACCACTGGCCAGGAGCGATCTGCGGATGAGATGCGAAGATCGCAAGCTCGTCAACATTCTGTCTGGATTTGGGAGAAAACCCGTTGCGTCCGTTCCCGGTGCGGGAAATTCCTTGCGAAGAGCGGGGTCGGACGGGCATCGTTGGATGCGAACCCCTTTCACGAACGTATGCCCAGATCTGCCATCGGAGGATTCGCCCGCACCATGCACCGGTGTCCTCTCTGCAAGGTCAAAAGCCTGAAGGAGGTTGTGGATGCGCGAGCATCGAAACGTGCATTCCTTTGTCCGGATTGCGGCCAGGTCTATCAAGCGCCGAAGGCCGATTACTCGGCTGCCTTGATTATCGGACTGGCGATTGCTGCGGCGATCTACTACCGCGCAGACCTCGTGCGCATTTACCACGAAACTTTTCCCTCGACCCCGCCCGCCCGCACTTCCCGGTGAGTTTGGGGAAGCCACTCAGGAACCCAGCCGGGGGATGCATTCGGGGGATGGTGCGCGCTACAGGGTTCGAACCTGTGACTTCTTGCGTGTGAAGCAAGCGCTCTACCACTGAGCTAAGCGCGCGTTTTCCGCCGGGCGGCCAAAACTGGGCGGCGACCATACCTTCACCAAGTTGGCGCGCCAGCGAAAATTCGCCCCTCCAGCGATTTGGGCATGGCTTGAAACCGTCACATAATTTTAACAAGGAACCTTTGCCAAGCCCCCATGACCTATGCTTTAGTGTGGGTGCTCTAAAAACTCGTATGCGCCTTTCCCGTTTCCTCCACCACCGCGTCCGGGCGTTCACTTTGATGGAATTGCTCGTGGTCATCGGGCTCATCGCGGTGCTCGCCTCGATCCTGCTTCCCGTCATCAATATTGCGCACGCGCAAAGTGATGCCATGAAATGCGCGGCCAACCTGCGCCAGCTTGGCTCCGGGATTAACAGTTACGTCGGAGACCACGATGGGCTCCTGCCGGGGCCTCTGGAGCCGCTGGTCTATCCAGCCTATTCGGCGGAAGCGGACAGGGAGACCGCATTGGTGAACTTCATCGGTTCCTACATCGGCATCATGGCTCGCACCCCGGGTGCGATACACAAGGGGGAGACGGTGACGACTTGTCCGGGCTTTGTGCGCGAGGTGAGAGGCGTCATCCTGCCGTCCTACGTGATGAATTTCGCCGACCAACTCCCTGCGCTCAATCAATCGCCCTGGGGGGAGGCAGGCGCCGGTACCAAACCCGTGCAATTAGCCAACCTGACCGCTTGGGAGGACACTGTTACCACCGGGACACACATCGCGAGCGAAAACGGCCAGCGCAACCTCACACGGACCTGGGCTATCAAGGACGCAGACAAGGATTCGTTCAAGGGCATGACCGGCGGTGCTGTCGGTGGATTGCCGGATAAGCCGGTGCACAAGGATTTTCGCAACGCGCTCTTTTACGACTGGCACGTCGGCAAGATCGACCTCGACGACAACCCGAAATAAGCGGGATTCACCCGGCGGCGATGGCCAGCGCCTGCGCGATGGCCGTTTGCTCCGTATGGCTGAGGCTGATCAACACGCTGGCGATCCCGAGCCGCCGGGCGGTTTCGGCAGCGGATCCATGCAGGACGATGAAAGGCGCACCGCTCGCCTTGCGTCGCACTTCGATATCCAGCCAGCCGCAAGCCGCGCCGATGCCCGTGCCCAGCGCCTTGGAAACTGCCTCTTTGGCGGCAAATCGCGCGGCATAGAACGGCGCGGGCATTTTCATCCCGGCGCAGTAGGCGATTTCACTTTCCGTGTAAATACGACGAAGAAAACGCTCGCCGTGACGCGCGATGGATTGCTCGATGCGCGCAACCTCCACGAGGTCGATCCCTAGACCGAGGATGGTCATGGGCGACTGGTGCAACTGAAAGGTGAGAGGTTCATTGTGCAGGGCGGAATTGGAGGCTCGAGCGCACCATGACGCCTTCAGCGCTCACCCTCCCATCGCCTCCAGCATCTCGACCACCGCGCGCTCCAGCCCGACGAATACGGCGCGTGAGACGATGCTGTGGCCGATATTCAACTCGGCGAGATGGGGAAGCGTGCGGATCTGGGTGATGTTTGTGTAGTTGATCCCATGGCCCGCGTTTACTTGCAGGCCCAAGCCGTGGGCAAAGTTCGCGGCGCTACGCAGCCGGCGAAGTTCGCCCTGCTGGTCTTCGCCGGTGGCATTGGCAAAGGCGCCAGTGTGCAACTCGATCATTTCTGCGCCGAGTTCCCGGGCACATTCGATCTGGTCCGGCGCAGGCTCGATGAAAAGGCTCACGCGCACGCCGGAGGCTTGCAGGCGCTTGATCGTGGGGGTGAGCGACGTGCGCTGGGCCACGGCGTCGAGGCCGCCCTCGGTGGTGATCTCGGCGCGGTTTTCCGGCACCATGCACACTTCCTCAGGCAGCACCCGCAGCGCGATATCCACGATCTCGCGGGTGTTACCCATTTCAAGGTTGAGCTTGGTCATCAAACTGGCGCGCAGGCGATCCACGTCACGGTCCTGGATGTGCCGCCGGTCCGCACGCAGGTGCACGGTGATGCCATGGCAGCCGGCGCGTTCGCAGATGCTCGCGGCGGCGAGCAAATCGGGTTCGGAGTTGTGCGCTTCGGGCGCGCCGGCATAACGCACCTGCCGGAGCGTGGCCACGTGGTCGATGTTGACGCCGAGGGTCATACGCAGGAGTTGAGAGTTGGAAGTCGCACTGCGTCAAACCGCAATTGCACTCCATTGCGTCATACGGGCCGGGAGCATCTAACCCGTGGGCGCCTCCACCTCGTGCACGGCAACGTCCCCATTGGAGCCGAAGGTGAGGATGGCGAGATCGTTGTTCGCACCGCGGGTGGGCGTAAAGACCGCGGCCCCCCCGACCTTGAATTTGTCGATTTGCTCGGCGACAAACCCGAAAGTATCGCCCGCTGTATCGCTGCCCTGGAGCTGGCCCTTGACGACGATGCTGGCGATGCGCGACGGGAAAACGAAACTGCCGCCACCCACGGCGGCATCATCAGCGGTACCGAAATAGGTGTCCGCACCCGCATCCACGCCAGCGACGAGGTCGCTGGCGATCCAGTCGCCCTTCACCGTGACCGAGCCAATCCGCGCATGGCCGTTCAGGAGCATCCCGCCGAAGTCATAACCGGCAAAGATTGCGCTGTTGTCGATATCGCCCTTGATCACAAGGCGCTTGATGGCATCGGTCCTAGCCGTTTGTGCGGTACTGCCATCGCCCACGGCGCGGATCGTGGAATTGACGACATCGCCGGTCACGGTGAGCGAAGTGACTTTGGTGCCGGCATCGATGAAACTGTCGATGATGCCGCCCTTGACGGTCATCTTGAGTTTTCCGGTGGAATTGACCTGCGATTCAGTGATCGATCCGTTCACGATCATCTTTTTTAACCCGGAGGCGATACCGTTGCCGACGTCCATCGTCGTGTTCTGCATCGCGCCGCGCACCTTGAGAAGATTGATGCTGCCGAGAATGGTCGTGTGGCCGATGCTAATCGAGGGACCAAGGTTGCGCACGTCGAGGGTGCCGATGGCTTTGTCGGCGCTGCCGCCGATATTGAGTGAATCGACGTCGCCATTGATCTTGATATTCTTGAGCTTGATCGTGGGTGCGTCGAAGCGACCGACGTGGATATAACCATCTCCTGTGACGACACGATTCGTCTTGATTTTGACGATGGAGTTCGCGAACTCCGGCCCGAGCTTGAAATCGAAGAATGTCTCATTGATCGGCGGAAGGGCATGCAGGGGTGAGCCTCCGGAAAGATCGTAGAAGGCGAAATTGGCCTGCTTGAGTTTATGACCGGGGATGGTGACGGAAATGATATCACCATCGATGTCCTGGAATTGCACCGCATTGCTGCTGGGATCCGTGGCGATGTATCGGGTTTGGCCGAAAACTGCGTAGGCCGCGCCGAAGTCATCCGGTTTGCCGCTGCCGATGAGAATATCGCTACGGCCATCGTCATTGATATCGCCCGCCGGGCTGAGAGAGGTGACAAAAAACTTCGTCGAAGGGTCGTTGACGATACTGAACCCGCCGCCCAAATCGAGCACGCTGGCGTCAAAGACCTTTTCGTAAGGCTCCTCGTGGCCAAAAATGACGTAGCTCGTGCCATTGTCTCCTCCGTCGGTGACACCTTGCGGCGCCTTCCCGCGGAATCCTGCGGAACCAACCATGAAATCGGCGATGCCATCGCCGTTCACATCGCCTGCGGCTGCGACCGAAGTGAAGGTGATCAGCTTAAATTTTCCGAATGTGACGCGAAAGCCATTCGTTCCATCGAGGCTGGTGAGACTGACGGTCGAAGCGGTGCGATCGGCATGGCCGAAAATCGCAAAGGCGGCGGCTGGATCCTTGCCCTTCTTCTTGGCAATGCCGGAGGTCAGCAGAAGGTCGTCGAAACCATCCCCGTTAATATCGCCGGCCCCGGCGATATGTTCGCCCTTGCCGGGATAAACTCCGCCGGTGATCTTGAAGCCATCGGGGGAGGCGACGTTGCCGAGCAGCAGGTTCGCGTTGAATGGCGCGGTATGGCCGTAGAGGACATAGGTGGTGCTTCCAGGGAGCGGATCGGTGAACGACGAACCCACTGCGATATCGGCAATGCCGTCGTCGTCGAAATCGCCGATGCCGGCCACGTCCGCGCCGGTTAGCTTGTGATTGGATTCGCCGACGATGCGCAGGCCGGTGGTGCCATCGACCGCCCCGAGATTCCGAATCGCGCTGCTATTGAAGGTCCCTCCAAATACGATATACGCCGCACCCACATTGCCGAGAGCACCGGGAGCACCGATGATGACGTCGCCGAATCCGTCCTTGTTAAAATCCCCGATTCCATCGACGGCCGATCCCGTGAAATCATCGGCATTTTCGCCGTTGAGCTGCAAAACGACAATACTGGGACTGGTGCCGAGCGTGAATTCCGGCAAGAACGTGCCGCTCCGGCCAAAGAGGATGTACGCTGAGCCGCGATTATTGCCCAAGCCGGGTGCGCCAAGGATGAAATCGGCCACGCCGTCATTGTTGAAATCGCCCGCCCCGCTCACGCGCACCCCCGCGAGATCGCCCGCTGAGGCGCCATCGATGCGGAAGCCATTCGCGCCATCCAGAGTGGAGACGTCCAAGTTGTCGGTCGAGACGTCGGGATTTCCGAAGACCACATAGACACTGCCATTGGTCGTATGCGGTGCGCTGATCACAAAATCGTCAACCCCGTCGTCGTTGAAATCGCCAATACCCGAGAGCGCCGTGGCAAAACCGTCCGGCGCACCTGGAGTGGGCCGGCTAAACTGACGGCCATCCCTGCCATCGAGCAAGGAGACATCGACGATGGAACTGAAGGCGGGCGCGATGCGGGGCTCGAGGGGCTCAATGAGGGGGAGGAAACTGCGGATCGTCATGACGCGCGCATCGTCGTGGTGCGTGTTACGGATCGCAAGTGCTTCCCGCGAGGTTCCGTCAGCGTGGGTTTGGATTGGTCTCGGCATTTGTTCCGCTCAATTTCTGCGCTGCAAAAGGGGAGGAAGATGCAGAAAAGGACGGACAAAACTTCCCGCACATCAATTACTCCGTCGGGCCTGCGCAGGCGGCTTGCTCGTTTCTGCGCCAACGGTTAGACCCCCGGCATGCACTTCATCGAACCCCTGGAAGCCCGCATTGCCCCATCTGTGACCATCATCAATGCCAGGATGGCCACCTTCGTCGATACGGACGGGGGTGAAGGTAAGCAAAGGCACGCTGAGCGCCGCGAATTTCACCCTCGTTGCCTCCGGGAGCGGCGAACAGCTTGTGGCACTCGCACTCGATGCGACCTTCGCGAAGGCGAACATCACCATCACCGCCAAAGATTCGGGTGGAGCGGACAGTTTTGTGCAGGTGGGCCGCATCGATGCGAGTGGGATCGATCTCGGGAATGTGACCATCGCCGGCGACTTGGGCAAAATCCTCAGTGGCGACACCAACCGGAAGACACGCGGGCTTGGAACGCTGAAACTTGATTCCCTGGGCGTCGCGGGGCTGGCTTCGCAAAACAACGCAGGCGATCTCGTTTCGAGCATCGAAGGGCCCATGAAGGATTTCAACATCCACACCGGCGTCTATGGCGCAGCGTTTTACGTCAACCAGGGAAACATCGGCAATGTCACCGTGCCAAACGGGATGTATGGCGGACTGGGGGTGGGCAGCGGCGGGCTTTTTGTCAGCGGACGCGGCGGAGCGATCGCGATCGGCGATCTTTATGGAGCCAGCGGCGATTACAGCGGCAGCATCACGATTTCGCAGGGAGCAAAGAAGGTCAGTGTGGGGGCGATCAATGGCGGTGGCGGAGTGAACTCCGGCAAGTTTTTCTCACAGGGCAACGTTCCCAAGGTCGGAGTACATGGCAACATCACGGGCGGAGCGGGCGCAAACTCAGGAGAGATGAATGTCGGCGGCAGCAAAAAAGTATTGGTCGCCGGCGACATCAATGGCGGCACACTGGATTACGCCGGAGCCCTGCTCGTCAGTAACAAAGCCGGGAAAGTGAACATCTCGGGAAGTGTTTACGGGGGCGGTGGGACAAACTCGGGCACCGTCGACTTATTCGGTGGGGCAAAATCACTCACGATCGGCGGAAGCGTGTTTGGCGGCGGTGGCACCGGAGCCGGTGGAATTGTCGGCGGCAAAGTGGTGCAGAAAATCTCCATTACCGGCACGATTTTCTCCGGGAGCGGGACGGATAGCGGCGGGATGTACACCAGCGGGAGTTTCGGCACGATCTCGGTCGGGACGATTGTCGGTTCGTCGGCGCATCCCGTGGCGATTTCCGCACAAGGGCAGATTGGAAAGGCCACGCCAGCGATTGCCAGGCTCACCGTGACCGGCGACGCCAATTTTGCGAAAATACTCGCGGGCTATTTCGGAGGAGCGGCAAACAACCCCGACGCAAGCATTGGGACTGTCAGCATCGGAGGGAATTTCACTTCGTCCAGCATCGTCGCGGGAATTGCAGATATGGGTAATAATGGCTTTGGCAATATGGATGACGCCTTGATCGTCCCCCTAAACGGCACTCCGTCCGCCAGAATCCTGGCGACGATCGGCAAGGTCATCGTTGCGGGTACGGCGGATGGAACAGCGGGTGGCACTGACAGCTTTGCCATTGAGGCGGAGTTCGTGAAGAGCGTGAAGCTCGGCGGCGCGGCGGTAGCGCTGGTGAAGAAAGCGCATAACGACAACCTCGCTGTGCCCGGTTCGACAACGGGCGATTTCGTCATTCGGGAACTGTAGTTCGGAGGAGCTACTTCCCGATGCAAACGAGGCGGTCGGCGAGGCGGAAGAGAAGCTGGCCGCTGGCAACGACTGTCGCGGAACGAGTGGGGTTCGCGTGTTCGAAGGTCGACGTGGAGAGAATCTTGAACTCGGAGCCGGTAGCGTCGCAGACGACGACCCTGCCGTTCTCGCTGACGGTGTAGATTTTTCCGTCAGCGACAGTCGGCGAACTGCGGATGGTTTCCCGATGGCCGAGATTACCCTGCCAGAGCTTGTTACCGGTCTTGGGATCGAGGGCGGTGAGAGTTTGCTTGTCACCATCGAGGACGAATAGTTTGCCATCGGCAAATGCGGGCGTGCAGACGTCGGGTGTTTTCTTTTCGTCGAATTTCCACGCCAGGCCACTCTCGGTGACATCACCCTTGCCATCGGTGCGGAAAGCCAGGAGCGGTTCGCCTTTCGGGCCACAAGCGACGGCAATCCCATCGGCGTTCACCGGGCTCGCTACGACGCGCATCCACTCGCCGCGCTTGGGATTGATGCCTTTGCCGCGCCAAAGTTCCACACCGGTTTGCGGATCGTGGCCGGTGAGACAATCGCCGCCCACGACCAGCAACTGCTTCTTGCCGCCCGCTTCGAGCGGAACGGGTGACGCATAGCTTTCCAGAGATTCCATCCGCGCATCACTCGGACGCTCCTGTTTCCAGAGCGTCCTGCCATTCGCGGGATCGAGGGCGATGAGGTAGCTCTCGCGATCGCCAGCGGCCCCCGCAAGGCCGGGATAATCGGCTGGCGCGGGCGTGCGCTGGAGCACCTGCACGTAGAGTTTGCCTGCGTAGAGCAACGGGGAACTGCCGTAGGTCCACATGATCGCGAATTTCCCGTAGTCTTTCCCAAGGTCACGCTGCCAAAGCTCTTTTCCGGAAAAATCATAGGCGGCGAGATGGCCTGTGCCAAAGAGCGCATAGACCGATTTGCCGTCCGTGACCGGCGAGGGCGAACACATGTTGCCGTTGCCCTTTTCGATGTCGCCGCCGGTTACGACTTCCTTTTGCCAGCGGACCTTGCCGTCCTTGCGATCCAGGCAGAAGAGGAGCAGGTTTTTGTTCGGGTCAGTGGAGGTGAGGAAGATGGTGTCGCCCCAAACGGCGGGCGTCGCGCCGCTCTTTCCGGGGAGGGGCGTCTGCCATTGGATATTGGAGTCCGTCCACTCTACGGGGAGGTTTTTGTCCGGCGAAGTGCCATTGAAGGCGGGGCCACGCCATTGTGGCCAATCGGCGGCTCGGACGGTGAGGGTGACGGTGAACGCGAGGGCGAGGATACGGATCATCGGGAAGAATGGGTTGGCGTCGGCATTTTAATGACCAAGCGCGAACTGTTTCCAAAGAGGAAAACACGCCCGTTCTCCAACTTCAACCCTGACGAGCCGATGGGCTAATTAGACGAGAAGCATGGCCGTACGCCGGTTCAGCCCCGCGAAGCTCTATTTATTTTTCCCACTTCCGCCGCCGACGACGCCTTCAGGATCGAAGCTGAATGGAAGCTGAACATTGGGAAGGTCCTTGAGCGTGAAGGTAAGGATGACGCCGTAGTCGGTGGTGCTGCTGCCGTTATCGCGCACGGAAAAGCCAAGCGAAGCAACCCAGCTCGAGAGGTCGCGATGAACCTGATAAAGCTGGCGCTCGAGGATGCCGGTTTCGAATTCGTAGGCATCGCGGAAGCTGAAGCCCCAGTTGTCGCCGAGACGCACGTAACTGCCGAAGTCGAGATAGTTCGAGTCGGTAAAGAAGGGATTGCCGTTGATGTAGCGATGGCCAATGGTGAACTCGACGTCGCGCGTCACCATCAAGTTGACGTTTGTGTTCACTTCCGTGAACCCGCGGTCGATGATGGGTAACTGCGAATCGAGGTTGAAACGCGCCCATGGCAGCGGGTTCCATTGGATCCGATTGAAGACATTCGAGAAGCTGCCGCCGTCGGCCAGCGTCATCGTGGATTCCTGGCGGTCGAGGTACGCATCGAAGTACGTGTTCCATTCCAGCCAATTGATCGTCTGGCTGTCGCGGCGCGTCTGCCACCGGTTGCGCAACCCAAGACGCAGCGTGGTACCGGAATCGATCGAGTCGATGGTGTTGAATTCCGGGTAGTCGATGGGCGGCAGTTGCGTGGAGCGATTCAGGCGGTCAAACTGAAGGAGGTCACCGGGATCTTCGCCGCTGTAGGTCCATTGGAAATTCATCCAGGGCTGGATGATGTGCCGGAGTCCATCGAGCCCCCATTTGCGAGACTGCACGTTCTCGAAAGCTTTCGACCATTTCGTCGACATCTCGAAGCCGGCATTCACCACTGGACGGAAAACCGACCCACCTTTCTGCAAGATGCGCTCGGTCTTCGTAATCTCTCTCTTGGCAATCTCCGTCAGGCCAGTCGCCTGATCGAAAAGCTCTTCCTCGACCGTTTCCGTGACCGTTCGGTCGAGATAGAAGCCGGTATCGCCATAATAGGTGCCACGCACGCCCACGCGTGGAACGATCGAGACATTGTGAACGGTCAGCGGCAGGACGAACTGATGAAAGCTGTCCGCGCGGAACGTCTCGTAATCCTGAAATTCGGAGAAAGCTGCGAAATTCCGGCGATAAAAACCGGTGCTGGTCTCACCCTGGTAGAACAGCCGCGAGCCAAAGAACGGCTGCCGTTTGATATCCAAGGCCAGCTCGGGCAGCCGCTCGGTGCCATCAAAAAACTTTTCATTGAGATTCTCACGGCCGAGCAGGGTAACCGAATAATCCTCGTCCAGATACGTCAGGCCAATGGCGTTATCGGGGTTTGCGGCGCGGCGGAACTCGGCCGGGTCGAAGTCCTGCAAGAAGCGCGCGTCGCTCAGTTTATTGATGTCAACCGTCGCGTAAATGTCGTCCGTGAGATACTGCTTGGCCTGCAACGAAATGCGATACCGGCCCGGGTCGATGGGTTCGCGCGCGAGGTCGGTCTGGTTGGTCCCGGGATCCTGATCCTGGATCGCGTAAAGCTGGAAGCGGCCCCAGTCGCGTCCACCCTTGCCATTGGTCCATTTGCTCTCAAGGCCGCCGGCGACGCCGCGATCCGCGAGGATGTCGAGCCGCAACCGGGCAGTCCACCCTTCACCGAGCGAAAAACCGTAGGTGCCAAGGATGAAGGCCCCCCAATCGCTCTTGTAGCCGGGGGTGAAAGAGAAACCGACATCGCGATTCAAATCCTGATAATAATACGGAAACCAGAGGACCGGAGTGCGTCCGACATAGAGCGTGCAGTCGCTGAAGATGATCCGGTCCTTGCGATAAATTCGAATCGTCTTCGCCTTCAGGTGGTAATCAGGCTTGGAGTTGTCGCTCGTCGTGAAAAGACCATCCTTCACGAGATAGGCATTGCCACCCAGCGTACTGAAGGAATCGCCTGCGAACGCGAAGGGCGTGAACTCGCCGGAGAAGTTTGCGGTGACGAGGCGTTTGCTCTCGAGGTTATAGAGCGCGCGATCCCCGGTGAAAAGCTGTCCGTCACGGTAAAGGCGCACATTGCTCTGGACGAGCACGTCGCGGGTGTCGCGATTGTACTGTGCGTAGTCACAGTAGATCAGGATGGTGCCATAGCGGATGACCACATTGCCCTTGGCTACGGCGATGGTCCCCAACCCACCCTCCTCCACTCCGGTATCCTCGGCGGTGATCTCAATCGGAAACTCACCAAAAGATCCAAGTTGCGCGCGCGCACTGGTGAACCCGAGGAGCACGAGCGCAAGAAGGACGAGCAATTTATTCATTGAAGGCGCGGACCATAGCCGGGACCCGGAAAGCGCCGCAAGCGCGAAAACCAAGGCGTACAGAGGGAGCAGGGCGGCAGGCCAGACGTCCGCGACGCCTAAACACGAAGCTTGCCCTGCGCCCACTTGACGGCTATAACGCACACACCTGCGCTTATGACCTCACGCATTCTGCTTCTCGCTGTTCTCGTGTCCTTCGCGGGTGCCACCGCGGCGTCCGCTGCCGATCTCTGCCGGGTTCGTGGCCGCGGCCACCACAAACTGGGTAACGAACCGTCCACCTCGGTAGCCCATACTCCGAGGAAACGGACGGCTGGTGCTCCGGCCGTGGCCGTCCACTCTCGCAACCGGGGGCCCTATCCTTACGCCGGCAAGCGCAAGACTCCGAAGCGGACTTACACGCCTTACCTTTTTTGATAGAACGAGAGGATCGGGTGTCGATCGGTGATGCAAAACCCTCCGTTTCGAGGCCCTCGCGAGAAAGTTTCAGGTTTATTTCATCTGGGCCGGATGCTGGACAAGATTCGGCTGCACATCGCCGGTCAATTACCGGAGGAGTATCGCCGAAACCTCGGCCTGTCGATCGGGCTGGATGGGAGCTTGTGCGGGTTTCTGGGCGTGGATTTCGACAATCTCTGTAAACGGGTCGCCCAAGGTGGTACGGATGAAGAACTGGCGGAGTGGTGTTTTTCGCAGGGACTGCGACCGAACCGGACACAGGTGCGCATCTGGAATGAGTTCGCGCGAAAGTACGGCTGGAAAGATCGGGCCTCGGCCTTTATCGCCGCGACCAAGTTGGAAGACGGAGTGGAGGATCGCGTGGATCTTCTGACGGCCTTCGATGCCATCGACTTTCGCGAAGGGCGTGCTTCGCCGCCGAGCGATTAGTTTGCGAGTGAATTACTTGATCAGCCGGAAATTAACCGGGTAGCGCAAGAGTTTTCCCTTGCCCGCCAGGAGGAGCCCATAGATGGCGAGCCCGAGTGTTACGAAACTGAAGAGAGATAACGATAATCCCGCCAGTGTACCTAGAAAGCCCGGTAGCAGTGCCACCAGGATACTGGCTGCAAAGAACACGATGAAGACGGTAATGGCGAAGTTCAACGCCTCCTTGCCATGCGCGTCCACCGCGGGGCTTGAGTTCTTTTTCCAAAGCCAGACGATCAGTGAAAAAAGGTGAGCCAGTTGGCAGTACAGGCGGTCATCGGCCACGCTCAGCTGGCCTGAGCCGTAGGCAGGGCCTTCCTCGACCTTGATGAGTTTATTGAGTGGGTCTGCAGTAGTGTCGGTGTTCATATGGTAGTTGAAGATTAGATGGCTTTGAGAAACTCGGATATCGGCTGATCGGTGGAGGGGAGGTGGAATCAACGGCGGCGATCGGCCAGCCACGTGGAGGCGGCCAGGCGGCACTCGGGGCAATAGCGCACCACGGTCATGCGTGGACGCCGGAAGAAACCGGCGTGCGGGACATTGCTGGCGGCGACAGCGGTCCAACTCTGCGGAAAAAAGCGGCGTTTCACCGAAGAGATGGAGACATCCGCCGGAGTCGCCCGGACCAGGGGTGCTTCACCGATTTCGCGGGCACAACCGTGCAGCGTGCAGCGCAGGCCATGACGGTCGGGCGTCTCGGCGGGATCAGTGAGATCGCGAGGCACGTCCGGTGCGCTGTCGCCGGCGAGCGCGGCGAGGAAGGCCATCGGGAAGAGAGATGTGAGTGTGTTATTCATGACCGAATGTTGTGGAATTGCGCTGCAACATGCCGCAGCACGCCGGGGGCCGCCATACGCCGAAGGCCGTAGGACTTTGGTTGGAGGCGGATTGGTGACGCTTTTCATGGGCATTCCGCGCGCGCGGTTCGGTGCGCGAGCCAAAGTTGCGCGGCCCGCCGGCAACGCGGGCAATAGCGGACGTCGAGGCGTTTCGGACTGGTATCCCAGCAGGTCTCTGTTCCTCGCACCGCGTACCAGCTATGCGGGAAAAAACGTGCCTTCGCTGCATAGAAGGCCTCTTCCAGGTGATCCGGCCCGCCATAGACAATAGGCACGGACGTCGGCATCCGCACGCAGTGGTGAACGTCGCAGAACAGCGCCTCGGGCTGAGGCGTGAGAAAAAGCTCGTTGAGATCGGAATCCGGGACGGGCAAAGCGAGGGGCGCGGTCCATGGCGCAGTCAGCGGCCCGCTGAGCAGGGCGCTGGGACGAACGAGGGCGCTGTCCTTGACATCGATGGCGCGGGCCGGCTGGCGCCACGCGGGAATTTTTCCTGAGAGGGGTGAAACGGGATGCATGGGGAGAGGATGCGCCCGTTTGCGGGAGTGCGGAATAGCACGAAGGACTTACGTCCGCTCCACGCGCGCTGACGAATTATTCATCTACCATCCGACCAAAGATTTAGTGCGAGTTCGCGACCCCCGGGGCATGGGTGAAGCTCCTAAAAAATCCGATGAAGACCTCACCTTTCGTCCGTGCCCACCTCGCCCGAATTCCGGTCTTGATGACGTCTATGTTGGCGCTGTGGGTATCAACGGCCCGCGCACTCGATGCCAATGGCAATGGGCTCAACGATGTGTGGGAGATCATTTACGGCGCCAGCGGGCTTGCCGGGGGTGTGGACACCGACGGCGACGGTGCCACCAACGCGCAGGAAAGCGCGGCGGGAACCAATCCATTCGATGCGAATTCGAGGCCGGGGTTGAGCATCGCGCCGTGGTCCGGAGCGCAGTTTTCCCTCGGCTACGCGCGAGTCGCGGGGAAGCGTTATCGGATCGAATCGAAAACCGATCTCGGGTTGGCGGCATGGACGCCGGAGTTCACGGAGGTCGCGCCAGGAGCAGATGCGGTGTCCTACCTTTTCGACAAGCCACCGAGCGCAAAGTTCTGGCGCCTGGCGATCGACGACGTGGATACGGACAGTGACGGCCTCCTGGATGCGGAGGAGCGTTGGCTCGGCTTTGACCCCACGACAAATCGCACCGAACGCAACGACACCACTGATCTTGCGCGAGTAACGGCTGGATTGAATGCCGCCAGCGTCGTGACGCTCGGTGTGCTCGATCCGAGAATGAGTGAGCGCTGGCCCGAGCCGGGCATGGTGGTGGTGAGGCGTAGCGGTGGGCTGAAACCGATCACGGTCAATGTGGCTTTCACGGGAACCGCAACCCGCGGCATGGACTATACAACGAGCAATGCCGGGAATACGGTGACGGTTCCGGCAGGTGTGCGCGAGGTGCCGATTTTGCTGAATCCCATTGAGGATGCAAACGATGGAGAGTCAACGGAGACCGTCATTGTGACGGTGCAAGCGGGCACGGGATACACACTCGGTTCGACGACGGCGGGAACGGTGAACCTGGAGAACGAAACGGCGATCGGTCTGCCCTCGGCGAAGGCTGCGGCGCGGTTTCTCTTGCAAGCGGCATTCGGGTCGGACCAGGCGCCACCGCCGGACCCGAGCACCCTGTCGCCTAACGTCGCGCAGGTGATGTCCATGGGCTACAGCGCGTGGATTGACGATCAGTTCACGCGGCCTGTCGGGTTGATCCAGCCCTATGTGGATTGGGCGGCGGTGAATGCGCCCGGCCTCGACATGCACGGCAACTGGAAGGAACACTCGTGGTGGGCACGTGCGATGGGCGCACCGAAGTTGCGGCCGGACGCCGCAACGACAGTGCTGCCCGACCCGCTGCGGCAGCGCGTGGCCTTCGCGCTGAGCGAAATCATCGTCGTGGGCGACCGGCCCGAGGCGCTGGCGGTCGAGCAACGCGGGATGGCGAATTTTTACGATCTCTTCGAGCAGTACGCCTTCGGGAACTACCGCGATTTGCTGCAGGCGGTCGCGCGGCATCCGGCCATGGGCATTTACCTGAGCCATCTCGGCAACCAGAAGGCGAATCCGGCGACACACATTTATCCCGACGAGAACTTTGCGAGAGAGATTATGCAGCTTTTTTCCATTGGGCTGTGGCAACTCAATCCGGACGGTACACGACAGCTCAATGGCCAGGGCCAGCCGATAGCGACCTATAACAACGGCGACATCACGGAACTCGCGCGTGTTTTCACCGGTTTGTCGTTTGGGAACAACGCGAATTTCGATCTCTACCCGCGCGATTTTACGGTGCCGATGAAGGGTTGGGACGCGTATCACGACCTCGACTCGAAGACGTTGCTCGGCGGTCTCATGCTGCCAGCGCGCACTGCCAGCCCGGGCAACACCGGCACGGCCACGATGGCCGATGTGACGGCGGCGGTGGACAATCTTTTCAATCATCAAAACGTCGGGCCGTTTGTCGCGTATCGGCTCATCCAGCGAATGGTCGTGTCGAACCCGAGCGCGGCATACGTCGGGCGTGTCGCGGCGGCCTTCGCAAACAATGGCTCCGGCGTGCGTGGCGACATGAAGGCGGTGGTGAAGGCAATCCTGCTCGATCCCGAGGCACGCGATCCGGCGAAGATGTCGGAACCCACATGGGGAAAGCTGCGCGAGCCGTTTCTGCGCTGCGTGAACTTCGCGCGGGCGTTCAATGCGGCGTCCACGTCGGGCTACTACCCGATCGATCAATTTGCGCTCGCGCATTTCCAGGACCCGATGAATTCGCCGAGCGTGTTCAACTTCTTCCTGCCGACGCACAGTCCATCGGGGCCGATCACACAACAGGGGCTGGTGGCACCGGAGTTCCAAATCATCAACGCCGCCACGGCCGTGTCGGGTGCGAACTACTTTTGGGATCACACGCTCAGTGATCTGCATTACTGGGGTACGGCAAACCCGAGTTACGCGGTGCGGCTCAACCTGAATGACGAACTGATCTACGTCGTTCCGCTCGCGAATATCGGCCAGGACGTGCCGCCCGGGAATGTGGCGATGGATCCGGACCCGCTGCTCCGACGGCTCGATCTCGTGCTGACCGGCGGGACGCTCTCGCCGCAAAACTTCCAAATCATTCGCGAAGCAATGCTGCGCATCCAGACGACCTCGTGGCAGTGGCATCGCGAGCGATTGCGCCTGGCGATCTATCTCATCACCACCTCCGCCGACTTCAACGTTCTCCGCTAACATGAATACGAACCCGCTCTCCCGCCGCCGCTTTCTCGGGCAGGCCAGCTGTGCCGCCGTCAGCTCGATCCCCATACTCAATACGATGCTCAACCTGCGGCTCGCGCAGGATGTCGCTGCGGTGACGGCGCCTGCGGCGGGCGAATATCGCGCTCTCGTCTGCCTCTTCCTTTCGGGCGGCAACGATTCGTTCAACATGCTCGTGCCGCGTGACCCGGCGGCGTATACGACCTATCAGACATCGCGCTCGAATCTCGCGCTCACGCCCGCGCAACTCATCGACATTCATCCCATCGGTTTACCAAATTTCGCGGTGCATGGCGGGATGCCGGAGGTGGCGAATCTTTTCGAGACCGGCAAAGCCGCCTTCGTGGCGAATGTCGGCACGCTCATCGAGCCGGTGCAAAACAACACGGAAGTTAAGCAGAATCTCAAGCGGCTGCCGCTCGGGCTCTACTCGCACAGCGACCAGATCGAGCAGTGGCAGACGAGCATTCCGCATTCGCGAAGCGGCATCGGCTGGGGTGGGCGGATGGTCGATCTGATCAAGGATCTCAACGCGAGCCAGACCGTGCCAATGCAGATTTCGCTCGATGGCAGCAACACCTGGCAGACCGGCAACAGCGTCGCCGAGTACTCCATCACGCCCGGCGGCGCGACGGCACTCGCGGGGTACAATGCGGGCTGGGTGCAATACCAGGATGAAGCGAATGCGCTCAGCGCCGCCGTCGATAGCCAGCTCGCGCAGCAATACAGCAATCTTCTCGCGCAGACGTTTAACGCGAAGAAACGGCAGGCGCTCGATGCGTATCAACAGTTCGCCGCGGCGAGCGCCCCCGCGCTGCCCAGCGGTGTCACTTTTCCCGCGACGTATGTCGGCTCGCGTCTCGCCATGATTGCCAAGGCGATCCAGGGCCGTGCCGCGCTCGGCGCGGTGCGACAAACGTTCTTCGTGCAATGGGGCGGCTGGGATCATCATGACAATGTCCTCGACAACCAGGCCGTAATGCTCCCGCAGGTTAGCGCGGCCATCGGTGCGTTTTACAATGCCCTCAATACGATGGGTATTGCGGACAAGGTCACGCTCTTCACCGCGTCCGACTTCGGGCGCACGCTGACGAGCAACAGCCGTGGCTCCGACCACGCTTGGGGCAGCAACCAGCTTGTCGTCGGCGGCGCGGTGAACGGCAAACGCATCTTCGGGCAATACCCCTCGCTCGTCGTGAACCCCGACGTGGGTGCCGAGGTCAATCCGCTCGATACGGGCCGCGGCCGTTTTATCCCGACGACGAGCTGCGATTCGTTCTTCGCCGAACTCGCGCTGTGGCTCGGGGTCAGTCCAGGCAGCCTTGCCTACATCCTGCCAAACATCGGGAACTTTTACAGTCTCGGGGGTGGCACGCCGCCGGTGGGCTTCATGGCGTAGCGATGGTAGGGAACGATCGCCGATCGTTCCTTCGACGCACATCCGGAGGAACGCCCGGCGGTCGTTCCCTACCGCGCCTGCGGCGCTGGTCCTTGCGAAGATTGCTCCGGGTTGACCACGATCACGGCAGTCACGGTGCGTAAAGTGCGTCGATCAGCCCGAGCGATTTCGCGTTCGGCAGAACGCCGGGTTCCATTTGGTTCATCACATAGGCGAAGGCGATGTTATTTTCCGGGTCGGCGAAGGCGTGACTGCCGCCCGCCCCGGGATGACCGAAAGCGCTGAGCGAGCGTCCGAAGATCGCGCGCAGCTTGTGACCGTCCGCGCCAATGGGATCACGCATGAATCCGGCGCTGAAGGCGGTCTCCATGAGCAATACGCGGTCACGGCCTTGCGTGAGTGTCGCCGTCATTTGCGCGATCGTCGCCGGCTTGAAAAAGCGCTGTCCATCCAGCTCGCCGCCACTCGCGAGCATCGCGTAACACTTCGCCAGGGAACGCGCGGTGCCCACGCCGCCGAAGGCTGGGAACGATGTGGTGAGCGCCTCGGGCTTGTTCAGCGTCGCTGCGCTGTGCAGGCCGCGAGGGGAGACGAAGGATTGCGCGGTGAAGGAGCCCGCAGTGAGGAATGCCGTATAAAACTCGTCGCCCTTCGGCGGGGCGGTGCGCGCGGGGAAGACCGGCGCGACGTGTGGCACCATCTCTGGAGGGACGCCAATCCACAGGTCCAGGGCGAGCGGGTTCGCGAAATGTGTGCACCAGTATTCGCGCAGCGGTGTTCCGTTTGTGGTCCGGCGCAGAATTTCATCGAGCAGGAAGCCGAAGGTGCGTGGGTGATAGCCGTGCCCTTCGCCGGCGGGCCAGTGCGGCGGCTCTGCCGCCAATGCCGCGACCACTGCATCGTAATCCATCACGGAAACCGGCTCCGAGAGCGCCGAGAGCCCCGCTTGGTGCGACATGACTTCGGCGATGGTGATGCGATTTTTTCCGCGCTGCGCAAACTCCGGCCAAACCTCCGCGACGCGCGTCTCCAATCCCAATCCTGCTTCCTGCAGCGCATGCAATAAACACGCCGCCGCCATCCCTTTCGTTGCCGACCAAAACAGCACCGGCGTCTCCGCCGTCCAAGGCTGCGTGTGTTCCCGGTCGCACCACCCGGCCGCCAGCGAAAGCACTTCCTGCCCACCGCTCCACACGCAGACGCTGGCGCCGAGTTCGCCGCGCTCGGAAAAGTTTTCATCAAAAAGTTCGGCAACGCGCTGGAGATTCATCGGCGACTCGACCCTGCCGCGCGCTGCTGCGCTGCACAAGTCCTTGCGGCCCCGCCAATCTTTTCTCTGCCAGATGGATTGCCAAGCAGTCATGCCTCGCTCCTCCCGCCGCCGCTTCCTTTGGGATAGCCTTGCTGCTACGGCCGGGCTAACCGTTTTCCGCCCCGTTTTCAGCCGTGACGCCGGGGGCTGCGGTGGGTGAGGAGGGCGATGACGGCGAGCGGGAGAAGGATAGCGGTGGAGGGTTCGGGGACGGTGGTGGCGACGTCGTCGATGTAGATGCGGCCGTCGGAGGCGGCGAAGGCGCCGCCGGCGAATTGCAGGCGGATGAAGGCGGCGTCGGCGCCGGTGCTGGCATCGGGCGCGGTGATTTGGGCGGTGATCTGGCCGTAGGTGGTGGTGAGGCTGTTGTAGAAAGGGGTGGGGCCGGTCTGGCCTTTGACGCCGCCGCCGTTGGAGCCATCGGAGTCGAGGAACTGGATGGTGTAGAAGGCGACGAGGCCGGGGCCGTTGGTCGCGTCGAGGCGGGACCAGAAGCTGAGCGTGAATGTTTCGCCAGGGACGATCGCGAAGAGGTCAGAGGTGAGAAAGACTTCGCCGGGCGCGAGGTCGCTATCGACTTCGAGTGCCATATGAAAGGCGCCGGTGTGCGGGGCGAGGTTGGTGCGATAGACCTGGGTGCCGGCGCCCGCACCGGGGTTGGCGATGGTGTTGGTCCAGTTGTCGGCGTTCACGCCGAGGCCGGATTCGAAGCCGCCGTTCACGATGGCTGCGCCGTGGGCGAATGGCGCAACGGTCAGGGCTGCGATGGAGAGAAGTTTGGTGAGGAGGACGCGCATACAGTTACATGATGGAGTCTTGAAAGGCGTTGAGCTTAGGCGACGCGTCGTCGGCGACGTTGACCCAGACGTGGACGTGGGGGCGGCCGCGGAAATACCAGACGAAGGAGGGGCCTTCGAGGCGCCAGTTGTCGTAGAGGCCGTCGTTGCCGAGGTCGCCTTCCTCGTAGAAGGCGAGGTGGCAGGCGTCGAGGCCGCCCTGGACGTTGAGGCATTTGACGGCTTCGTCGCGGTCGCTTTTGCGGAAGGGTTCGAGGAGGATGCCGAGGATGCGCTGGAGTTCCTGTTTTTGGTCGGCGGCGAATTCGGAGACGGGGCAGCCCTGGAATTCGCCGGCCTTGCCTTTGAAGCCGACGAGTTCTTCGCTGGGCATGCCTTTCTTGACGAGGGCGAGGTCGCGATGGCGGGTGTCGAGGGCGTGGTAGAGTTTGTTGGCCTCGAGAGCTTGATACCAAAAGACGTTGCTGGGGTGGTCGGGTTTTTCGTGGAGGTTTTCGCCTTCGTGTGCGTAAAGGATGGGGCCGCCGAAGGCGACGTGATCGGAGCTGTCGCCATCGCAGCGGAGGGTCATGTGGCGGCTGGCGAGGACGAATTCAAATTTGCCGGAGCCGGGTTCGCCGAAGAGGGCGATGCTCTGGCGGTGGCCGAAGCCGCCGACGTCGTCGAGGAGCTGCTGGTCGAAGCGGTCGTGCCAGTCGGGGCTGGTGATGCCCTCGAAGATGGTGCGGATCATGGCCTGCTGGTCGGGGCTGTAGAAGTCGCTCTTGATGTCGGGCGGGGTGATTTTCCAGTTGTTTTGGATGCGGGTGCGGAGGAGGCCGCGCTTGGGATCGACGTAGTCCCAAGGAAACCAGATCTGCGATTTCTGCGCGGGCTGGAGGGAGTCGAAGAGGAGTTTGACGATGGACTCGGAGGGCTTGGGGGCGGCTTCGGCGAGGAGACGATGGGTGGGGTGAACCGCGGCGAGCGCGGCGAACGCGGCGGTGGAGCGGAGGAAGTCGCGTCGCGAGTGAGCGCCACGTTGGAGTGGGGAGTTCATAGCGTTGGGAGCGAGCCTACGTTGGCGGGGTAGAGGGGACAAGCTGAAGCGGAGACGCCTGCGGCGGGATCAACTTCCAACGTCCACCGCTGCGTCGCGAGGCCCGGCTACGTTGTTTCGCGGAGAGGCTCCAAGTCGGGGTCGTTTTTGGCGTACTCGCGGAATTTTTTGTCGAGTTCGAAGCTCTTGTCGAGATGCTGGCGGGCGGCGTCGAGGCGACCGAGCATGCATTCGTAACAGGCGAGATTGTAGTGAAAGACCGGTTCGGCTTGCAAGGTCTCCGGGCCTTCGAGGAGGAGCTTACGCGCAGCCTCGGTCTGGCCGAGCTCGTGCAGGCAGAAGGCTGAATGGATGTAGCCGATGTTTTTTTGCGGTGCGATTTTCGTCAACTCCCGGCCGACGCTGAGCGCGGCTTTCCAGCGCCGGGCTTGAATGAGGATGATGAGACGCAGTTCGACGACTGCGGGGTGCGAATGCAAATCCGCGGGGAGAGATTCAAGTTCCGCAAGCGCCTCTTCCGACATACCGAGTTCACAATAGCCCTGCGCGGCGTCGAGAGTGCGTTTGTATTCCTTAATCGAGGTCATTCAGCAGAGCAGGCGAAAAGCGTCGCGCGCTGTGACACGATTTTCGCCGGCTCGCAACCCGGAAAATTCATGGTCTTCCCGTTGTGCGAAAGAATTTGTCCGCGGGATTTACCTGGCGGGCGGGCGGTACCGGTAGCCGATGCCGCGCACCGTCTCGATGAGCGTGGGATTGGCGGGGTCAGGCTCGATGCGCTTGCGTAGCTTGGCGATGTGCTGATCGAGGGTGCGAGACTCCGGAAAATACTCGGCGCCCCAGCAGCGGTTGAGGAGCGCGTCGCGGTCCACGACTTCGCCGGCGCGCTCGTGGAGAAGGGCAAGGATGGAGGCTTCGCGCGGGGAGAGATCGATGGAGGCGCCGGCGCGCTCGGCGCGAAGTTCGAGCGGATAGATGGTCAGATCGTGCAGGGCGAAGCTTCGTGCGGGCTGGCTGCGGCCTTGGGCACGACGAAGCACGGCGCGGAGACGGGCAAGAAATTCATGTTTGCCGAACGGCTTGCGAATGAAGTCATCAGCGCCCAGCTGGAGACCCACGACCACGTCGATCTCCTCGCTCTTCGCCGAGAGAAAAAGGACGGGCACGCGGGTATCGGTGGCGCGGATTCTACGAAGAACTTCGTAGCCGTCGATGTGCGGCATCATGATGTCGAGGCAGAGCAGGTCGGGGCGGTGCCGCTCCCAAAGTTCCAGCGCTTTGCGGCCATCGCGGGCGAGGAGTGTGGAGAAGCCCTCGGGCTCGACGCAAGCGTGGAGGGCGTCGAGAGTGATCGGGTCGTCGTCGGCGAGGAGAAGTTTCACTTCGCCGTTTTCGCTTTGGCCGCAGCGGCGGCTGCGCAGTTGCAGGTACACTTGCAAGGCGGGGTGCACGGCTTGGCTTGGGAGCAATTGACGGATTTGGCGTTGCTGGGGTCGTCCTTAATGGACCATCCGCCCATCGAGCGATGGGGGATGTAGCCGGACTTATCAGGCTGCAGCGTTCCGTCCGTTTTGCGATAGGTATTGTTCCCGTTCGCAGTGGATTCGGCAGGCTTGAGCAGGGCCCCGGAGCCTTGCACCTTGGAAGGCGCATCCTGCGGGAGCGGCGCGTACTTGGGAGGTGGAGCTTCGCCCGCCTTCGCAGTGATTGTGGTCCCATCGACCGTAAACTGCACACCGGCCAGTTCGCCGAGGTAGTTGAGGGCGATCATGAAAGGCATGCCGCGCAAATCCAAACTTAGCTCGTGCCTGGGCCGGAAATCCTCAGGCAGGATTTGCTTGAACGTGAGTTTCAAGGCGCCGCCGGATTGCTGTTCCGCCTTGCGCCGGAAGTATTCGAGAGCGCCGGGAAAATCCAATTCACGAAAGTTGACTTGCGACAGGACCAGGGCGGCGATTCGTGGGTCAGGCGGCTGCTTCGCAGCGGGGCGCGCCGGTTGGGGAGGGCGCGCCGGTTCGGCAGCGAATGCGACTGCGGCGAACAGCACAAGGAAAACGAAGCATTTCATGGGGGCGAATGGGTGAGAGGTGAGGAATGGGACCTACTTTTGGATACAAGCTTCGGAAGAAAAAGTCAGGCGGTCATGGCGGGAGGGTCGGCCTCGGGGAGGATCTCGGGTGCCGCAGCGGGTGGCGCGGGCACGCGCAACTCGAATGATGCGCCGCGCGCAGCGGGGAGCAAGCGCAAGGTACCACCCATGCTGGCGGCGAGGTCTCGGGCGATGGCGAGCCCGAGGCCGGTGCCGCTGGCACCTTCGTTGACGCGGCTGTCGAGGCGCTCGAAGGGGCGGAAAATGCGCTCAGCGTCGCGCGCCGGGATGCCGGGGCCTTCATCGGAGACGGTAATGGTGAGTGTCCCGCCGGTCACGGCACTGGCGATTTCAACGGAACCCCCGGGGACGTATTTCTCCACGTTGGAGAGAAGGTTCGCGAGGATTTGCGCGAGCGCATCGGCGGCAAGCAGGGAAGGCGTACTGGCGTTGCCGCTCCGGTGCACGACGAGCGCGCGGCGATGGAAGGAGGGTGCGAATTGCTCGACGACGGCGCTGATGACGCTCGCCGGGACGCAGGCATGCGGATCGGCGCGAAGTTTGCCCTGCTCGTGGCGTGAGAAGGTGAGCACGTTTTCAATCAATCGCCCGAGACGTCCGGCTTCCTCGCGGACCAACGCCAAGCGGCGCGGCGGTTCGCCATCGGCATCGAGCGTTTCGGCGGCGAGGTCGAGGTTGAGCAGGATGTTGGTGAGCGGTGTGCGCAGTTCGTGCGAGACACGGTTGACAAAGGAAACGCGCTGCGCGGCGAGGGCCAGAGCGCGGCGCTGCTGGGCAGCAATGGCGAAGCCAAGCAGCGCAAGGAAGACTCCCAGCGAGGCGGCGATGACGAGCGTGGGAAGGTCGTAGCGAGTGCGCTGTTCCCGGCGATCCCACGAGACGATTTGCCATGTGCCCGAGCGACCCCGGAGCGGCAGAAGAAAGTCGGGGCGCTCCGGCTGCGCGGGGTCCGGTCCCGTCCCGGCGAGCCTCACCCCTCCGGAGCCCAGGAATCGATCCGGACCTCCGCCGGCCACGACGCCGGCAAACTCAGTCATCTCACCACCATCCAACCTGGCCTGTAAGACATGGTCGATGACCGTCGCGACTTCTTCACGCTCGATGATGATGACGAGCGCGAAGTCTTCCTGATCCCGCCGCTGCCAAAACACGAGCGGTTGATCGGACCGATCGATCCAGCCAAAGGTCTCGGAACGGTTATGCAGAACTTCGTATTCCGAAAGTCGCAACAAGGTTCGCGGCAACCCCGGCACATTCTCCCGCAGCGTGGGCTCGGGCCACGACTGCCCCTTCGGCGGTTTGATTGCAATCACATGCTGATCCGGCGTTCGGTCGCTTTCGCCGTGCAGAATCGAAAGCTGGCGAATGCCGACAATTCTCTCGCAAGCGAGACGCGCACTGCCCGGCTTGCGAACATTGACGCCATCGGCAATCCGCCGGAGGTGATTTTCGTACTGCCGGTCCAGGGAGCGCAGTTGCTCCGCTACCGCGCCGGCAAAGTCCCGGAGCGGTACGCGATCCCGGGGCGTCGTCAATGTCTCCGTGCGACGTGCGAGCCAGGCGCCACCGAAAACGACGCAGACTGCCACTGCGAGCAGCAGCCCGAGGGTAAGCTGGGGAAGCCGATTGGGAGGCATGGGGCAGAGTGTGCCCTAGGGTTGAACCGCCGTCACGCGGATGTATGCGAGGCTCGTCCGTCCGTCGTCTTTGCGGTCGTTCACTCCCGTGTCCACGGGCTGGCTCATGGTGCCGATGAGCACGGGTACTCCGGGAGCGGAACTGGCGCTCGTCGTCACCATGCGCGTGGTGAAGAGCGGTTGGGCTGGATACTTCGCGGCCACGCCCCTGGCCTCGATCATACCCGCAAATCGGACGATTCTCGGCACGACATTGATATCCACAATCCGTGCCTCCGTGCCAATCACCGGCTCGATTTCAACAGAGACCCCGGTATTGCGTGTTTCACTACGGCGAAATGACGGCGGCTGCCGGTTTTCCTGTGGAATCGTTTGCGAATCGAACTTGGGCGGCGTGAATTCCGCCGGATAGCGATACTCCGAATTCTCCTGGTTTACTCCGCGCTGGCCACTTGTCGTGACGAACGCGCAGATGGTCTCCAATTGCGCCCCTCCCTTAGCCAGGAGCGCGAGCACAGCCGCGTGACTTTGCGCGGAGTCCGCACTGCCGTTGAGGATGCCGCGCGCCGTATCGCGGGGCATGGAATAGACCAGGAACTCGACGCGCGCCCGCACCGGTCCCGTAACCGGTGGCGCCGGAGAGACGGACTGGACGCTGGTGCGGACTACGCGCACGCGGATTTGCCTGGGCCCCGGCGTTTCATCGGGCGCCCGGGGAGTAGCCGTGGAAAGGAATACGGGCTGGCCATTCGATACGCGGAGGGAAGTAGTGACCCTTTCGGAACGAAACTGCGCCAAGCCAGTGGGAGCCGCCTTGGGCTCCGGCGACCAGTCGAGAAAACCATCGAAGCGGACCGACTGGGGAACCAGATTTAACTCGATAGTCTTGCCATCGCGGGCGACGATCGGCTCCAGTTCCAGCGTATCGCCGGTGTTGCGGGTCTCATACGCCATCGGATAGGCGATCTCACCGTTACGGGCCGCGGGAGCGAATTCAGTCGGATAACGCACTTCGTCGATGCACTCGACCACCCCGCGCTGTCCGCTTTTCGTGGTAAGAGCGATCAGGCCGGTGAGCTTCGCTTTTCCATCCTTCGCGAGGGCTTCGAGGCGTTCATACCGCGTGGTGTCGCTGCCCAGCTCGTCCAGATACGCGGTAAAATCGCTCTGGCTGAGCGACCAAGTTTCGACCGACGTGAACACGTTGGCCACCCCGCTGGCCGAGAGGGGCGCATTGGGCTGGGTGCGCGCTTCGCGCACGAAGGGATCTCCGGGCGCTCCGGGAGTACCGGGCTTTTTGGTGACAGGAGGAGCCGGAGTTTCAGGCGCCGCAGGGGCGGCATTGGGCGCAGGCTGTTGGCCGACGAGTGAGAAGGTCGCCGGGAAAATGGCGAGCAGCGAGGTGAGGAGAAACCTGTTCATGCCCGCTACCTTCGCATCCCGCGTGGAGTTTGCGTCAACGCCAGCGGTACGGCGTGTAAAAGTTCCGTAAAAATCGCCGTCCTACGCGAGCAATTCCTCGAGTTCGTCGACGCGTCGGGCGAAGAGCTGCAGCGTTGCATCGACGGGCGCGGGAGTCGACATGTCCACGCCGGCGGCTTGGAGCGTGGGGATGGGGTAACGGGAGCCGCCGCTGCGGAGGAAGCCGAGATACTTCTCCACGTCGCCACCGGCCAGAACCTGCTCGCTGAGTGCGACGGCGGCGCTGATGCCGGTGGAGTATTTGTAAACGTAGAAGGCGCTGTAGAAATGCGGGATGCGCAGGCATTCCAGCTCCAGTTCGTCGTCGATGACGAAATCGGGCCCGAAGAAATCGTTGAGCAGGCCGCGATAGACCTGGCGGAAGGTGTCGAGCGTGAGCGGTTCACCGGCTTCCTCCATCGCGTGCGTGAGTTTTTCGAACTCGGCGAACATGGTTTGTCGGTAAACCGTGCCGCGAATGTCGTCGATCTGGCGGTTGATGAGATAGGCGCGCATCTGAGGGTCGGTGGTCGTCTCGAGCAAATGATGCGTGAGCAGCTCCTCATTGAAGGTGCTCGCCACCTCGGCAAGGAAGATCGGGTAATCGTAGGTCTGGAAGGGTTGGGTCTGTTGCGAGAACCACGTGTGCATCGAGTGCCCGGCCTCGTGCGCGAGCGTATAGACATCCGCGAACACGTCGTCCTTGTAGTTCATCAGGATGAAAGGCGGGTTGCGATAGCTCGACGAGCTGAAGGCGCCGCTCCGCTTGCCCTTGCTCTCGTAGCGATCGCACCAGCGGTGCTTGCGCATGCCATCGGAAAGCGTGCGGCAGTATTCGTCGCCCAGTGGCGTGAGCGCAGCCATGACCTTGTCGATGGCTTCGTCAAACGAGACCTGCGTCTCGATGTTCGGCACGATCGGTACGTAGGTGTCGTATTGATGAATCTCCGCGAGGCCGAGCACGCGCTTGCGCAGGGCGTAGTAGCGGAAGAGCGGCGCGAGATTCGCGCGCACCGAGGCGATGAGGTTGTCATACACGCCCACCGGCATGTCGTCAGAGAAGAGCGCGGCCTCGCGGGCGCTGGGGTAGTTACGCGCGCGGGCGCTGAAAACATCCGCTTTGATGGAATTAGCGAGTGTCGAGGCGAGCGTGTATTTGTGGTCGGCGAACTCCGCGTAAAACTGGTGGAAGGTGCGCTTGCGGAGGTCGGCGTCGCGCTTGTTGAGCAGCGAGGACCACGAACTTTGGCTGAGCGCTACTTCGACGCCCTTGTCGTCGAGGATCGTTCCGAACTTCATATCGACGTTGGTGAGTTGCGAAAACGTTTCGTCGTGTCCGGTCAGCGCGCTGTGGCCGAGCGCCAGCAGCCGTTCTTCCGCCGCGCTGAGCGTGTGCGGCTTGAAGCGGCGGCGCTTGCGCAGCGGCACAGCCCACTCGGCGAGTTGCGGATCGGCGAGGAACTTTTCCAACGCCGCCTCTTCGATCGCCATGACCTCCGGCTCGACGAACGATTGCGACTCGCCGATGCGCGTGAGCAGATTCTGCAGCTGTGCCTCACGCGCCAGGTTCGCCGCGTTCGAGCTGTCCTCCGAGCTTTTCAAGGACGCGTAATGGCAGACCCGCTCGATGCGCAAACCCAGTTCGCGTTCAAATTCGCACAACTCCCGCAGCGTCGTTGCCGATTCACCGACCCGCCCACGGAAACGGGCGATACCGTCGTAGTCGCGTTGCAATGCGGCGAAAGCCTCCTGCCAGGCGGTATCAGTGGGGAAGAGCACCGTCAGGTCCCAGGTATCCGCGAGCGCGATTTGGTCCCGCGTCGGGATGGTTGCGCCACCGGCTTCGTCTTTATCCAAAAAGGGCTGCTTCATAAGACTGAAACGATGCGGAGCGAAGAGCGGGCGTCGAGGGAAAAAACGCCGCTGTGTAGGACCGCAATCGCGACATGCGTCACTTCCCGCGGAAGCGCCGTTTCAATCCCATCACGAATTGCCGGAGCGGGCCGGCTTCTTCGACGCTTGTGGCGAACCCGTCCTGATAGGCAACGATCTCAGCCTGGAAGGCCGGTACGCTTTGATAGCGTTCGTCCTGCTGGAGCGCCATGGCCTTCATCACAACCCTGGAGAGCGCCTCCGGGACGCGGCCGTCGGGAAGGTGCGGCAGTCGTTTTCCTTCGGCCGTTGCCAGCGACGGAGGGTTGATCTCACCCCGGGCGGCCTTTTGTACGATCTCCTGCGGATCGCCTCCTTCCAGCGATGGACGCAGCGTCAGGATGTGATAGAGGATCGCGCCGAGGGCATAAACGTCCGTGCGGTTGTCCAGCGAATCCTGCGCGCCCCAGCATTGCTCCGGGGCCATGTATTGCGGGGTACCCATGACGTGGCCGGCCGTGCTTTCAAAGGCTTCGAGTTCCTTGCGCACGCCGGTGCGGATGATCGAGCGTCCCTCGAGGTTCGCGGAGGAACGGGTGGGATCGAGCACCTTGGCCAGGCCCCAATCCATCACGAGCACCTCACCGTAGTCACCGATCATCACGTTTTCCGGTTTAAGATCGCGATGAATAACCCCCTTGCTGTGCGCGAAGGCCACGGCGTCGCAAACCTTTTGGAAGACTGTCAGGAGCTGGCCAAGCGGGTATTTCGCGATCGTGGTGGCCTGCATTTCGCCAATGAGGTCGAGGATCTTCTTGAGCGTGATCCCGTGGATGAACTTCATCGTATAGTACACTTGGGCTTTTTCATCCACCCCGAGCTCGTGGACAGGAACGATGTTCGGATGCTCGAGTTGCCCGGTAATCTTCGCCTCGGAAACAAAGCGCAGGACGGCCGCGGGGTCGTTGCTATCCAGCATCACCTTCATTGCAACGGTCCGGGCGATGGCGGGTTCATTTGCGGTGAGGACCGCTCCCATCCCACCCTTGGCGACGACGCGTCCGGCCTCGTATTTCGAGCCGACGAGAAACTCCGGCGGCAGAATCTTGAACAGTGCCGCGCGTTTTTCCGCGACGCTGCGCTCGGGCGCGGCCGGTGTGGTATCATGGCGCAGCACCAGCGAAACCGGGCCGAGTTGGATCGTCTGGCCCGGCCGCAGGACGGTCGCGCGCGTGATTGTCAGGCCGTCGAGCTGCGTGCCGTTGGAACTGCCGAGATCCTCGATCACACTGTCGCCGACGCGAACGGTAAGGCGTGCGTGCTTGCGAGAGAGTCCGAGGGTTGCCACTTGGATGTCCGCCTCGGCGCCGCGCCCGATGACATACTCTCCGGGCAGGAGTGACCGCTTCTCGGAGGGCGCATCGGGGCGCGTGATCAGCAGTTCGATCTTCGGGATGTTCATGACGGCACCGCAGCCTGCACAGGAACGGCGCCGAAGAGCGAGATTCTTCGCAAAGCGCCAAAAGAATACTTGCGTAAATGCCACAACACACGAATGTGCGCGCCCCTTCGCAGGACACATCCAGGTTTGCATTCCCGGTGCCGATCCGCTGTCCGCGAGAGAGCCAAACCAATTATACATGTCCAAACCCACCGTCATCGACCGCGACCAAACCATCGAACTCGAGGGCACGATTACTTCCGTGCTCGCCGGGACGATGTTCAAGGTCCAGCTCCAAAACAAACACGAAGTCCTCGCCCACATTTCCGGCAAAATGCGCAAGCGTTTCATCCGGTTGACGAACGGCGACCGTGTGAAGCTGGAGATGTCGCCGTATGACTTGAACAAGGCGCGGATCGTGTATCGGCTCGGCTAGTCGATTTCGAAATTGAGCGGGGATCGCCAGGAAGCTGGCGATTGCGCTCGCCCGGAGGAGCCCGGGGGGCTACATCGCCCAGCGATGGCGAACGACTTGCATACCTCGATGCGCGGCTCGGCGCTTCGGTGGGCGTTGTGTGCCGTGGCGATAATCGGCGGAATGGGTGCATTCGAGGTTTTGCGGCACGCACGCGAGGCGAGGCGTGCCGGGGAAACGCAAGCGCAGGTTAAAGTAGCGCCCAAGGCTCAGGACGTCGAGCTGGCGGATTCCGGCCGCCGCGTCGATGAGCAGCGGCTGGCGGAGGATATCGATCGCATGCACAAGGCCTTGGCGGCTGGCGAGAAAGTAACCGCGGAAGATCTGCGCAGCTTGATCGCGGTGACGGAGCGGCTGCGTGGCCCGCACGACGAATCTCTCGGGCCGCTCTTGAGTGCGCTCGCGGTCATGCAACGCGACTCCGGTGAAACTGCCGAGGCGGAGGCACTTTTGCGCCGTGCAATGGAAGTCTCGGAACAGGCTTGTGGCTTGGAAAGCCCGGAGGTTTTCGCTCCGATCCGGCTGCTCGTCCCGCTGCTCGCGGCTGCGGGGCGGCTCGACGAAGCTCTGCCGCTTGCGCGCCGCGCCCTCTCCATTCACGAGAAGACCCTTGGTGCGGATTGCGTCGAAGCCGCCGAGGACCGAAACACCCTCGGCCTGATCCTTCGCGTCGCCGGGCAGCGCGCCGAGGCGGAAGCCACCCTGCGCCGCGCGCTCGCGATCGTGCAGGAAAAATTCGGCGCGGAGGACATTCACCTCGGCCCATACCTGCACAGCCTGGCGCTCGTCTATCAGGATGCTGGTCGCCTCGACGAAGCCGAGAGTACGCTGCGCCGCGCGGTGGATATCGGCGAAAACACTTACACACCGGATCAGCCCGATACCTGCGCATGGCGTGCCACCCTCGGCCGCGTGTTGCACGTACGCGGAAATCTCGACGAAGCCGAACGGCTCTATCGGCGCAATGTCACCTACGCCGAGGAACGGGGTGCGGAGGACGCGGGCTTGGTGATGCCACTGAACAACCTGGCCATCCTCCTCTACGACACGAAGCGCCTCTCCGAAGCTCAGCGCACCGCCCAGCGCGCGGTGGAGATTGCCACACGCACCCTCGGCGAAGCGAACCCACAAACCCGTGTTTGTGCCCAGACGCTCCGAAGCATCAGCGATGCACTGGCCGCAGCGCCTGTGGAGCCGCCTGCACAGTAGCATCTCCAGTGGCAATAAGTTGAACGGCAACTAAATCGAATGCGATCAATCACCGCACGTCCATTGACCGGGACGTTGATACTTCGCTAAAGCTCGTTATGCGCCTCCTTCGTTCGCCACTTGTCACCGCGTGCGCGCTATCGCTGTTCGCGGGCTGGTTCGCTGGATATTGGATGCGGCCCGATTCTGAAGAAGCCTCCGGTGCGCCCACAACGCACACCACAAGCAAGGAGACGGCATCCCTTTCCGGGGATGGAGGGCCAGATTTCATCGAGCACAGCGGTACACCAACGCACGTTGCTGTGGAGGACTTTGATGCCCTGGTCCGCAGCGCCCTGGCAGTTGATGATGACCTTGATCGTCGGGTTCGGCTCCGCGACATCACTAGGGGGGTCGCATTGGAAGATATGCCGGCGGTCTTTGAAGGAGCTAGGGCGCTGCCCGAGGAGCATCGTTACGAGGTCATTTACGCCCTCGGTTCGCAATGGGGTCAAATTGACCCGTCCGCAGCGTTCGATTTCGCCATCAAATACAATGAGAAGCAATTTCACGGCTGGCTGCTGCAAGCGGCCCTGTCCACGTGGGCCATGAAAGATCCGGATGCAATGGCGGCTCGAATTGAAAAACTACCGCTGAGTGACGACCGCAGCTTGGCGTTTAGGACACTGCTCGAAACAGTGGCTGAACATGCTCCGCGACGAATTATGGAGTTCGTCAGCAATCAGCCCCAACGCTGGCGGGATAACTCCCACGCCATTTCCCAAGCCTTCTACGCGTGGAGCGAGCGAGATCCTACCGCCGCCGCCGCTGCGGCGCTCAAGTTGCCGGCGACTAGTGAAATCCGTGCATCGGCATTGCAAATGATTGCGAGTGGATGGGCTGGGAAGGATGCAAAGGGGGCGCTGGCTTGGGCGGAGCAGATGCAAGAACCCAGCACAAGGCGCACGCTCATTGAAGCGATCGCCACGCAATGGGTGGAAAAGGATCCACCGGCGGCTTTCGCGCACGTCCTGCAATTTACGAGTGAGCACAGTTCACGTTTTGGAGTCATTGCCAGCATAACCACAAAATGGGTGGAGTCCGATCCGGCGGCGGCCCAAGCGGCGGTATTGGCTTTGCCACTGGGCCAATGTCGCAACGAGGCTTTGTATGGTTTGATCACCGGACTCGCCCTTGAACACCCCGAGACGGGCTTCGAAATTCTCGCAAAAATTCCCGCTGGCTCTCAGCGGACGGAGATTTCCGGTGCTTTCATGGAGGGCATCAAGGTCGACAGGATGCAAGTTGTAGCCGACCTCGTGGCCTCGCTGCCGCCGGGTTCGCTCCGCACGGAATTAACCAGCGATCTTGCACAACGGTGGGCCGAAGGGGACATCAGCGGAGTGCTGGCTTGGGTCAAGCAATTGCCCGCGGGGCATGAACGAAGCAATGCCCTAGCCCGCCTCTCATATCCGTGGGCGCGGCTCGATCCCAAGGCGGCGACTGAATTTCTCGCGAACGAGAAACCCGGGAGCCCCCGCGACTATGGCGTCGACGCCGCACTCGAACTCTGGTGCCAACAGGCGCCCGAAGAGGCGCTTGGCTGGATATTCAAACATCCGGCTGATAACGCGCGTGACTCGCTCGTACTCAATGCCATCCACGTCATTCAAGCGAACGACCCCGCGCGGGCGGCGCAGCTTTTTACGACCTCGCTGACTACAGCGACGGATGGGAACGTCTCTGGTCAAATCGCCGGTCATTGGGCTGCCACGGATCCCGGTGCAGCAATCAAATGGGCCAACGAGCTGCCCGAAGGACCAGCACGCGAGCGCGCCCTCGGCAGCGCAATCGGTACTTGGGCAGGGAATGATCCCGCGGCCGCAGCGGCCTATGTGCAGGGCATTGGCGCTGGGGCGGCACGGGATGCTGCGGTGGAGAGCCTGAGCAATGCGATTTGGGGAGTGGATCACGAAGGGGCAATCGCGTGGATGGCGACGCTCGGACAGCCGGAGCAACGCCTGAACGGCTTCATCTCTGAATGGCTCAAGGAAGATGAGGCCGCCGCCAGGGCATGGCTGAGCCGGACATCGCTACTCAATACCACTGCCAAACGCCGTTTTCTCCAGCGTTTCGAGCATCCCGATGGACCGGACGAGGGCCCGCAGTAGTCAGTGTGACATTCCATTTGCCCTCCCCCGGCACGCCCGCCATGTTGCCGGTTCTATGACTTTGACCGAAAAAATCCTCGCCCGTGCCAGTGGCAAGGCGAAAGTTCAGCCCGGCGAGAACGTGTGGGTGGGTACGGATATCTTGATGACGCACGATGTCTGCGGGCCGGGAACAATCGGAGTGTTTAAGCGGGAGTTTGGCGCGGATGCAAAGGTGTGGGACGCGAAGAAGGTGGTGATCATCCCGGACCATTACATTTTCACCGCGGACTCGATGAGCAATCGCAACGTGGACATCCTGCGCGATTTCGTCCGGGAGCAGAAGTTACCGTATTTCTACGATGTGATCGACGACCCGAATGGCCACTGGCACTTCGACGCGGCGCAGGGGCAAACGAAGAAGCAATACGGTTCGAGCTACACGGGGGTCTGTCACACGACGTTGCCATGGAAGGGACACCTGCGGCCGGGTGAGATTTTGTTTGGGACGGATTCGCACACCTGCATGGCGGGGGCGTTCAACCAGTTCGCGACCGGCATCGGCAACACCGACGCCGGCTTCATCCTCGGTACGGGCAAGCTGCTCATCAAAGTGCCGGAGACCATGCGCTTTTATCTCGACGGCGCGCTGCAGCCGGGCGTGATGGCGAAGGACGTGATCCTGCATGTCATCGGTGACATCGGCTTCGACGGCGCCACCTATCGCGCGATGCAATGGGAAGGCCCGGGCGTCAATGCCATGGGCATGGATGACCGCATGACCATAGCGAACATGGCGATCGAGGCGGGCGGCAAAAACGCCATGTTTCCATATGACGAAAAGACGGGAGCCTACGTGCGCGAGCGGACGGCGGAGAACGGCACCAAGAGCGAGTGGGAACCAGTGGAAGTGGATCGCGAACAGTCGTTTGTTTACGACAAGACGTTCGATCTTTCCAAACTGGAGCCGACCGTCGCGTGTCATCCCGACCCCGGCCAGCGCAAGCTTGCCAAGGACATGGGCGACACGAAGCTGGACCGCGCTTACATCGGCTCCTGCACGGGCGGAAAAACCAGCGATTTCCTGGCGTTCGCGCAGGTGGTGAGGGGGAAGACGGTGAAAATCGATACGTTTGGCGTGCCGGCAACGACGAAGGTTGTGCAGGAATTGAAGGACACCGTGATCGACGGATCGAGCGTGTGGAGCATCCTCGAGAGTGCAGGCGTGCGCATGACCGAAAACGCATCATGTGCGGCGTGCCTCGGCGGACCGGTCGACACATTCGGGCGCCTCAATACGCCTATGAAGTGTATTAGCGCGACGAACCGGAATTTTCCCGGCCGCATGGGCAACAAGGAGTCGCAGGTCTTTCTCGCGTCTCCCTATACCGTCGCCGCCAGCGCGCTCACCGGGCACGTGACCGATCCTCGGGAGTTTGTGGGGTGAAGCACGCGGTGCTCAGCCTGGCGGCCATTCTCGCGCTCGCGGCGTGTGCCAGCACTCCGGTCATCCCACCCGGCTCGCAGTGCGTGGTGACCGGTGCGCACGCGGCGCTCTACAAATATGGGCCCGCGCAGAGCTTCGGGGCCGACCTGACGCTGAACTACGGCGCACAGGTCACGATGATCGAGCGCGCCTTTGGCTACAGCCGCGTTATGACGGAAAATGGGATCACCGGCTACGTCTCGAATGACGACATCGATCTCGTCCACACGCCGGCGAAAAAAGAGGAGTCGGTCGCCGCGAATCACAAGCCGCGAAAGGCTTTTGCGGGACCGGTCAAGCGCAGCAACGTTGCACCCACTCCCGGCGACCCGCTCTTCGATGTCAACGACACACCGCTCCCGGTCGCGGACGACGCCCCACGGAAGCCGCAGTTCCGCGTCAATCCGGTCCCAAAGCCGGTCCCGGAAACGGGCAAGAAACCGTAAAACCTACTCCCTATTTTTATGTCACACACCATCACTAGCCCGGTCTATGTCGTGCAGGACAACATCGACACGGACCAGATCATTCCCGCGCAATATCTCACCCTCGTGCCGACCATTGCCGAGGAATACGAGAAGCTCGGCAGCTACGCGCTGATCGGCCTGCCCGACCACCTTTACCCTGTGCGCTTCGTTCCCGAAGGCACGACCAAGACGCCCTACAAGATCGTCATCGCGGGCCGGAATTTCGGTTGCGGTTCCTCGCGCGAACATGCCCCGATTGCGCTGGGCGCAGCCGGCACCGAGGCGGTGATCGCGGAGAGCTTCGCGCGCATCTTCTTCCGCAACTGTGTCGCCACCGGTGAACTCTATCCCTACGACGCTCCGCAGCGCTTGAGCGACATCATCAAGACCGGCGATGTTGCCACCCTTGATTTCGACGCCGACACGCTGGCTGTGAATGGCGCGACTTACTCGCTCAAGCCGCTCGGTGAAGTCCGCCCCGTCATCGACGCCGGCGGCATCTTTAACTACGCGCGCAAGAGCGGGATGATCGCCGCTCGAGCGTAGGCGGCGGAACGCTCGCGACACTCGACTAGGCGGTACTTGTTCCGGAACGAATAGGCTGAACCGATGCGGAACGATCTCCACGAGCAGAACCGCAAGTCCTGGAACCACGCGACGCGCGTGCATGAGACGCACAAGGGTGGGCAGGCCGCATTTCTTCGTGGAGGTGGCACGACGCTCTTTCCGGAGGAGAGCGCGTTGCTCGGGGACGTGCGAAAGAAGCGCGTCGTGCACCTGCAGTGCAACGCCGGTCCCGACACTCTCTCGATCGCCGCGCTCGGGGCCGAAGTGACGGGAGTCGACATCAGCGACGTCGCGATCGAGTCGGCGATGAAGCTGTCGAGGGAAAGCGGAATCGCCGCCAGCTTCGTACGCACGGATGTTTTTGACTGGTTTCGCTCCGGTCTAGGGCAGTTCGACGTGGCGTTCGCATCGTACGGTGCGTTGTGCTGGCTCTCGGATCTGCCGGCATGGGCGAAGGGCGTCGCGTCTTTGCTCCCATTCGGTGGGAGGCTTGTCATAATGGAATTCCACCCTGCGCTGAATGCCATCGATGAGGTTGATCGGCGCTGGGTCTTCGGCCCCACGCGTGGTGGGGGCGGCGCGCGGATCGATTGGGCTGCGGGGGTTTCCGACTACGTGGGAGCGTCCGGCGATGGACTCGTGCCGTGGGGCGCGGCGGTACCAAGCGCTTCGTTCGAGAACCCGGAAGCGTGTCACGAATTCGAGTGGTCGCTTGGCGATATCGTAGCGGCGATCGCGGGCGCGGGGCTCACGGTGGAAGTGCTGCGCGAGTGGCACTACTCGAATGGTTGCCGGTTTTGGCCTTCGATGGTTGATCTCGGGGAGCGCCGATGGGGGCTCCCACCCGAAGCCCCGAAGGTACCGCTCATGTATGGAATCATCGCACGCCGGTAATTCCCGTCACCGGTCTTGTGATCGCGTCTTTTTGGGTTCCGCGGGATTCGGTTCGCGCAGCGGGTACTCGGTGTCGCGGGAGGTACTCGTCGAGGTGCCGGACTGCCGCCGCAACTCGCGGTCGATGGCATAGGCGGCACTGATCAAGCCGAGGTGTGTGAAGGCTTGGGGAAAGTTGCCGAGATGCTCTCCCGCGGGGCCGAGTTGTTCGCCGTAGAGGCCGACGTGGTTGGCGTAGCCGAGCATTTTCTCGAAGACGAACCGGGCGCGCTGTACATCGCCGGCACGGGCGAGGCATTCGGCGAACCAGAATGTGCACATGCAGAACGTACCGTCGGCAGTGCCTTCGTGCGCAGGATCGTCGCGGCCATAGCGATACACGAGCGAGTCTTCGACGAGCACTCGATCGATGGCGGCAAGTGTGCTCATCCAGCGAGGATCTTGCGGGGCGATGAACTTGACCAACGGCATGAGCAGGCAGGCGGCATCCACCGTTTTCGAGCCGCGATGCTGTACGAAGGTCTGCTGCTCTTCGTCCCAGAAATTGGTGAAAATATCCCGATAGATGGTATCGCGCGCCTCCTCCCATCGGGCTACGGGTGCAGGTAGGGAACGTTTGCGTGCGAGACGCAAGGCGCGATCCACCGCCACCCAACACATCAGTCGCGAGTATAGAAACTCCTGCGCTCCCTTGCGCGTCTCCCAAATGCCCGCATCCGGTTCGCGCCAGTGCTCGACGACGCTCTCCACGAGACCGGTGAGGTTTTGCCAAAAATCGTGGCTGATCTCGTGACCCCACTTATTGAACAAATAAATCGAGTCCATCAGTTCGCCGTAGATATCGAGCTGGAGCTGTTTGGCTGCGCCGTTGCCAATGAGCACAGGGCGGGAATCGCGGAAGCCGTGGAAGTGGTCGAGCGTTTCCTCAGGCAGGTCGGGGCTGCCATCGATGCGATACATGATTTGCAAGGCGTCGCCGGGTTTCAGCTCGCGGCAACGCGCCTTGATCCATCGCATGAAGGCGCCCGCCTCCTCGGTGTAGCCGAGGCGCATCAGCGCGTAAGTCGTGAAGGACGCATCGCGAATCCACGTGTAGCGATAGTCCCAGTTGCGTGCGCCGCCGATCGCTTCCGGCAGGCCGAAAGTGGGCGCGGCGACGAGCGAGCCGTGCGGTTGCGAGACGAGCAGCTTGAGCACGAGCGCAGAACGGTTGACCTGCTCACGCCAGCGGCCCTGGTATTGGCAGCAACCAACCCAGCGCCGCCAATAGTTCAAGGTGTGCTTGAAGCTGCGCGCGACGTAACCGTCGGCATTGCATTCGAGACGCGCGTTCGCGTCTTCGAGCACAAACGAGACGGATTCGTCGGGTTTTAGCGTGAAGGTGGCGGCTGCATCCTGACCGTCGATTTCCAAGGGAATGGAACTGCGCAGCCGGATAGCCATGCCATCCGACGTGAATAACACGCCTTGCTCATCCTTCTCGCACCGGTGGGAAGCGCGTCCGTAGTCGAATCGTGGAGCGCAGCGGATCGTGAAGCGAATTTCCCCGCGCACCGTTTTGACGCGGCGCACCAGGTTGTGAGCGTTACCGGCTTCCTCGACAGGCATGAAGTCGGAGATTTCCGCGACACCGTCTGCGGAAAGAAAGCGGGTCAATAGGATGTTTGAATCGGGAAGGTAGAGCTGCTTGTGCTTCGCTCCCTCGAGGGTCGGCGTAATTTCAAAGCAACCGCCGCGGTCAGCATCCAGGAGGGACGCAAAGATCGTCGGCGAGTCGAAATTCGGGAAACACATGAAATCGAGCGTCCCATCGAGCGCAATCAAGGCTACCGTGTGGAGGTCCCCGATGACGGCGTGATTCTCAATGGGTTGGAATTTAGGCATATAGGAACGGACTGGAATGCGCCCACACTCCGAATCGTGCCCGATCCCATTTCAGGCCTTGTCCACCGGGATTTCGAACTGCGCGGCCGCTCCCGCCGCTTTGACCAACCGCCGAAAGCGGTCTCTATTCTGTCGTTGGAGCGACCCAGGATACGGGGAGCTCGCGGCCATTTTGCATGGCTTTAAAGAGCAGATTGCCCACCTGGTTCACGCCAATGAGGCATTGAATGGTATGCGCGGCACCGGTCATCGGCGGGACTTTTACGGCGAAGGCTCCGAGGCGCAGAGGCTCACTCGCGGAACCGGTCAGGCCTTGTTGCAGCGCGATGCGCGTTTCGCCCTCGGCATGCAGGCGTACGCGCCACGGAAATTGAGTTTCGCACGGGATTTGCCGACCCGCTGGGAGGATCAGCGCGCCATCTTCGCCATCGAGCGAGATGACGACCGGGCGCGCGATGGTTTTCGCCTTGGTCATTTGCAGCGCGATACCGCTTTCGGATAACCGGCCCGTCCAGAAGTCGATGGTGCTCGCGGCAGCTTGCTGAAAGTCCTGCGGCACGCCCTCGCCGGATGCAGCATTGATCAGCGTTTGCACGGCTTCGTTCATGCGTCCGCATTGTCGGAGTGCCTGTGCGTAATTCCAGTCGAGGCGCTTGGAGTACTTCCCGCTCTGCACAGCCGGTTCAATGACCGCGGTGAGCCGTTCGCGATCCTTCGCATCGCCAAGCATGGCCGCGTAATGGAGCAGCACGTCCTCGCGTTCCGGTTCCATTTCAAACGCGAGCGCCGCATGGCGCACAGCCGTCGCGGTATCTCCCCGGTCGCGCGCGATGCTGCTCGCGAGCAGGAGGGCCATGTACGAGCGCTCGTTCTCCCCATGCGCAGCGAGGCGCTGCTCCTTTTCCCCGGTCGGGCCATCATTGAGCCCGAAAAGGATGGCGAGCGCGGGTTGCGCATTCTTGTCCAGCTCCAGCATCTTCTTGAGCGCCGCATGCTCGCCTTCGCGGTCGCCGGCGGCATTGTGCATCTGCGCGAGCGTGAGCCACGCTTGCGGCTCGTTCCCGTGAGCTTCCACGAGCCGTTGCGCGGCGGCCTTCGACCGGGCGTGGTCCTCCGTGGCGCGGTAGGCATTGGCGAGCAGGGCCAGGGTGCGGGCATCCCCCGGCTGGAGCTGGGCGGCACGCTCGAGGGCCTGCACGCCCAGGTCTTTCTCGAAGCCGTTGTGCAATTGGAATTCGCCGAATGAAATCAGGCCCGCATGATTGTCCTGGAGGTCGTTCAACTGGCCCACGGACATTTTGCGGAACGAAGCAAGGTCCACATAGATGGCGCTCTTCGGATCGTTCGGATCGCGGAACACCTTGACCGCCGCGCGCAGCGTCGCAAGCGCTTCGAGAGCCGCGGTCTCCTGTGGATTGCAGCGCACGGCATTATTCAGCGCAGCGATGGCCCGCTCGCGATCGCCTTCCTGTGTGAGCAGCGTGCCGATGTGCAACCAGATCACGCCAATACCCGGTGTCTTTTGCGCCGCTGCCTCATAAAGTGCGATCGCTTCAGCATAGCGTGCATCATGCTGGGCGATGACACCGCGATGAAACGCGACGAAAGAAGTCCCCGGGTGCAGCCGCTCAACCTCGGTGAGCAATTCCGCCGCGCGCGGATGCTCGCCGTCCTCGAGGGCTTCCGCGAGTTCGTCGAAGAATGCCGAGGCCTGCCGGAAACCGTTCCACGGCTCACCAGCCTCAGGTCCAAGCAACTCGATGGCGCGGACGAGTTCGGCGGTATCCAGGGGATTTTCGCTGGCTTTTGCCGGGTCCACATCCGCCGGCCACGGAATGCGGTGCGGCAGCCCGAAAAAATCGAGCTCCCAGGATGTGCTTTCGATCCAGGCGATGGGTGAGGCGGCAGTCATAAAGAAAAAGGGTGCGGAGCATCGCCGAGCCCCGACGCGCTGGCTACTGGGATTTTGCGACCCAACCTGAATATGTTCGGTTCAATGCCTTTCGCCCCGGACCGTGGGCTCATTGCGCTCACTCGGCTGCGTGTCCCGGCGAGCGATCATGCGCTGGACATCGTCGGCGATATTGCGCGCCAGCGCAATCATCTCAGACGCCTCGCGGGGCTGCAGCAAGTCGTGGCAATTGTCCTCCCATACGCGCAGCCATGCGGAGAAATGCTCCCGCCCGAGGCCGAGGCGGAAGTGCTTCCCCATGCCCCCGGGGTACGTCGTCGGCCCGCCGACAGCGCCGCACCAATAGTCGATGAGCAGGTCGAGGTGTTCGCCCCATTTTGGGATGTGCGCATTGAAGATCGGCTCCAGCAACGGATCGAAACGCACCCGCGCGTAAAACCATTTCACGAGCCGCGTGATGCCCGGCTTTTCACCAAGTCGCTCGAAGAGCGTGACCGCACCTGGCGGCGGAGGAGGATTCGCCGGCGGTGCGGGAAATTCGTGGCCATGCGGATGTTTGATCGTGGCGGGCATGAATGCGGGAACGTTATGGCGGGACTGGAAATCTGCAATGGCGTCCGCAGGCCGGTGGCTGCGTTCTCGGTGATTCGGCTAATTCGCCGCCGCTTTTCCGGCGGCGCTCTCGGCTGGCCGTGCCCGTGCGAATTCGGCCAGCGCTTTCGCAGCTTCTTCCACGCATTTCTTCTCTGGATCCTGGAGCATCATGCGCAGGCGCGGTGCGGAGCGCTGTTCCTCCAGGTCCACCTTGCCCAAGGCAAACGCGGCTGTGCGACGCTCCTCCACGGAAGGGGCATCGAGCAACTCAATGAGACGCGGAATCGCGGGGGCGCCTTCCGCATTGCGCCAGGCGATGCCGATGATGGCTTTCTCTCGAATCTTTGCCTCGGGATCGGAGAGGAGAGCGACGAGCGTGGGGACGGTCTGGCCGAATCGGGGCGCTGGGGATTTCAGGGACAGATAGTACTGAGACAAATTGACGGCGAAAGCGGCGGCGTTCCGCACTTCCACATTGGGATCGGTGCAGAGCTTGATGAGGGTTTCGGCCATGAGTTTGACCTCGGCGTCGGAATCGGCTTCGGAAAGTTCACCGCCCCGGTTCGCCCGCGTCGGCAGCGTCTCCAAAAGGGACAGGCGATCCGGGGTTTCGCCGTGCTCCAATAGGTCGCGGACCACCGACCACGACGCCAGGCCGATACCGTGCAAGGTGCGGGTGGTCAGTTCCAAGTCCCGGGGATCCCGGTCGCGAGCATGCATTCCCCGGAGAAGAGCCGGGATGGCGGGTGCGGCGGCCTCCCCGAGCAGACTCAGGGCATGGCGGGCGCGGATCGATCCGTACACGTCGTTCGGTGGAGGCAGGCCGCCCCATTTTTCCGGCAACCGCCGGCGCAACCAGCCGGGCGCGTGATCGAACAGGCGCGGACCGGGCGCCACCGGGTAGCGGCCGTATTCGACTTGATAGACCAGCCACCTCACTCCTGCGGGCGGTAAGCCGATGAGATAATCCCTCGAGGACAATCGATTGGTCGATCCCGAGCCTTCCCAGAAATCCGGCCCGAGGACCACCTCGGAAAGCCGCCGCCCTCGATGAATCGGATCGTGCGGCGGTGCCGCCCACCACCACGCTCCGCCAATCGCGAGGGTGAGGAAAAGAAGAACGAGCAACTTGCGACCGCTGGGAAAGGTTGCGCGCGGCATGACACATCGCATGTATGCCGTTGCGGTAATTCGTGCAAGGGGAGCGTGAGACGGGCATACTGTCTGCAAAACGAGCGTATGACCCTATCTCCGACCGAAGCGCAGCCTCCCGAACTCCGCCGGTCCGGAAAGTTGACCAGGGCTTTGCGTAACGGCGTGATTTTTACCGCCGCCTTGATCGGGAGCGCACAACTCATCGGCCACCTCCTGCCCTTTCCGCCCGTCCCGTCAGTGGCCACCAAGTATCGTTATCTAGCGGAGAATCGGCAACGGTTCGACACCCTTTTCATTGGGTCGAGCCGCGTCTTTCACCAGATCGATCCAAAGCAGTTCGATGCCGAGGTCGCCGCGCTCGGCGGCCACACGCAGTCCGTCAATCTCGCCTACGACCGGATCTGGCCGCCGGAGACGTTTTACTTTCTGCGCCGCCTCCTCGCCCTGCGACCTCCCAAGCTGCGCTATGTCTTCATCGAATTGATGCCGATGGACGTGAACCTCGATTCGCGGAACGACCAGACCTTGCGCACTGCTTACTGGCACGATTTCCCCCATACCCTCCTCGCCTGGCGGGAAATACTGACCGCCCCGCGCCGCCCCCAGTGGAAATGGCAGACCGCCTCCCAACACGCCGCCATCTTTCTCCGTTGGAATATGTGCCTGGGCCGCGGGGCGGAGTTACTTGGCGCGCGGCTGTCGCCGAAAAGATCGGGGCGCTCACCCCACTGGTTGAAGCGGACGGGCTTTCTACCCTTGAACGATAAGCAGATCCCCGCTGCAGAGTTGCCCGGTTATCTCGCCCGAGTGGCGAACCTGCGCCGTGAGTTGCCCTCGAATCCGGTGAGTCCGCACTTCTACGAGGCGCTGAACTCCGTCGCAGCCGAAGTGCGAGGGGCGGGAGCCGAGCCGATCTTCCTCATGACACCTTCCCTGGGAGGAGAAAACTTCACCGGCTTGCCGGCAGGTGTGCCGGTCCTGGCTTACAACGACCCCGCGAAGCATCCCTCGCTCTACGAGCCGGACCGGCGCTACGACACCTGGCACCTGAATGAAAAAGGTGCAGCGGAACTGACCAGCCTGCTCGCGCGGGATTTTGCCGCGCAGCAGAAGTGGGAGCACTAAGGCGACTTCTCTGCCAAGCCGATCGTCTTGGCCCGGGCGATGGCGGCCATCATGCCCATGGCTTTGTTGACGCATTCCTGGTGTTCGCTCTCTGGGACGGAGTCGGCGACGATGCCGGCGCCGGCCTGGATGTAGGCTTTGCCGTCCTTGAGGACGACGGTGCGGAGCGCGATACAGGAGTCGGTATTGCCGTCGAAGCCGAAGTAACCGACGGCGCCGGCATAAACGCCGCGCTTGCTCTTCTCGCAGCCGTTGATGATTTGCAGGGCGCGCACCTTTGGGCTGCCGCTGACCGTGCCGGCGGGAAACGTAGCCCGCATGACATCGTAGGCGGTGCGATCTGGCCGGAGGCGGCCCTCGACGTTGGAGACGATGTGCATGACGTGGCTGTATTTCTCGATGGTCATGAAGTCGGAAACGCGCACGCTGGCAAACTCGCTGGCGCGGCCGACGTCATTGCGTGCGAGATCCACGAGCATGAGGTGCTCGGCGCGTTCCTTCGGGTCGGCGAGGAGGTCCTGCGCGTTGGCCTCGTCCTCGCCGGCGTTCGCCCCGCGGCGGCGCGTGCCGGCAATGGGGCGGATTTCGATTTTGCCGTCGATGGCGCGGACATGCACCTCGGGGCTGCTCCCGACGAGGGCAAACTGCGGGCCGAACTTCATGCAGAACATGTAAGGTGACGGGTTTACGAATCGCAGGGCGCGATAAAGGGTCAGCGGGTCTCCGGCGTAATCGGTCTCGAAGCGCTGCGAGGGCACGAACTGGAAGATATCGCCGGCGCGGATGAACTCCTTTCCGTCGGTGACCATCTTCATGTACTCGTCGCGTGTGGTGTTGCCGCGCGGGGCGGGGACTTCCGGTGCGGGGGTGATGGGGATGAGCGGGAGCTGCGTAGGCTGCGCGAGCCTGGCGACGATCCTCGCAATTTGCTCCGAGGCGCGCGCGTAGGCAGCCTCGGCATTCACGGCGGCGTCTTTGCCGTCGCCGGGGATGAACGCATTGGCGACGATCCGCAGGCGGCGGGTGCGATGATCGAAGATGAGCAGCGTCTCGGTGATCGTGAACAGGCTCTCGGGGAGCTTGAGATCGTCCGGCGGCGACGACGAGACGGTCGGCTCGAAGAAGCGGATCATGTCGTAGCCCAGATAACCCACGGCGCCTCCCGCGAAGCGCGCATCGGCGAGGGCCGGCGAGGCGACGTAGTGGTAGCGCTGCATGAACGACTCGAGTTCGTGGAGCGGATCACGCGCGGTCTCGAAAGTCCGTTCCGTGCCATCCTCGACGATACGGATGGTCTTTCCGCGTGACTCGAAGAGCACGCGCGGACGGCTGCCGACGAAGGAATAGCGCCCCGCCTGGTCGCTCTTCTCGACGGACTCGAAGAGAAACGAGTAACCTCCGTCGTCGATTTTTTGGAAGGCCGACACGGGGGATTCCGCGTCGGAAATGAGGTCGGTGAAAACGGGAATCAGGTTCCCGCGGGAGGCCAGTTCGCGGAATTCCGCGAGCGATGGCGTGAGAGTGTGAGCAGTTTGCATTCTGAAGATCTGTGCGTGGTGATCGGTGCCTGGTGAATGGTCGCAAGCGCGCGGCGAATGGTTCACCATTCACCCGCCGCTCACGCGTAGGTTTTCTCCGGATCGAAAATTCTGGTTTCGGAAACTTCCTGCGGCGTGCCGTCCGGAGCGAACGCCTGGAAGAAGCAACTCGCGTAGCCGGTGTGGCACGCGCCGCCGATCTGCTCGACTTCGAAGAGCAGCGTGTCGGCATCGCAATCGATGCACCATCGGACGACGCGCTGGGTATGGCCGCTGGTCTCACCCTTGAGCCAGTACTTTTGCCGTGAACGGCTCCAGTAATTCATTAAACCGGAATCGAGGGTCGCTTGCAGCGCCGTGGCGTTCATCCACGCGAGCATGAGGACACGCTTGCTTTGCGCGTCCTGCACGATGGCGGGGACGAGACCGTCGGAATTGTATTTGAGTGTCGGGAGCATGAGTTGGGTGAAAGGTTGCAGGGAAAGAAAAAACCCGAGGATTCGATCGGCGAATCTTCGGGCTCGGGAGTGCGACGCAGTGGTGCGGCGACAGGCGTTCAGCATTCGCGTGCTGAACGTCGGCCCGTCAGCAAGGCCACCAATGATGCGGCGTAAAGGTCACGGCGGCGTGGATAACTGCAGGGGGCGTGCCGCGCAAGGGGAATGTTTCGGGTGATCGGCCAGCCGGCCCATGCCCGTGTCGATGGTGAATCGGGACGGGTGAAATGCGCCGCATCTTGCGCGATGCGCTATGGTCGCGGGATGCCTGCCTCGCTCGTGCCCGCCATTTTTCTCGATCGCGACGGTACGCTCATCGATGATCCCGGCTATCTCGGCGATTCATCACTGGTGCGGTTGTTGCCTGGGGTAGCGGAGGCGCTGAGGCAGTTGAAGGCGCACGGTTTCGTGACGGTCATCGTCACGAATCAAAGTGGCATCGGGCGCGGGATATTTTCAGAGCCGGATTTTCTGAGCGTGCATGCGCGTCTCATGGAATTACTCGGCCCGGGCCTGATCGACGGCATGTATTTTTGTGCGGATCATCCCGACCGGGCCACCGATCGACGCAAGCCGGGACCGGGCATGCTGCTGGAAGCGGCCCGCGATCTCGGGCTCGATCTGTCGCGCTCGTGGATGATCGGCGATCGCACGGGGGACATCGCGGCCGGGCGCGCGGCGGGGACGCGCAGTGTGCTGGTGCTTACCGGGGAGGGAGCACGCGCGAGTGCGGAGGGCGCGGAGTACGTGGCGAACGATCTTGTCGCGGCGGTCGGGTTTATCCTAAAGCATTCGGATGCCAGCCAATAAGGTCGCCGTCATTATTCCCGCGCGTTACGGCTCGACGCGGCTTCCGGCGAAACCACTGCAATCGATCGCCGGGAAACCGCTGATCCGGCATGTGTGGGAGCGGTGCGCGATGGCTCGCGGCATCGACGCGGTGATTGTGGCCACGGACGACGTGCGGATCGCCCGGGTGGCGCGCTCTTTTGGTGCGGAGGTGGCGATGACGGCGGACACGCATCGCAGCGGAACGGATCGCATCGCCGAGGTGGCCAGGAAGCTGCGCGGCTACACGCGCATCATCAATGTGCAGGGCGATGAACCCCTGGTGGACCCGGCGATCATCTCGAGACTCGCCGGGGCGATGGCCCGGGACCGGAAAATAGGAATGATCACCGCCGCGAGCATTTTTGCGGAGGGTGACGACCTCGCGAATCCGAACATGGTGAAGGTCGTGCTCGATCGCGCCGGCGATGCGCTTTATTTTTCCCGCAGCCCCATTCCCTATCTGCGGGGCGACGGGCTGAAGCCCATGTTTTACCGTCATCAGGGGCTCTACGGCTACACCACGAAATTTCTGCTCCAGTTTGTGAAGTGGAAGCCGGGTCTCCTCGAGCAAGCCGAGTCGCTCGAGCAACTTCGCGCTCTGGAGAACGGCGCGAAAATTCGCGTGGTACTTGCAAAGAGCGCGGCGGTGAGCGTGGATACGCCGGAGGATGTCGCCGCTGTCGAACGCATCCTGTCTTCACCTTCCTCTTCGTCTTCCTCCCGGCGGGGAGGCAAAGGCTGAAAAACGGGCTACCCGCCTCCAACTTTCCATACACCACATGAAATACATTTTTGTCACCGGTGGCGTTGTCAGCAGCCTCGGCAAAGGACTTGCCGCGGCCTCGCTGGGCACGCTGCTGGAACATCGCGGTCTGAAGGTCGTGCTGCAAAAATTCGACCCCTACCTCAACGTCGATCCCGGCACGATGAACCCCTTCGAGCACGGCGAAGTCTATGTGCTCGACGACGGCGCGGAAACCGACCTCGACCTTGGGCACTACGAACGCTTCACCAGCACACCGCTGGCGCGCGCGAACTCCACCTCGAGCGGACAGGTCTACAAGACCGTGCTCGAGAATGAGCGCCGCGGCGACTACCTTGGCAAGACCGTGCAGGTCATCCCGCATGTGACCGACGAGATCAAGGCGCGGATCAAGCGCGGCGGCGAGGGCCGGGACTGCGACATCGTCATCACCGAGATCGGCGGCACAACGGGCGATATCGAGGGGTTGCCATTTCTCGAGGCGATCCGTCAGTTCATCCAGGAGGTCGGGGAGGAGAACGCCATCGTCATGCACGTGACGCTGGTGGTGTTTATCAAGGCGGCGGGCGAACTAAAGACAAAGCCCTCGCAGCAATCCATTGCCAAACTGCGGGAGATCGGTCTGCACCCGCACGTGCTGGTCGCGCGGACCGAACAGCCGCTCGATTCCGAGACGCGTGCGAAGCTCTCACAGTTCTGTTCCGTGCCGAAGCAAGCGGTGATCGAATGCCGCGACGTCGAGCACACCATCTATGAACTTCCGCTGCGACTCCAGGCCGAGCGTCTCGATGAAATCGTTTGCCAGGCCCTTGGGCTCAAAGTCCCACCGGCGGAGATGGCGAAATGGGCGCGGTTCGTGGATCGCATCGTGAAGCCCAAGAAGCACATTAAGGTCGCGCTGGTCGGCAAATACACCGACCACAAGGATGCGTACAAAAGCATCATTGAATCCATCACGCATGCCGCTGCAGCGGCGGATTGCCGGGTCGATGTGAAGGAGGTGGACGCTGAGACGTTGCACAATCCCGAGCGGTCCAGCGAACTCGAACATGTCTCCGGTATTCTCGTGCCGGGCGGCTTCGGCGAACGGGGCGTCGAGGGCAAAATTCGCGCGGCGCAGTTTGCGCGCGAGGAAAAGGTACCGTTTCTGGGGCTTTGCCTGGGCATGCAGATCGCGACGATCGAATTCGCCCGCAACGCCTGTGGCATCGCGGGCGCAAACAGCACCGAGTTCGATGCCAAGTCGCCACATCCGGTCATCGACCTGATGCCGGAGCAGAAAAAAGTGAAAGGCAAGGGAGCGACGATGCGGCTCGGCACGTGGGAGTGCCATATCCAGGATGGCACCCGGGCGCTGCAGCTCTACGGGAAAAAAGAGATTCGCGAGCGCCACCGGCATCGGTACGAATTCAACATGGCTTATCGCGAGCAGATGGAGGCGAAGGGGTTTGTGATCGCGGGGACTTCGCCGGATGGGCAACTCGTGGAATTGATCGAGCTGAGGGATCATCCCTGGTTCCTGGCGTGCCAGTATCACCCGGAATTTCAGTCGAAACCGAATGCGCCGCATCCGTTATTCAAAGGCTTCATCAACGCGTGCCTCGCGCACGGAAGCTGATTGGGACGGTTGCGCCTTTCGGGGTGCGCTCGTCTAAAACTCCGCGCAGTTAAAGACGATCCGATAGCGGCACCGATCACTCCGGCAAACCACCTTGCACTTCTCGGAGATCAACGAACCGCCGCAGGCGGGGCAGACCGAGTCGGGGGCCGCCGGGGAAGATGCCGTCGCTCCGGGCTGGGATAAGTTTGCGTCGCTCCGGGGGATGTCGCCTGTCATGCGATTCAATTCGCCCGGACAACCACCGCGGTGCCATAGCACAGAACCTCGGTGACACCCGGGGCGAGCTCGGTCGCATCGTAGCGCACGGCAATCACGGCGTTTCCACCACGCAGGCGCGCCTGTTGAAGCATCAACTCGAATGCGTCGAGACGCGTTTGCTCACAGAGCTGGGTGTAAATCGTGATGTTGCCACCGAACAACGTCTGGATGCTCGCGCCGATGTTTCCAACGACGGAGCGCGAACGCACGATGATGCCCCGGACAATGCCGAGCTCCTCGACGATGGTATGGCCAGCCAAACCGAGCGCGGTGGTGGTGAGGACGGCGGCATTGGAGGGTTGCGCGGGGAGAGCGGGCGGTGGCATGGCGGATAGACTACACGTTGAAACGGAATTCCACCACATCGCCGTCCTTCACGACGTATTCCTTCCCCTCGATGCGCAGTTTGCCGGTTTCGCGAGCCTTGGCGAAGGAGCCGAGGCGGATGAGGTCCTCGTAAGCGATGGTCTCGGCGGCGATGAAGCCGCGCTCGAAATCGCTGTGGATTACGCCGGCCGCAGCGGGCGCTTTGTCTCCGGCGCGGATGGTCCAGGCGCGCGTCTCCTGTTCACCGGTGGTGAGATAGGTGCGCAGGCCGAGCAGGTGATAGACGGCGCGGATGAGCGAACCGACTCCGCTGCTGGCCACGCCGATCCCTTGCAGATACTCGGCCGCTTCCGCATCGCTGAGTTCGGCAAGTTCGCTCTCGATCTGTGCGCTGATGACGACGGCCTCGGTGCCAAAATGGGCACGGGCGAAATCCTGCACCGCCTGGACGCAGCGCGCCGCGGGCGTGAGTTCAACGTTCTCCTTCGGTGTGACACCCTCGTTGTCGCGCGCGGCTTCGACGATGGAGGCGACGTTCGACAGGTCGCTCTCGGCGACGTTGCACGCAAAGATCGTGGGCTTGCCGCTGAGCAGGAAGAAATCGCGGGCGACCTTCTTCTCCTCGTCCGTGAGTTCGAGGGTGGTCGCGGGTTTGCCGGCATCGAGGTGAGGGAGGAGTTTTTCACCCACCGCCACCTCGGCTTTCGCCTGCTTGTCGCCACCCCGCGCCAGTTTGGTTTGCTTCTCCACGCGCTTTTGCACGGCGGCGAGGTCGGCCAGGACGAGTTCGGTGTTGATGACCTCGATGTCGCGCACCGGGTCGACCGTGCCCGAGACATGATGAATATCCGCATCTTCAAAGCAACGCACGACCTGCACGATCGCGTGGACTTCGCGAATGTGGCTGAGGAATTGATTACCCAACCCCTCGCCCGCGCTCGCGCCCTTCACCAACCCCGCAATGTCCACGAACTCAATCGCCGCCGGCACGATCTTCTTCGAGTTGCTGAGTTTCGAAAGTGCGTCCAGCCGCGGGTCCGGCACGGTGACGACGCCGACGTTCGGGTCGATGGTGCAAAACGGATAGTTCGCCGCCTGCGCCTTGCGGGTGCGGGTGACGGCGTTGAAGAGGGTGGATTTGCCGACGTTGGGAAGGCCGACGATGCCTGCGGAAAGCATGAGGAGTAGGTGAGTGGACTAGTGGACGGTTGGACTAATGGGCGGCTGCAAAATTGAACCGCGAAGTGCGCGAAGGATAAGCGACGAGTATCTTGAACTTCGCGTCCTTCGCGTTCTTCGCGGTAAAACAAGGAACGTAGCTCACAGCAGTGTTAACACAAACGCGTGGTAGGGAACGCTCGCCGAGCGTTCCGCGTGAGACGTGGCTGCGCGCTTCGCCCGGAACGCTCGGCGAGCCGTTCCCCACCATCGCTGGCGCGGCTGCGTTGAAGATGCAATTTGCGGTCACAGCAGAGTCTTGGCATGGGCGAGGGCGGCGTCGAGTTGCGATGCATCCTTGCCGCCGCCTCGGGCGTTGTCGGGCTTGCCGCCGCCCTTGCCGCCGACCATGGGGGCAATGGCCTGGATGATTTTTCCGGCCTGGGCCTTGGCCGTGAAGTCGGAAGTGACGGCGGCGACGAGGGCGACAGCGCCGTTGGCGGAGCCCCCGACCACGATCACGCCCTTGAACTGGCCTTTCAGTGCGTCGGCGACCGTTTGCAGGGTGTCGCCATCGGCGTTGCCGAGGTTGGCGATGATGGCGGGGGTACCGTTGATCGTCTCGGCGCGGGCGAGGAGGTCCTTGGCGCGGCCGGCGGCCTCGCGCTGGTTCGCGGACTTGAGCGCCTTTTCGAGTTCCTTTTCGTGCGCGAGGAGGGCATCGAGTTTCTTTTCGAGGTCGGAAAGCGGTGCGCCGATTTTGGCGGCGAGTTCGTGCAGGCGGTGCGCGTCGTTGGTTGCAGTATCGTAGGCGTTGAGCCCGGCGACAGCTTCGATGCGGCGGACACCGGCGGCGATGGCGGCTTCGCTGACGATGCGAAACAGGCCGATCTCGCCCGTGGCGCGGGTGTGAGTGCCCGCGCAAAGTTCCATCGAGTACCCTTCGAGCTTTTGCGGCGCGCCGCCGATTTGCACGACGCGGACGGTCTCACCGTATTTATCGCCGAAGAACTGCATGATGTCGGCCCGGCCGCGCACGTCGGCGTAGGGAACTTCGATCCACGATACGGCGGCGTTCTCGACGATCTTCTCATTCACGAGCCGCTCGACATCGCGCACCTGCGCGGGTGTGAGTGCGGCGTGGTTGAAGTCAAAAGTCAGCTTATCCGGCCCGACAAACGAACCTTTCTGCGTCGCCTCGCGCGAGACCACCTCGTGCAGCGCCCAGTGCAGCAAATGGGTCACCGAATGATGCCGCTCAATTGCGCGGCGGCGGAGCAACTCCACGCCGAGCGTGACCTGCGCGCCGACTTCGGGCGCATCGACACCCTCCAGAAAATGGAGCCACGTTTGTCCGCTCTTCTGCGTATTGGCGACGCGCCAAGTTTCCGCCCCCAGCGCGATCTCCCCCGTATCCCCCACCTGCCCGCCCATCTCCGCATAGGCCGTCGTAGTATCGAGAATCACCGCCGTCTTGTCCTTCAGTCCCACGACTTCGAGGACCTTGGCGGGGGTGGAGAGTTCGTCGTAACCGACAAAGGTTGTCGGTTCCTTCGTCTCTACCTCGGAAAGCTCGATCACTTGCTTCTTCTGTGCAGCGCGGGCGCGAGCGCGCTGCTTCTCCATCTCGACTTCAAAACCAGCTGTGTCTACAGTCAGGCCGCGCTCGCGAGCCATGAGTTCAGTGAGGTCGAGCGGGAAACCGTAGGTATCGTACAGGAGAAATGCCGCCGATCCTGAAACGATCGCGCGCTTACTCAGAGCGGCCACCGCCAATCGACCAAATTCTGCGATCTCCATTTTGGACATAACCCAATAGGTCTGCGGCGTTGAGCGCGACAATTCTTCCCCACGAACAAAAAACTCCCATTCCTCTCCTGAGAGAGATTTTCTTAAAACATCCCTGTCACCCTGAAGCTGATGCGACCCTCGAAAGACATCATAAATTATTCGTGATGCTTCATCGTCGCTCTTGCTCAAGACATCTGCTACGCGTTCAGCAGCGCCACTGATCAGTTTTTTCGCGCGTACGATTGTATCGTTGTTTCCAATCCCACCATCCAGCGTCCGATTAAACGCCTCTTCTTCCCGCCGCAGCACCTCCTCGATATGCTTCTGCCTCGCGCGCACTTCCGGGAAAACATCACCCATGGTTCGGGCTAGTACGGCGACTAATTTGTAAAAGAAGGGAGTGTGGAAGCCGAGAGTACGGCCGTAGCGCACAGCGCGGCGAAGGATGCGGCGGAGGACGTAGTTTCGATCCGTATTGCCGGGCTGGATGCCGTCGGCGATGGCGAAGCTGAGCGTGCGGATATGGTCGGCGATGACGCGGAAGGCGACATCCACTTTTTCCTGTTCGCTGGTGGGGATGATCTGGCCGGCGGCGTTGGGCAGCGGGAGGGTGCTCGCGTATTGGTGCGGCGTGTTGTTCGCGGCGGTGAGACGCTCGATCTCCTCGAAGATGGGGCGGAAGATGTCCGTCTCGTAGTTGGAGATTTTCGCGTTGGCGAAATCGGTAAAGTTTTTCGTCCCGTGGATGATGCTGGTCACGCGCTCGAAGCCCATGCCGGTATCGACGTGCTTCGCGGGGAGTGGGGAGAAAGTGCCGTCGGGGTTGGCGTTGAACTGGATGAAGACGAGATTCCAGATCTCGATGCACTCGGCGGTGCCTTTGTTGACGAGCGCACCCTTGGTGTCACCGGCAGGGGTGAGGTCGATGTGCAGTTCCGAGCACGGCCCGCACGGACCGGTCTCGCCCATCATCCAGAAGTTGTCCTTCTTATTCCCGTTGACGATGTGGACGGCAGGGTCGAGTCCGGCGGCGCGAAATTTCTCCGCCCAGAAGCCCCACGCCTCCTCGTCCCGCTCGGCGGGATCGCCGATGGATTTGTCGGGATGATAAATGGTGGCGTAAACGCGCTGGGCGGGGAATTTCCAGCGTTCGACAACGAGCTCCCAAGCCCACTCGATGGCTTCCTTCTTGAAGTAGTCGCCGAAGGACCAGTTCCCGAGCATCTCGAAAAACGTATGGTGGTAAGTGTCGAGCCCCACGTCATCGAGGTCGTTGTGCTTGCCCCCAGCGCGGATGCACTTCTGTGTATCCGCCGCGCGCGTGGGGAGCGCGTTCTTGTCCGTCACGGCGCCCGCCCAAGTGTTCACATCGGCCTTCCGCTCACCGAGGAAGATGGGCACGAACTGGTTCATCCCCGCATTCGTAAAAAGCAGGTTCGGCGAATCTGGCATCAGGCTGCTCGACGGCACGATGATGTGTTTTTTCTCGCTAAAGAAATCGAGGAAGGATTGGCGAATTTGGGCGGCGGTGAGCATGCGTGCGCTGAGCTGGAAAATTGGGAGCGAACCTTAGGGCGTCTTTTGCAGCGACGCACAGACGATTTCCTTTTCGCTGCGGGCGAGGACGTGGCCGTTGGCGAAGGATACCGGCGACCACGCGACTTTGCGGCCTCCGAATGGATAGGCCGGTTCGATGAGTTTGGTGCGACTGATTTCGTGATAACCTTCGCCATCCAGCCGCGCGCGAATGAGCTCCCCGCGCTCGTTGAAGATCAGCACCGCGTCGCCATTGACCGTGAAATGGATGCACGCGCCGCCCTTGAGGTCGGTCACCGTGTTGTCGATCCAGACTTGCGCACCGGTGGCCGCATCCAGGCAAACCAATTCACCGGAAGTCTTTGCCGAGAACACCAAATCGCCGAGCAGCAGCGCCGTGGAAGTGGCGCTCAGGACGCGCTTCACCGGCTTCGGGTCCATCGGCCAGAGCACCGTGGCGCCGGGTTTCTCCGCGTCGAGTTTCAGCATCATCCCCCCGACCAGCAACCGGCCGTTGGCGAAAACCGGGGTGGAGACGACGGCGTCGAGACTGGTGACGTAAGGCTCGCGCCAGTAGAGCGCGCCCGTCGCAGGGTTCAGGCTGGTCACGGATTTCGGGGTCCAGACGATCAACTGCCGGACACCGCCGGCGGTCACGATGACCGGCGAGCTGTGCGCGGAGATTTCCTTGATGGCCCGCCACACTTCCTTGCCGGAGTTTTTATCGACGGCGAGCACGCACTCATCGGGATTGTCGCCCCACATGCCGAGCAGGACGATGAGCAGGTCGCCATCGATCAAGGGCGAGGTGCTCGTAGTCTGCGTTTCCTCAAAATGATATTCCTTCGCGAGGTCCCTCTGCCACAGCACTTCACCCTTGAGGGCGTCGAGGCAGAAGAGATGCCCGAGCGACCCCAGCACATAGAGTTTGCCGTCCTGCACGACAGGCGTGGAATTCGGCCCCTTCTCCTGCCCGGCGGTAAAAGCCCAGTCCGGGTACGTAACATCGTGGCTGAAGGTCCAGAGAAGCCCGCCGGACCCCTCGTCCAGGCAGAGAATGCGTTCGCGAGCCTTGGGAGCTGCCAGCTGGGAATCGGTCGCATAAACGCGGCCTCGTGCGATCACGGGGCTGGAGTAGCCAAATCCCAACGGGGCGCGCCAGCGGATGTTCAGTCCACTGGAGGGGAAACTCTCGACAATACCCGTTTCCTTCCACACACCGTCCCGGTTCAGCCCGCGCCACTGCGGCCAATCATCCGCCTGCGCGACGCATGCAAACCAACATGGCAGCGTGGCCACGAGGAATTGCTGGCAGATTTGAGAGGCGGTGAGCATGAGACGAACGGCCGTTTGGAAAAAGGACGCCGAAACTAGCGCACGCCCTGCAAAGGTAAAGCGCGAGACGGGCGGGGAAGGCGCTTCCGTTCGTGAAAGCGTTTCGCGATAAAGAAGGAATGTCGTTCGTCAAAATCGTTCGTCTTCTGCCTGCCATCGTTGCGGTGCTCGGCCACGCCGTTGCGGCGCAGCTCGATATCATGGACATCGCCGGGGAGAAGCTGCGCGGGAATCCACTGGGCGATCCGGTGGCCCGGCGGGTGGCGGTTTTTGCCCCGAAGGACCTGGCGAAGGATGTGCCGCTGCCGCTGGTTATCTTTCTCCCGGGCTGGGGCGGTTCATCGGAGGACGTGATCAAGGCGGGCAACTCCGCGTGGTGCGCGCGGGTGATCGATGAAATGGCGAGGCGCGAGCTTCCGCTCCGGATCGCGGTGGTCGATGGCCGCTCGCGCTACGGAGGCAGCCAGTTCTTGAATTCCGCGGCGACCGGCAACTATGCGGACTACGTGGCGGACGAAATCGTGCCCGCTCTCGATGGCCGATTTGCCCCGGCGAAGGAGGGCACCCTGAGGCGCATCATTGCCGGCCATTCGAGCGGCGGTTACGGTGCGCTGTTGCTTGCCATGCGGCGGCACGAGGAATTTGGCGCCGTCGTGGCCCTTTCGCCAGATAGCGATTTTGCCGTTACCCACAAGAAACTCGTCGAGCAACCGTCCGTCCGCGCGATCAAGGCCGCTGACCTGGAGGCGGCGTTTGCCGGGCAGCTTCCGAAGGACGGCCTCGCGCAACTCATCATGGGCCTCTGCGCGAACTATGCTCCGACCGGCCCGGGGCGCTTCGAGTGGTTGTACGACGACGACGGAAACTGGAAACCCGACGCCTGGCAGCGCTGGCTCGAACTCGACCCGCTCACTCTTGTCCGCCGGCGGGACGATGCCTTCGCTCCCGCGCAGCGCATCTATCTCGACGGCGCGGAGCATGACGAATTCGGCGCGAACATTGGCGCGCGCAAGATTTACGATGAACTTCGGGAGCGTGAATCGCCGGCGACTTTTTACGAGGCGCCCGGCGGGCACGGGGACCATCTCGGCGCGCGGCTGGTGCGCGGGCTGGCGTGGGCCATGGGCAAGCCCATCGGCACCCCGCCCCCAGCCAAATAGCGGCGCCGGGTGATGGGATTGGATTCCGGTCATCCATGGCGGCATGGGGCCGTGTTCCCGCGCTTTTCCGCTCGCCGTCCGCCCGCGCGCCCGCATCATTGCCCTCATGAGCGAGCCTGAGACGCCACGCGTGACAACCGATGTGCAGGTCATGTTTTTCGACACCGACTGTGCCGGCGTCGTGCACAACATCAACTACCTGCGCTTCATCGAGGTAGCGCGCACGATTCTCGCCGAGCAGCTCGGCATGGGCCTCGTGGGGATGGCTGACCGCGGCTCCTATCCCGTCGTCGTCCGCACCGAGATCGACTACAAACGCCCCGCGAAACTTGGCGATAAACTCGTGGTCGAGGGCCGTCTCGATAGCCTCGACCGGATGCGCTTTTGGTGCGCATTCGACGTGAAACGTCCCGCGGATGGAGCCCTGATTGTGCAGTCCCGGCAAATGCTTTGCGTCATCCAGATGCCGGCCGGGCGCCCTGTGGCGCTGCCCGCGGATTGGGCCATCCGCTTTGCGCATCTTCGCGCGTCGCGGGTTGCATCCGGGGCCTAGCCCGACAGCGGCGTGAGCTTTCCGCGGCGCGACACGTGCCACCAGCGACCGCTCCACCAAACACGGCGGGAAAACCAACTGGCGATCCAGCATGCCGTCTCGACAAAGCTTGCTAGCAGGACGGTCCGCGCGAAGCGGGGCATCGGGAAGGCCAGCGCTCGCGCGGCCGTGCGAGCGGCGATCCAGCGCACCATCCAGGCGCAGAGAAACAAGGCTGCGCCAGCGAGAGGCGCCGATGAATGTGGCGATAACATCGCCAGCAAACTGAGCGGAAGCCCATGAGTGACGATGGACGCAGCGAATCCCGCGGGGTTGACCACCCGATAAGTGACAGCGACGCGCCGCTGATGCCGCCAGTAGTCGCGCCACGAAAGCTCGTCGCTGGCGAGCGTGACGATTTGCGCTCCAAGTCGCACGGTGCATCCTGCATCCGCGAGCGCCACGCCGAGGCGGTTGTCCTCCGCGAGTTCGTCACCGACGGCGGCGAACCCACCCATCGCTGCGAGATCGCTGCGCCGGAAGCCGGTGCAGGCGCCCAGCGTCAACCGCACACGTCCGAAACGCCGAAGGACGGCCAGGCCCGGCCACAGGGTGAGCAGCGCCGCCGCGGCATCGAGCTGTTGCGGCCAAGTATCAAGATGCACGAATCGATAGCCTGACGTCAGGACATGTGCTTTCGACGCCGACCATTCATGACGAAATGCGTTCAGGAACTCTGGATCGATCATCGCTTCGCTGTCACTCAAGATCCAGTGCTCATGCCGGGCATGGGTGATCATTTGCACGAGCTTCGAAATCTTGGGGTTCACCGCCTGGCCGTGGATACAGGCGACCACCGTCATGTCGCATCCCGGAAACTGGCACCGGACCGATTCGCAAATCGCGGCGGCATCCGAGCCGCCGTCGACGCCGACGATGAGCTGATCGCCCGTACGCATCGCCTGGATGAGCCGCTCCAGGTTCTGCCGCAGCCGTGGAGTGTCGCGCTTGACCGGGCGCAGAAGAGTCACCGGCGTTGCGGCAATTGAGTCCCCGGAAGGATGCGGCACGTCCGCCAGCCAGCCCCTCAGGCAGAGCGTTGCGACCAGCGAATAGACCATGCTTGCCGCGACGAAAAAGGAGGCCACCCACAGGAGCAGCAAACCGAGCCCGATCATGCTGCGTGTGGGTATTGATGGATTCGCCAAACAGTCATCGTTTCGTCATCATGCTCGCGTGACCGATGATTTGAAAACTTTGATCGTCACCGGCGATGACTTTGGGCGAAACCCCGAGGTCAACGCTGCCATCGTGCGTTACCATGCCGCCGGTGCGCTGACCCACGCCAGCCTCATGGTGGCGGAGCCCGGCGTGGACGAGGCAGTGACACTCGCGCGCGAACGACCGGGCCTGTGCGTGGGCCTCCACCTCACGCTCTGCGCGGGCCGCGCCACAGAGCCGTCCATGCTCAGCGATGCCGCGGGAAATTTCCTCGCGTCTCCCGCATGGGCGGGCCTCCGTTACGCATGGCAGGCGCGGCTGCGCGAACCGCTTCGTGCCGAAATTCGACGGCAGTTCGAAAAATTCCGCGCCCTCGGGTTCCCGCCGACCTACTGGGATGGGCATACCCACCTGCATCTCCATCCGCTCGTGTTTCAACTTACGCTGCCCATTGCTCGCGAATTCGGCTTTCGCTTTGTTCGCCTCGTCCGGGAACCCGGCCCGCCTGCGCTTGTGCCGTGGATCTTCCAGAAACTCAGTGCCGCGGCGATTCCCGCGTTGCAGCAAGCCGGGATCGGCTTTGCCGACCGCGTGATCGGGTTGCGGCAAACCGGCCGGATGTCGCTGGAAGTTTTCCGTTCCGCTCTGGCCGCGCATCGTGCAGGAGCCACTGAGATCTACTTTCATCCCGGGGCCGAACTCGATCCCCCCGATCCCGCTGCGCTGGCTGGTCTGCTCCGGGCGCATCGACCTATCGCGTAATCGCATTTGCCATCGGCCCGCTTTTCACCGCACTCTCGCGTGATGTCCGATCCTGAGACTTCTCCTCCGCCACCCGACCGCCGCGAATTTCTCAAGGGCGCCGCGTGCGTGGCGCTCGGCGCGTGTGCGGTCGGCATTCCCCTGGCCGTCGGTGTACGCGTGCTGGTGTCGCCGATCGGAGCGCCTCGCGGCGAGGGATACACTGTGAAGCTCACCACGCTCAGCGCTCTCCCTGCCGGTGGAGCCCCGCTGTTGTTTGAAGTGCAGGTGGAACGTACCGATGCGTGGACCCGCCACCCCCTCACGGCGATCGGCGCGGTCTTCCTGCAACGCATCGGCGAGCGGGAAGTGCGCGCGTTTAACGCCGCCTGCCCGCACCTGGGTTGCGCGGTCGAGTGGCGCACGGAATCAAAGACCTTCTTTTGCCCGTGCCACAATAGCAATTTCGCCGTGGATGGCGCGGTCATTCAACCCAGCCCCGCGGCGCGGCAGCTCGACGCCCTCGAGGTGGAGGTGCGCGAGGGCGATGAGGTGTGGGTCCATTTCCAGGACTTCAAAGCCGGCAAAGCGGAAAAAATCGCTGTCTCGTGAAAGCGCTTTTTGACTGGCTCGACCATCGCACCGGCTACCGTCAGCTCACCCGGGCGGCGCTGTACGAAGACGTGCCCGGTGGGGCACGCTGGCGCTACGTGTGGGGCAGCACCCTCACCTTCCTCATCACGGTGCAATTCATTACCGGCGTTTTCCTGTGGATGCACTACGGGGCGAGCGCGCAGTCGGCATGGGAAAGTGTCTACTATATCCAGGACGTGATGCCCGGCGGCTGGTGGCTGCGGGGCATTCATCATTTCGCCGCGCAACTGATGGTGCCGCTGCTCGTGCTGCACTTCATGCAGGTCATCATCGACGGTGCCTATCGCGCTCCGCGCGAATTGAATTATTGGTTCGGACTCGGACTGCTCGGGCTCACGCTGGCGCTCTCCCTGACGGGCTATCTCCTGCCCTGGGATCAAAAGGGGTACTGGGCCACGAAGGTCGCCACGAACCTCGCGGCCACTGTTCCCGTGATCGGCGACTCCGTGCAGCGCATCCTTGTCGGCGATGCCAACTATGGGCATCACACCCTCACCCGCTTCTTCGCCTTGCACGCGGGCGTGCTGCCGGCCCTGCTCGTCGCGCTCATCGTCGCGCATGTCGCGCTCTTCCGCCGCCATGGCCTGACGGCAAAGCTCCCGAAGCGCGGGCCGGATTCGACATTCTGGCCGGATCAGGTGCTATGCGACGCCGTGGCCTGCCTCGCGGTCACGGCCGCGGTTCTAGGACTGGTCTGGTATTTCCGGGGCGCGGAATTGACGGCGCCGGCGAATCCCGCCGAGCAATACTCGGCCGCGCGACCGGACTGGTATTTCATGGCTCTGTTTCAGTTCCTGAAATTCTTCGAGGGCGAACGGCTGATCTGGGGTTCCCTGATCATTCCCGGCCTTGTCTTTCTGCTGCTGGCGCTGATGCCTTTCCTCGGCCGCTGGCGAATCGGGCATTGGTTCAATGTCGTCGTGCTGTTTGAGGGTCTGGCGGCCTACACCGCGCTGACCGTCATGGCTTATCGCCATGACATGGCCAGCACCCATTACCGCGCTGCGGTCAAGCAAGGCCATCGCGACGCCGCCCGGGTGAAGGTCCTGGCGAAGGAGCAACACGGCATTCCGCCGGGGGGCGCCCTCACCCTGTTGCACGAGGATGCCCCAACGCAGGGACCGCGGCTCTTCGCCGCGAAATGTGCTTCGTGCCATACCTTCAATGGACACGACGGCCTCGGTGCGCCGCTGCCGGAGCCGCCGGCCATCACCGATCCGGCCGGGCCTGGCGGACCGCCCACGACTGGTCCAACCGCGCCCGATCTGGCCGGTTTTGGCTCGCGCGAGTGGCTCGCCGGGCTGCTCGATCCCAGCCAGATCGAGGCCATCAAATACTTTGGAGGCACCGTTTTCGCGCACCCGCCTGCCGGCAAGAAAAAGAGCAAGATGGTCCGGTATGTCCTCGAGGATGTGCCGAACTTTACCGACGAGGAAAAACAGCAGCTCCCCAAAATCATCGCCGCGCTATCTGCCGAGGCGAAACTGCCCACCCAGGCCGAGACTGACGCGAGTGAATCGGCGTTGATTGCCGAGGGCTCGAAGCTCCTGGCGGACGGAGCCTTGAAATGTGCGGAGTGCCACGCATTCCACGTCGATGATCAGGGTTCGGGTCCCGACCTCACCGGTTATGCCTCCCGGCAATGGATGATCGCGTTCATTCAGAATCCGTCGCACGAGAAATTTTATGGCGACAAGAACGACCGCATGCCGCTTTTCGGCGAAAAAGGGGAACTGACGCCGCGCCAGATCGAATTGATCGTGGACTGGCTCCGGAGCGGAGTGCGGTATTGATGGCGGCTATCCGCCGACGGAAAAGCGGGCACTGACTTCGCGTTGCGTCGCGCACACGACATCGATGTGCGTCGCTCCAATGTCCGCGAAGCGCGCATGGACCGCGCCCACGGCGAGCTCCGGAGAATTGCAATCGCGGCTGAGGTGGCCGAGCACGGCGCGCCGCAGATTGGCGCCGGCGAGTTCCGCGAGCACACCGGCGGCGGCGGCGTTCGAGAGATGACCGTGCCGCGACATGATCCGCTGCTTCACGCTCCAGGGCCGCTTGGTGTCGTTCTGGAGTAGTTTCTCGTCGTGATTCGTTTCGATCACGAGAGTTTGCACGGCGCGCACGCGTTCATAGACGAGCCGGGTCGCGAACCCGAGGTCAGTCAGGATGCCCAGCGCTTCGCGTCCGTGCTGGAGCACGAATCCGCACGGTTCCACGGCGTCATGCGGGACGGGAAAAGACTGAATGGTCACATCCTTGATTTGAAACTCCGATCCGCCCACGAAATAGCGCCAGTCCTTGCGGAACTCGGGTTCCCGTCGCTGCAGGGACTCGGCGGTGAGCCGGGTGCAATAGACTGGCGTGGAAAATTGGCGGCACCACACATCGAGCCCGCCGGCATGATCGCTATGCTCGTGTGTCAGCAGGATGCCGTCGATCTCGATCGGATTCACCCCGCACGCCTGCAACCTCAGGAGTGTTTGTCGCGTGCTCAATCCCCCGTCGATGAGCAACCGCGTCTTCATCGTCTCGACCAGCGCGCAGTTTCCCGAACTGCCGCTGCCGAGGATGGTGAGATGAAACATGGCGGAGTGTGGCGCAGCGCAAGCCGCGTGTCGAGGATGCGGAAGCGATCTCCTGCATTCTTTTGCTTCGCTCGCACGCCAGGCGGCGGTGAAGCAAGGACTAAGATTGGAAACGGCGGGGCAGCGCGGAAATCCCGTGCCGTGCCTTACGGCAGGGGCTTCACCATGATGTTGCGGAAGTGCACCTCGCTGCCCGGATCATGCCCCTGCAAGGCGAACGTTCCGTGCGCGATCTTGCGGCCCGGGTGATTTTTCGGCGGCACAAAACCCTCCGGTTCCGTCCAATCGATGATGACCTTCCCGTTGACGCTGGTGACGACGTGCTTGCCTTCCACGCGAATGGTCATCGTGAACCACTCATCGTCCTTCGCGGGCGCCTCCATGTTGTCCTTGATGTCGTAAAGGCCGGCGGTCTTTTTCGGGTCGGCATGGGTATTGTTGACCTGGACTTCGAAGCCCTTGTCCGGCCAGCCGCCCTGCTGAAACTCGGTGTGGAAATACACGCCGGAATTTGAATTGTGCTTCGCCATGACCTCGACTTTGAGCTCGAAATTCGTGAAGTCGTGCTTCGGTCCGTCGTAAAACAGGTGCGAGCGGTCGCCATGCACGACGATTTCGCCGTTGACGACACTGAATGTGACGGGATTCTCGCTCGCTTTCCAGCCATCGAGCGACTTGCCGTCGAAAAGGGAAATCCAACCGTCATCGGCGGCAAACGCGGCGGTGGAGAAAGCGAGGAGTGCGAGGAGTGGAAGGCGGGTCATGAGTGCGCAAGCTAGCGGGATGCTTTCCAGCACATTGGGATCCTAAGCTTAGAATTCCACGTGGACAAGTTGTCGCG